>Ga0307980_1000683_pt1 | contig 15323 bp, 8 predicted proteins | sample OrgLakmetage1060_FD_201817 | JGI IMG/M metagenome (GOLD analysis project Ga0307980, IMG submission 201817) | Saline water microbial communities from Organic Lake, Antarctica - #1060 | ecosystem: Environmental > Aquatic > Non-marine Saline and Alkaline > Saline | place: Antarctica: Organic Lake... | reverse complement strand
TTGAATCATCGTGGAGATCTGCACAATTTGTAACACAACTGTTCAAGGATAAGGCACGGGAAATGTTGTCATTAAACAGCGTCAAAAAAACACGTGCAGAAAACAGAACACGCGAACAATTACAGCAATTATTAATTCCAGACGTCTATGCGGAACTAGAGAGAAAACGTAATCAATCAAGGAATGAATCATTCGGAAACAAAATGGAATCATGGTTACGCGGAGACATTCCTGGGTCAAGTAGTATCGAACCACGTCCAATTGATTATCTAGAAACACATAACGAGAGCGTTGGGTATATGGGTGGTAATCCGAACGAAAGATTAGGCAAAGAAACCATCGTGGTCAGCGCTCGAAATCAATTATCCCAAAACTACCTTAGTACTGGATATTATGCCGCAGAAAATACCGGAACATGGGCAAAATCATATATTCCACTTGACACAGCTCCATCAGGAATTAGCCGCGAGAATACCCTAACTACGGCGGGTTACACCAGGTGCGCGCGTTAATTTGCCATTACCGGTGCACAGTTCATATATTGAAACACGCGTAAAATCTATTGATACAAAAGGTAATGAAACGCCAATTGAAATAACGATTGATAGTTTAGGTCAGGGTTATGTTATCACGCCAAAGGATGCCGAAAAGATTACCTATTCAATTTCAGAATCGATGATCAACGAAACACCATCAGAAATAACTGAAATAGAATTTCAAAAAACCAAGAAAAATATTATGGGTCAACAATCTGGAGAAGATTATTTCAAGAAAATTCCAGGTATTGCAGAATCAGACCTGCTATTTGTTCAATCCATTGAATCAAAAACCCCCAAAGAAAAAATCAAAGCCATCGAAAAATATGTTCGTGAAATCGGCTATTATGATTTTGATAATAACGATGATGTTGTCGCACCAAAACGAAACGCCGATTCTGAAGAATTATTTTATTTGATGGAAGATCGCATGAATCAATTACGTGCACAACATCCAGAGACAAACTATGAAAACAAACGCTATGCTGGGGTTTGTGATGATTATTCAAAACTGACAACCGCATTATTGCGTCAGGCAGGAATTCCATCAGGAATTATGCATGGGTTCCGTTCAGATAATACAACCGATATTACGGTTGGAAATGCCCACGGCGCATCGTTTGTAGTATGGCGTGGTTCACAGGGAAATATTACTCCCTATATTATTGATGGAACGCCATCAGGAATGACTCCTGACGAACAAGAAAAAATGGCAGCCATGGGAATTAACCCAGAAACGATAGAGGAAAAAGAACAGGCGAATAAAGAAATATTCAAAGAATTACAAGAGCAAGCCGACAAAGAATTACGTGATGTTGAGAAAAAATTACGTGAATTAACACCTGAATCGATTGCCGAACTGGAAAATGGAAAATTAGAAAATGCCTTGAATATGGTTTTGGCGCATGATGTATCATGGAAACATGTCGAGGCATTGGAATCAGTATTATCAGCCTATCGATATACACCACTCTATAAATCATTGAACACAATACAAGATACGGTTGTTGCTGAAAAATTTCTCAAACAACAAATTGAATCAACGATATCAACAGGTGAATATGCAGTGACTCATGGTGGTTCGGCAGGAAGTGCCTTGTTCACGATGGTCAAAGATTTTGTTGCCAAAGAAAATAAATTAGGTGCACAGGGTATTAATGACAGTGAAAAGATTACAGAACTGATTAAATCATCATTATCACAAAAAGAATATCGTTCATTAGTTATTATTAATAAATATCTAAAAGCAAAAAAGATACTTTCTTAACCTAAAAAACCACAGCAATCAGCTGTGGTTTTTTATATGTTTATATCGATAAGCCGGATTCTGTTCCACCTACAATAGGTTTCAGTAATCATTTATCTTGAATATATGTCGCCATATATTTCTTTGCGGCACGAATGCTCAAAGGCAAACTCGACGTTGCATGCGGGTAAGGATTTAGCCGTTTCACTAGATATGTCGCCATATCAATTCATCTACAAGAGATGCCCTCACTTTTCAGATTAGGCGTCACTGCTCGCACCTCGCGTGTTACCACGGACAGGCGTTACCTGCTACCATTTTTGACCCTATATAAATAGGGAAAACATGTCCGGACTTTCCTCACTGTTTGGTTAAACCCAAATTCGCGCGATTACCTAACATAAACATATACAGTCTACGCATTTAATTAAAAATCACAATAGATCTTGATACATTGTTGATATCTAAGTACACTGAGGCTATGAGATTCCATGTCATCACAATTTTTCCCAACCTCTTTGATTCCTATTTAGGAGACTCAATAATGAAACGAGCCATCGAATCGAGAAAAATCTCGGTACAATTTTATAATCCACGAGACTACACACAGAACAAACACAACAAGGTCGACGATATTCCTTATGGTGGTGGTCCGGGAATGATTATGACCGTTGACCCCATCATGCGAGCATGGGAACATGCACGCGATAAGGGTCGAACTGTACTGAGTGAGTTCTTTAAAACAGGAAATATTCCTAAAAAACGTCGATACAAAACGATTATTTTATCTCCTGGTGGAACAGCATTTACAACAGAATATGCTAAAAAATCAGTGGATGAACATACTGATATTATATTTATCTGTGGACGTTATGAAGGCATCGATGCACGCGTTGCACAAATTATTGGTGATGAGGCAGAAGAAGTTTCGATAGGAAATTATGTGTTAACGGGTGGAGAATTAGCAGCGATGGTTATGATTGATTCATTGTCTCGTCAGATAGATGGAGTGTTAGGAAATACTGATTCGCGCGAGGAAGAACGCATTTCATCTCATGAAATGTATACACGCCCTGGAGATTTTAACTATAAAGGTAAAACATATTCAGTCCCTCAAGTATTAACAGAAGGAAATCATAAATTAATTGATGAATGGAGAAAAAATCACTAAATTCGTTTTAGTTATGTAAAAATATTTTTATTTTTACATAGTTGTTAAGCAAGTCATTTGAAATTATCTTGAGGTTTTTTAAAGATTATATTAATATACTTAATTAAATTCTATTTCAGAACCGTCATCAGAAATAGACCACTTCATACGACTGCCATTATATCGAAATTTACCACAATTAAAATCATCATCCCCATCAACGAGTGCTTCCATATCCTTTGCAATATCGTACTCATTTTGAACAACTACAGATAAGCTTACTCCGGAAGATCCTCCGATCCCACAATATTGGACGTCACCATCATTATCAAAATCATATTCTCCGCCATTAAAGAGATTTGTTAAATTATTATGAGGAAAATAATCTGAGAAACCTGCTAGTGGGCCTGATTCAATAGAAATAATTTCATCAAGTGTTGGATTATTGCCAAAACCTATTTCAGCATCTGTCCAAAAGGTAGACCGATTTTCGTCGAGGTAAGTAAAATAGAAAGCTTTTTCTATTTCTTTGAATTGATTTATGAGGTTAGCTGCTTTGGCTTTATTACGAGCATCTGTAATATTCACAATAATAAAAGTGCTCATAAGTCCAACAATAGAAACGACGACGATTAATTCAATTAAAGTAAATCCTTTTTTAAAAAATTTCATGTTTTTATTATAACAAAAAACTATATCATAGGAATAATTTTTACTAACTGCTTGAGTGGAGTGTTAGGAAATACTGATTCGCGCGAGGAAGAACGCATTTCATCTCATGAAATGTATACACGCCCTGGAGATTTTAACTATAAAGGTAAAACATATTCAGTCCCTCAAGTATTAACAGAAGGAAATCATAAATTAATTGATGAATGGAGAAAAAATCACTAGTTATTTTAAACGAAGATAAAAAGAGTTTTAATTGTAATACCTAAAAAAGTAGTACAAGTCCTTTCTGGAGAAGTTAATACAGCGTAGTTTTAAATTATTTATTTTATGGTACAGTAAATTAAATCTAAAATATAAATAATATGAATATGTCAAAAACACTTACCATTGTTTTTTTGGGAAAAAAACCTACACATTTCGATGATTTCTTAATTTCTTTAAACGGAAAAATTAAAGATAAAAAATTTTTCGATAATAGGTTTGTGGATTATCAAATTAAACATACTTTTTTACCTATAGGTAAAAATTTTAATTTTTCAACCCTATCCAATTTGTTCAAAAGAGCGCACCCTGAATTTCAAGTAGATATTCCTTATGGTGAAAAAATGATTGTTGTTCATTTTGGTAAGGTTCCCGAGAGATTACTCTCTATGGTTCACACTGAACCATTTATTGAAATTAATTTCTTTTCTATTTCAGAGAGAATGAAATCAAAAAGAGCTTATCGAGCCAGCGGTAGAAAAGTCTTTTACTTTAAAGACAAGAAATGCAGGACAATTTTCGTACCGCACCACTACGCGGCTTAACCAACACAACCCAAGATATTTTGTCTTGGGTTAAATTTTTGATATAATGAACGTAAGGATACAATAAAAAAGTCACAGAAATACATTTGCAAAATCCTGACTGCAAATCGCACAAATGTATTTTTATGCCAGAGTTGGTAAACAACCTGATCTTGTTTAAAATTAAAAAATTTAAACCATGGAAAAACATTTAAAAAAAAATGATGCAAACCTGTTAATAAAAAAGGAGGTATGCATCAGCTGATTAACTTCAGTTAAAGATTCTAAATCTTAAATTTATAAACCGACCCTATGTATATGTATATGGGGTCTTTTTTATTAGGTATGGAAAAGGTTCTATTTTTTGACAAAAACTTGAAAATCCGTAATGTTGTACTTACCTAATAAGCGATTGAGTTCCGACAGATATTTTGGGTCAACACTATATTAAATATGATATATTTATTCGCTTTCAAAATTTATTAACACAACAATCACCACATTAATTTTTGGTGACATTTTCTCTTTACTATTATGACAACACGTGAAAAAAAATATTTTTCAAAATACAAAGACGCTTTGGTGGATGTACCTAATTTGGTAGAAAACCAAATTGAATCATTCGAGGCTTTTATGGATGGTGGACTTCAGGATGCTATTATGGAGTTTTCGCCAATTACTGATTATTCTGACAAGAAATTCGAACTGAGTTTTCTTGGTTTTGATTTGGAATATCCTGAACATGACGAATACCATGCTCGGGCTAATAGACAAACATTTCAGGCACGATTAAAGGCAAAAGTAGCTTTGCATAATAAAACACTGAATTCAACAAAAGAAGAAGAAATCTTTTTAACAGAGATTCCTTTTATGACACCTCACGGAACATTCATCATTAATGGTATCGAACGTGTTATTGTTCCACAACTAGCACGATCATATGGTGTATTTTTTACCGTTGATGATCATATAAAAGGACCTTTTTATGGTGCAAAGATTATCCCAGCTCGAGGGGCGTGGATTGAATTTGAATCAAACAAGGACGGAGCCATTTATGTCCGTATTGATAAAAAACGTAAATTTGCAGCAACTGCTTTGTTGCGTGTTTTTGGACTTGAGACAAACGAAGACATTCTTGCGGCATTTGGAGATGATGAAGTCGTACTGAAACAGATTCAAGACACCTTGGCAAAAGACACGTCAACTGACAAACAAGAAGCCTATGCAGATGTTTATAGGCGTATCCGAGATGGTGAAGTCGCATCAGCAGATGCTTTGGTTGAATATTTCGAAGCCGTATTTGGAGAAACACTCTATGATTTATCAGAAGTTGGACGATATCATTTCAACAAACGATTTGATAAAAATCTTCCCAAAAAAAATGGTGCCTATGGACAAGTTCTTACGGCCGAAGATTTGGTAATAATTATGACCAAAATTTCTCATTTAAATGTTGATCCACAGGCAAAGGCTGATGATATTGATCACCTTGGTTCGAGGCGTGTTCGATTTGTTGGAGAATTACTGGAACAAAAAGTTCGTCAGGCATTATCTCAGATGAAACGAAACATCAAGGATAGAATGTCGACAGTTGATAATGATACTCAGTCAGCAATTAATCTTGTTAATCAACGTCCGTTCCAGGCTCGCGTTAAGGAATTCTTTGCGACAAACCAGTTGTCACAATATATGGATCAAGAAAACGCTTTGTCAGAAATTTCTCACTTGCGGACGCTTTCTGCTCTGGGACCGGGAGGTCTAACACGTGAACGTGCTGGTTTTGAGGTTCGTGATGTTCACCCATCTCATTATGGACGTGTATGTCCAATCCATACTCCAGAGGGACAAAACATTGGATTGATTCTGCGTATGGCCGTCTACTCTCGGATTAATAATTTTGGGATGATCGAAGCTCCGTATGCAAAAGTAGAAAAAGGAAAGGTAACTGGCGAAATCGTATATTTGAATGCTATGGATGAAGAACGATATAATATTGCCCATGCATCAAATCCTTATGAAAAAAATGGTAAATTTACCAACGAAATAGTAGAGGCTCGATTAAAAACTCGTCCAGGTATTTGTAATAGAGATGATGTTGATTTTATTGATGTTGCAACGAATGCCGCCTTTTCTGTGGCAACATCTCTGATTCCATTCTTGGAAGCAGACGATGCAAACCGTTCATTGATGGGATCAAATATGATGAAACAGGCTGTACCATTAATTGTCCCGCAGGCACCATTGGTGGGAACTGGTATGGAGGGAAAAGCTGCGCTTGACACAGGTCGCGTTGTTATTTCACGTTCAAATGGAACGGTTGTTGAATCTGATGGTAAACATATTACGGTAAAAGATTCAAAGGGAAATCTAGAAGAATATAAATTAATTAATTTTATTCGAACAAATTCAAACTCTTTTTTCCATCAACGATCAATTGTTTCATCAGGACAGAAAGTCAAAAAAGGAGAAGTCTTAGCTGATACCTCTACAACCGAAGGAGGTCAATTGGCGATTGGGCAAAATGTACTTGTTGCCTTTATGTGTTGGAATGGTCACAATTTTGAGGATGCGATTATTCTTTCAGAAAAACTGGTAAAGAATTCAATTTTTTCATCCATTAGAATTGATGAATACGAATGTGTTGTTCGTGATACTAAACTTGGAGAAGAGCAAACAACCACAGATATTCCAAATGTCGGAGAGTCAAAATTAGCCAATATGGACGAAGACGGAATCATTCGTGTTGGAGCCTATGTCGGAGAAAATGATATCTTGGTTGGAAAAGTCACTCCCAAAGGTGAAACAGAACTAACACCAGAAGAAAAACTCTTACGTTCTATTTTTGGAGAGAAATCACGTGATGTAAAGGATACGTCATTGCGTCTTGGGTACGGTAAAAAAGGAAGAATCATTGGTGTAAAGATTTTTTCACGAGAAAATGGACATAAACTAGAATCAGGAGTTCTTAAAAAAGTCTATGTTGAAGTCGCACAACTGCGAAATATCAAGGTTGGAGACAAACTTGCTGGTCGTCATGGAAACAAAGGAGTTATTTCAATTATTCTTCCGGAAGAAGACATGCCATATATGGAAGATGGAACACCTGTTGATGTTATTTTAACACCTCTGGGAATTCCATCGCGTATGAACTTGGGGCAAATTCTTGAGATGCATCTTGGGCTTGCGGCACATACCTTGGGATACCAGGCCATCGTCCCTCCATTTGCAGGAGCAACCGCAGATGAAATTGCCGAGGAACTTGAAAAAGCAGGATTTTCTGGAACAGGTAAGGTAACGCTTCTTGACGGGCAAACAGGTCAAAAATTTGATCAAGATGTAGCTGTTGGATATATGTATATCCTTAAACTACACCATATGATTGATGACAAAATGCATGCTCGATCAATCGGACCATACAGTTTAATAACACAACAACCTCTTGGAGGAAAGGCTCAATCAGGAGGTCAACGATTTGGAGAAATGGAGGTGTGGGCGCTGGAAGGATACGGAGCAGCGCATACCTTGCGAGAGATGTTGACCATTAAATCTGATGATGTTGTGGGACGATCCGCAGCATTTGACGCTATTATCAAAGGTCAAAAAATTCGAGAACAAAATACACCAGCATCATTTGATGTGTTGACTAATTACTTGCGAGGACTTGCCTTGGATGTAAATCTTGAAGTTATTAAAAAAGAAAAACTTATTGATATTGCACAAGATGCAATAACAGAAGTAGACGTAATTGAAGAATAATTATGAATACAAATATACAAAAAATAAATCAAGAAAAAGTTGTCTCAATTCGATTAACATCACCTGAAACTATTCGGTCATGGTCATTCGGAGAAGTCGTAAAACCTGAAACGATTAACTACAGAACAGGACGTTCAGAGCGTAATGGGTTGTTTGATGAACGAATTTTTGGTCCTGAAAAAGACTATGAATGTTATTGTGGTAAATACAAAGGAATTCGTTATCGCGATATTGTATGTGAAAAATGTGGCGTAGAAGTCACCCGTTCAATCGTGCGACGTTCTCGAATGGGTCATATTGACCTTGCGTCACCTGTGGCTCATATTTGGTTTTTGAGAGGGATCCCATCTCGAATGGGGTTGGCTCTTAATATTCCTGTGTCCCATCTTGAAAAGGTTATTTACTTTGCAAGTTATATTATTACTGAGGTTCACGAGCAAGCAAAAGAATCAGTAATGAAAGAATTGCTACGTGAATACAAGGCAAAATCAAAAACACTTGAAACAGAAGAAGACAAGGAAAAACTTAAAGGTCTTTTTGATAATACAAAAAAACAAATTCAAGATATTATTCCTTTCAAGGTTATTTCAGAAGATGAATATAATATTTACTCATTGAAATTTGGTTCAATTTTTGAAGCAAATATCGGTGCAGAAGCTATCTATGATATTTTTAAATCATTTGATCTTGATGCCGTTGAAGCTCAATTAAATATTGATGTAACCATTACAAAATCAGTTGCCGTTCGAACCAAAATCGAAAAACGTCTTTCGTTAATTCGATCTTTGAATAGAGAGGGAATTCGTCCTGAATGGATGTTCCTCGAGGTTATACCGGTTATTCCACCAGCATTACGTCCAATGGTGGCTCTTGAAGGTGGTCGCTATGCGACGTCCGACGTAAATGATTTATACAGACGTGTTATTAATCGAAATAATCGATTAAAAAAATTGATGACGATTGGAGCTCCAGATGTTATTTTGCGAAATGAAAAACGAATCCTCCAAGAGGCCTGTGATTCATTGATTGATAATACGATCAGAAAACACTCAGGAACGGTTGCCAAATCATCATCACAAAAAAGAAATCTGAAATCTCTTTCAGATCAATTAAAAGGAAAACAAGGGCTCTTTAGACAGAATCTTCTTGGTAAACGTGTAGATTATTCTGGGCGATCGGTAATTGTTGTTGGTCCAAAATTGGGAATTGATCAATGTGGTATTCCTAAAAATATGGCTCTAGAACTTTTTCGACCTTTTGTTATTGCAAAAATAATAGGACGAGAAATGGCATTTAATGTACGTGGGGCAGGGAAATTACTCGAGACTCCAACGGATGAAATTTGGGATATTCTCGAAGACGTAATCGAAGGGAAATATGTTCTTTTGAATCGTGCGCCAACATTGCACCGATTGTCAATACGAGCATTTAAACCTATTCTTATTGAAGGAAAGGCTATTCAATTGCATCCACTATCAGTAAATGGATTTAATGCCGATTTTGATGGAGATCAAATGGCGGTGCATATACCTCTTTCAGAAGAAGCACAATTCGAGGCACAAGAATTAATGGCTGCAAGTAAAAACTTGCTTCGACCAGCTTCTGGTGAACCTACGGTTGCTCCTTCTCAGGATATGGTTTTGGGAGTGTACTGGATGACTAAATCAATTGATAATGCAAAAGGAGAGGGTAAAATATTTTCTTCTCCGAACGAGGCTATTACTGCCTATGATTTTGAAAAAGTAGATTTCCGAGCAAAAATAAAAGTCATGGGAACCGAATCAGAACGTTATGCAGAATTTGAAGGTAAACCTTTTGAAACAACGGTTGGGCGACTACTCTTTAATAGTATTATGCCAAACGATTTTGGGTATTTGAATCAAGACATCAAGAAAAAAGATATCTCAAATATCATCGCACGTCTTATCCATAAATATGGAACAGATGCAACAGCACCTGTTGTTGATAAAATTAAAGACTTTGGATTCAAATATGTAACCTATTCAGGTTCAACTTTTGGATACTCAGATGCAATTATTCCTCAGGAAAAATACGCTATTATCGAAACTGGACGAAAAGCTGCTTTGGATATTCAGGGTCAATATGATGAAGGTCTTGTTTCTGAACCTGAACGATATCGAAAAACAATCGAATTATGGGAAAGTGTAAAGATTGATGTTGAAAAGGTTATCAAAGAAAATCTAGGTGCATCAGAATCAATTTTTGATATGGTGACCTCAGGAGCTCGAGGATCAACATCTAACATGCTACAAATGGGAGGAATGAAAGGAGTTATTGTTAATGCCTCTGGTAAGGCTATTGATTTTCCAATTCTTAGCTCATACAAAGAAGGGTTAACACCTATTGAATATTTCATTACGACTCACGGTTCACGTAAAGGTCTTACTGATACGGCTCTAAAGACAGCTTCTGCTGGTTATTTGACGCGTCGGCTGCATGATGTGGCACAAGACGTCGTGATTACTGAGGTTGACTGTAAAACAAAACAACATGTTGTAGCAACTGAAGAAAACTTTGATGGGATCATTAAATCTCTTGAAGATAATATTTTTGGGCGAGTTCTTTCTCAAAAAGTAGTAGATCAAGACGGTAAAACTATTTACAAGAAAAATGATCTTATTGAAAAAGCTGATGCACAAGCCATTGCTGAGGCTGGAGTCAAAGAAGTATCAGTACGAACACCACTTAAATGTGAATCCTTACATGGTATTTGCCAATTATGTTATGGATTTGATCTAGGGAGAAATACCTTGGTAAAGGTTGGTGAGGCTGTTGGAACAATTGCGTCACAATCTATCGGAGAACCTGGAACACAATTGACACTTCGAACGTTCCACGCAGGTGGAGTTACCGGGCAAGACATTACAACGGGTCTACCCCGTATCGAAGAGCTGTTTGAGAAACGATCAAACATTAAATCACCTGCCGTTATATCAAAATCAAAAGGAATGGTTTCTGATGTACGTGTTAAAGAGGGAGTAAAATATATTGATATTCTCTGTGACGAAGAGGTCATGGTTGGTGCAGCAAAAGTTAAATCTTTGGAGTATCAACTTGATAAACGACGTACCCCTGCTGTCAAAAAAGGAGACCGCGTTGAGGTAGGAACATTACTTACTGACGGTTCTGCGAATATCTTGGATCTCTTTGATATTGCTGGTGCCGAAGTTGCACAAAACTATGTCGTAGGAGAGGTTGCCAAGGTTTACGAATTAAACTCTGCGCCTGTTTCTAAAAAACATATTGAAATTATTACACGATTAATGTTCTCAAGACGTAAAATAACGCACCCTGGAGATACTAATTTCTCTACTGGAGACACGGTTGAAAATATTCAACTTGTCCAAGAAAATGAACGCGTAGAGGCGCAAGGTGGTCTTGCTGCAAAAGGTGTCATTGTGGTAAAAGGTATTTCTGAAGTGGCCTTGTCAACAAAATCTTGGCTATCATCTGCATCATTCCAGCATACAACACGAATTTTAGTTTCTGCTGCAGCAGGTGCCGAAGTAGATGAATTAAGAGGTCTCAAGGAAAATGTCATTATTGGTAATCTTATTCCTGCTGGAACAGGATTCAGAAATGATTTTATTCCATTTGATCAAATGCCATCAGCCAAGGCTTTTCATGAATTAGAGGCAATAAAAGAAGAATTAGTATCAGACAAAGACGCAGCTTAGGCTTGAATATAAATTATGCAAAACACTGACATCATCAAGGATAGATTAAATATTGTCGATGTGGTGAGTTCATATGTAAAGCTTGAAAAAGCAGGAAAGACATACAAAGGAAAATCACCCTTTACTAATGAAAAAACCCCATCATTCTTTGTTTCACCAGAGAAGGGTTTTTTCTATTGTTTCTCCAGTGGAAAGGGAGGCGATATATTTACTTTTATTCAGGAAATTGAACGAGTTGAATTTAGAGAGGCATTAAAGATTCTGGCTGATAAGGCTGGTATTACTCTCACAAATTCTAGGGTAAATAAAGAACAAATAACGCGTACGCAGGTGCAATATAAAATATTAGATGACGCCGCAAAATGGTATGAAATTCATTTACGTAAAAGCCCAAAAATTGTTGATCATTTAAAAAAAAGAGGATTGACCAAAGAGACCATGGTTAAATTTAGAATAGGTTTTGCCTTGGATTCATGGAGAGATATGTATGAATATTTAAAATCTCGTAAATACGTAGATGCTGATATCGAGGCTGTTGGTTTGATTATTAAAAAAGACGGTGGCGGATTCTATGATCGTTTTCGGTCTCGTATCATGTTTCCATTATTTGACGGACGTGGACGCATTGTTGGTTTCTCGGGAAGAATTTTTACCGATGATCCTGATGCAAAAGGTGCTAAGTATGTAAACAGCCCAGAAGGACCTCTGTTTGATAAATCAAAGGTTCTCTATGGTTATCACACTGCAAAATCAGAGATGAGCAAAAAAGATATGTGTATTCTTGTCGAGGGTCAATTTGATGTATTAATGGCTCAACAGTCAGGGTATACACATACGGTTGCTATATCCGGGACTGGATTGACTGACGATCACATGGTTATGATTAAAAGGTTTACTGATAGGATTGTTTTGGCTTTGGATTCGGATAAGGCGGGTATCAAGGCAACCAGACGCAGTGTCCTCAGTGCCTATAAACACGGATGCAACGTCAAGGTAATTGTCATGCCAGAAGGCATGGATCCAGCCGATACCATTGTGAAATCAAAATCTCAGTGGGATGTATGTGTTGCAGATGCACAGGATTATATTGATTATCGTCTCGAACTATTTAATCGAAGCGACCATTCATTTGAAGAAAGAAAAAGTCTTGTTGATAATGATTTGTTTACGTTTGTTGCTTTGACCAAAAGCGCTATGGTCCAAGATCGAATGTTGCAAAAACTCTCTCTTTTTTTAGGGGTCAGTCTAGATTCTGTCCGAAATGATTTTAAACAATTCACACCAGAACATGATATGAGTTTTGAAAAGATTAAAAAACCAACAGAAATCATGACTGAGAATATAACCACTCAACAAGAGATTCTGTATTTATTTTTATATTTACAAGAAAAAGAAATCACCGTTGATGCTGATATTGATACAGAACAAACAGAGCTCTATCATGATATTTTTGGAACATCACTATTACAAGACAGTAAAAAAATACCAGAAGAAACAAAAAATCTACAACTCTTTATTCTTGAGGAACAGAATAAAGATACAACGCAAAGCATTCTCAAGATATCTCTTTTTCGTATCTTAATCCAAGAAAAGATTCGTTTAATTGACAAGGAATTATTAATTACCCTCGAGAAATTGCGTCAATCAGAATCTGAAAAAAATACTGAAAAGATAAAAGAATACATGAACAAACAGCAAAAACTTCTTCATTTAAAAACCGATTTAACCAATAAAATATAACTACTATGGCTAAAGCTAAAAAAATAAAAAAACCAAAAGTTGATCCTGTGAAAACTCATATTGAACAACAACGTTCAGTAGAGGAACGAGATGCATTGGCAACAGAGCTTATCAAAAAAGGTAAAAAACGTCGTTTTTTGACGTATGTCGAGATTCTCAAGGTATTTCCAGATATCGAAGAAGATATTGTTTTTCTAGATGAATTCTATGGTCGCCTTGGTGATGCTGAGGTTGAAATCGTAGAAGGGGGAACCAGTTCTGGTGGTGGTGGTATGTTGGATATGACCGATGAAGAATTAATGGAAAAAGATTTTGCGACGAAAAAACAACCAGAAACAAAGGATTCAATTCAAATGTATTTACGAGAAATTGGTAAATACCCACTGATCAAGGCGGCCGAAGAAGTGTCATTGGCAAAACGTATCGAATCTGGTGATGATGAGGCAAAAAACCTTCTTGCAAAGGCAAACCTACGTTTGGTTGTTTCCTTGGCAAAAAAATATGTAGGACGAAGTCCAGATTTAACATTATTAGATTTGATTCAAGAAGGAAATATCGGATTATTCAAGGCTGTCGAGAAATTTGACTGGACCAAGGGGTATAAATTTTCTACCTATGCAACATGGTGGATTCGTCAATCAATAACTCGAGCCTTGGCTGATCAATCGCGAACCATTCGTATCCCTGTTCATATGGTTGAAACAATTTCAAAATACAAACAGGTTTTCAAACGAATGAGTCAAAATTTGGGACGTGAACCTTTGCCCGAAGAGATTGCTTTGGAGATGGAATTAGATGTTGAAAAAATTCATATGATTGGAAAGATCAATCAAACAACAATGTCACTAGAAGAACCGGTAGGATCAGACGGTGAAGAAAAATCAACGCGTGGAGAATTTATTGCCGATGAAACTATTCCATCACCTGATCGTGATTCTTCAAAACAGATTTTGAAAGATCAATTAGAAGAAATACTCGATGAACTTACTGAAAAAGAGCGAACTATTATTGAACTACGCTATGGATTAGATGATGGAATTTCACATACCCTCGAGGAAGTAGGGCGAAAATTTGATGTAACACGAGAACGCATCCGTCAGATCGAAGCAAAAGTTCATGAAAAAATGCGTATGAATGAAAAAATCAAAAAACTTCAAGATTATTAAACATCTTATGTACATAATTTTTTATAAAAACAGATATACAAAAATATATCTGTTTTTATTTTTTAACTATATGGTATTTTTTCTGTAAATATACTATAATCACAGGTATATGAACCGCTTTAATAAAAAACTATTTATTATAACTTTGTTTGTTGTATTGGTATCAAGTGCACAAATATCTTTTGCGCAGACCTTCACCGCAAACGACATCTCTGGTGACACTGGAAGCTCCTTTGGCGCCGCCATCGCCGACCTCAACAATGATGGATTTATGGATATCTATGTTGCGAATATCGGGCAAAACAAGCTCTGGATCAATAACCAAGACGGCACCTTTAGCACAAATGATATTTCTGGAGATACTGGAGGCTCTTATAGCGCCTCCATCGCCGACCTCAACAACGATGGATTTATGGATATCTATGTTGCGAATATCGGAGGACAAAACAAACTCTGGATCAATAACCAAGACGGCACCTTTAGCGCAAATGATATTTCTGGAGATACTGGAGGCTCTAACGGCGCCTCCATCGCCGACCTCAACAACGATGGATTTATGGATATTTATGTTGCG
>Ga0307980_1000682_pt1 | contig 15327 bp, 20 predicted proteins | sample OrgLakmetage1060_FD_201817 | JGI IMG/M metagenome (GOLD analysis project Ga0307980, IMG submission 201817) | Saline water microbial communities from Organic Lake, Antarctica - #1060 | ecosystem: Environmental > Aquatic > Non-marine Saline and Alkaline > Saline | place: Antarctica: Organic Lake... | reverse complement strand
GGTGATGGTTCACCCGAGTTATAAAAATAAAGGTTAATATGGAAGAATTAGTTGAGAATGTTGATTACTACTGGGTAGAAAAAAGAGGTATGAGATATAGAGTTTTTACCGAAAAATTTTTAGAAAAAAGAGGTTACTGTTGTGACAATAAATGTCAAAATTGTCCCTATAAAAATAGAAGGTAAGTTTGAAATATTTAAAAAAATATAAAGTATTTGAAAGTGGGATTTCAAAATCATTATTTGATTATGAAGATGACTATGTATGGGGTGGATAAATCGAAGAGTTTTATAAAGTCAAAATCTAAAATTTAATATATAAAATATGGAAAAATTTAGTAATTTACGAAAAAAGAAAACATCTAAAAAGGATAAACCTTTATATGAAAACGATTGGATAAAGGTTGTTAAATTTGAGGATTGGACAATTGTAGAAGGTACAGATTCAATTATTTGTGTTCCTATTTTAATGGACTCAAATCAAGTTGTTTTAAGGCGAGAATATATTCCATCATATAAGAAAAGATCACATGATGAATATTATCTACATGTTATCTCTGGAACAGTAGAAGAAGGAGAATCACATGAGGAATGTTTGAGAAGAGAATTAGAGGAAGAAGCAGGAATTGTTCTAAGAGATAGTGTAACTCCTACTTTTGAAAAACCTTTATTTATGTCAAAGTCGGGAACATCTCAATATCATATTTGTATGTTACCTTTGTATAAAGATGATTATTACGAAATAGAAGCTAAAGGTGATGGAAGTAAATCTGAGAAATTAAGTAATTCTGTTAAGGTATATAATTATAATATTGATGATCTAGAATCTTCTGATACAATTACTGAATTATGTTTAATGAAATTAAAAGATTATATCGATGTTTAATATTAAGAAGTGGAATGATTTTTTAAATGAGCGATATGAAATAAATAATTTACCCAAAAATATTGTTTTATTGTCAGAAATAGATAGTAATTCTGGTACATTTTTATTATATAATATAAACACAAAAAAACCCATTGGATACATTTCTTTTGATCTATACCCAACTATAAATTCTTATACAGTTGGTGGTGCTTATTCAGAACATGGTTATGGAGCATTTCTTTATGAGTGTGCAATGACTTATGTTTACCCAAATGGTTTATCAATGAGTAGAGATGGTAGTACTAGCGGAGATACTCTAAATATTTGGAGTAAGTTTCTAAAAAGGAATGATGTTAAATCTGAAAGAATGTATTCAGACGAAATGACACATAAGAAAGAAGATTTACCAGCGGGTGATATGTATGATGATAATCCAGGGGAATTACAAAGGATATTTGATTTAGAAGATACTCGGTTCTTTTATTCTTTTAGTAAAGAAAAGTTAGAAAGGTTATTGAAAGAGGGAAAGGAATATATGGATAAACATGGGATAAGTGATCAAGAATTAGAATATATGTCTTGGGATCTAGAATAAAAATATTTATTTGATCACTATCAAAATATCTTATTATTCTTATTAATATTTACTGAAAAGTAATTTAGTATCACCATCCATTTGTAATTTCGAAAAGTTATTATAATAAGATGTATAAACCCCACCATTATCTAAAATGACCAAAAAACCTATATTTTCATCATTACTTTCAGAATAAATTTCTTTATAACTTCGAATAGTATATTTTTCAACTCGATTATTGAATTTTAAAGTTAGTTTATCAGAATTGGTATTTACTTTTACCCTAACATCTTCTTTAAATGTTGTAGTATAATAAGGTTTTTCTATTTTATATTTACCATAATTATCAGTTGTACCACAACTAAATAGTAAATAGATAGCTAATATCAGTATTATAAAAAAATATAGTCTTCTTCTCATTGTTTTTGTTTTAGGATTCAAATAAATATAAGTAATTTATATCAAATAAACAAATATCTCATTATCATCTAAAATAACTAAATATCATTTTTTGGAAGTAATATATAATATATAAGATATGTATATTAAAAGGTATGAAATATTTGAAAATGTTAGACAGGCTAAGAAATTCTTAGATGATAATAATATAGATCATGATAATAAAGATTACCTTGAATTGAAAAATATTTTAAGTAGTAACCTCGGGTATTTAGGTAAATTTACTCAATGGTTATTCCAAGATAATAATAATAATAATAGTTTAAGTTTCCTAGAAGATATTTATAAAATGATTAAAAATACTAGACTTGATAAAGATATAAACTCTTTTGAAACGGCAGAAGATTTGTATGATTATTTAACCGATAAAAAATTTAATACCAAGGTAAATCAGACAATTAAATCACTCCCTTCTAGAACACGCAGATTGGTTAACCAAGAATTAAAAGACCTTATTAAAAATAATATTGATAATGTGGATAACATTAAAGACTTCTACTCTAAAAAGGGTGGTAGATATAAAAATATTAAAGATTTAATTAAAGATACAAAATCATTAATAACTAATTTACAAGGGGAGTGGAATCCTAATAATATTAAATATGAAGACAAAGAATTAGTATATAGGGATAGTAATACTCTTATTTTACATATAAATAGTTATGATAGGTCATGTGATTTGGGTAGTAAACACTGGTGTATATCTACCTCAGAAAATATGTTTAAAAGTTATACAGAAGGGTTTAAGAAACAATATTTCATATATGATTTCACCAAGGATATATCTGATAAAAAATCTATGATTGGAACTACCATTGATACCAGCGGTAACCCGACTGATATCCATTATAAAGATGATACACCAGGAAAAAAAGAAGATATCCTACCATATATTAATTTCTTAAAACCATATTCAAAAAAATATATTAAAAGTAAAATAGATATTGATGATATTAAAAAAGTAAGTAAATATGGTCTAACTGACGAAGTTAAAAGATTACTAAATAAAGGGGTAGATCCTAGTGTTAAAGATAATGAAGCTATTAGAATGGCTTCTAAAAATGGACATACTGATGTAGTAAGATTATTACTTCAAGATAAAAGGGTAGACCCTATTGATGATGGTAATTATGCTATTAGACTTGCTTCTAGAAATGGATATACAGAGGTAGTTAAATTATTACTCCAAGATGAAAGGGTAGATCCTAGTGTTAATAATAACCAGTCTATTAAAATGGCTTCTCAGTTTGGGCATATTGAGATAGTTAAATTATTACTTCAAGATAAAAGGGTAGACCCTAGTGGTGGTGATAATTATGCTATTAAATGGGCTTCTAGAAATGGACATACAGAGGTAGTAAAATTATTACTTCAAGATAAAAGGGTAGATCCTAGTGCTGATGATAATTATGCTATTAGAATAGCTTCTTATAATGGACATACTGATATAGTTAAATTATTACTTCAAGATAAAAGGGTAGACCCTAGTGGTGATAATAATGATGCTATTAAATTGGCTTCTAGAAATGGACATACTGATGTAGTCAAATTATTACTTCAAGATGAAAGGGTAGATCCTAGTGATATAAATAATTATGCTATTGGATTGGCTTCTAATAATGGTCATACTGATATAGTTAAATTATTACTTCAAGATAGAAGGGTTAAGGATACGTTAAGTAAGGAAGAAATAGAAAAATATAAAAATAATGTATATTAAAAAGTATGATATCATTTATGTACTTGGGAAGGTTTGGAAGGCTGGGAAACCAACTCTTTGAAATAGCTACTACTATTGGGACAGCTAAGAAATATGATAAAGATTATTATTTCAATTCTTGGAAACATAATAAATATTTAGAAACTCCCATCCCTACATCACGATTTCTTGATATTGAACCTAGGTCATATAATGAACCATGTTTTCATTATAAAGATATTAATCTATTAAATATAGATAATGATTGGGATCTAAAAGGTTATTTTCAAAGTCATAAATACTTCCATGATTACAAAGAATATATAAAAAAACAATTTAAATTACATAATGATTATATCTTTTATATAGAAAATGAATATCCATTCTTAGTAGATGAAACTCACACATGTTCTATAAACGTCAGAAGAGGTGATTTCTTAGACTTTAAAGAATATCACAATATAGTTCCTATCGGTTACTATAAAGATGCCATTAAAGAGCTATATGGAGGTGATGTATCTAATATCAAATTTGTTGTTTTGTCTGATGATATCCCATGGTGTAAAGAAAACCTACCACAAGGGTTAGGACTTGACCTCACATTTATAGAGGATGAGTTAGATATTATACAACTAAATATCTTATCGTATTGTAAAGATAATATTATGGCGGCATCTTCTTTTAGTTGGTGGGGTTCATATTTAAACATACATGATGATTATAGAGTGATTGGACCTAAGAAGTGGTTCGGTCCTTTATATGAAAATGAACATGATACCAAAGATTTAATGCCTGATGAGTGGGTTAGATTGTAAAATGGTGTTATATACTTAATATATAATATATAAAAAAAATACTATTAATATGAAACATTTAAAAAAATTCTTTGAAAATCAACAAGAAGATGTTGATAACGGAGAGAACACAGCACCTAATGAACCATTAGAGTTAGCTAAAAAGTGTCTTGAAGCTTGTAAGGAATGTAAAGAAATGTGTGAAGAAGAAGGGAAAGATGAGTGTGTAATCACTTGTCAAGCTTGTGTTCTAGCATGTGAACTTTATATCTTTTCAATTGAAAACGATACAAAAAACCACAAAGAAGCTGGTGAATTAACATTAGATATTGTGAAGAACAATATAGAAATGTGTGAAGAACATGGAGCTGAACATTGTGTAGAGGATTGTAATAATTTCGCTGAAGAATTAGAAAGACATCTAAAAGAAGATTACTAATAGTTGACTTGATAACCTATTAAAAAAGGGGAAGTAAATTAATACTTCCCCTTTTCTATTATCTAAATTTATTATAATTCTTCTTTTAATTTTTCAACTTTTTCTTCACTTAGGAGTTTACTAATAACTCTCCAATAGATCTCATCATCTGATACCATGTATTCTGATAACCTAAATATTGGAAGTGGTTTATCCATATTTTTTAACTCCATTTCAAAAATATAAAATAACATCAACTCTTTACTCAACAAGACAATATCGGGGTGTTTATTTAAAAGAGAATCATAGTTTTTTGATTTTTCCATGATATCAAATGCTTTAGGATAAAGGTCTTTAATTAGGTTCTTATATAGGAAATTACCAATAGCCGCAGTTGTGTTACCGAAATTTTTAGTATTACCCTCAATTCGTGAACTTCTGTTGATAACATTTCCAACATATGTATCTAACTTGATCTCCATATTTTTACCAACATCCCAAACACTACCACTATCAGCACCAATACCAAATGATGTTTCGATACCATTTCTCTTTGTGAATGTTTCACACATATTAGTTAAGTATCTGTGTATGAGTAAAAGAAAAGCAAACCCTTCTCGGTGAGAGTTTTCTGATAAAAATATTGTTAAAACCCCATCACCAGTACTTGATAAGTGAACATCATCAGATACAATATTAGCAAATAAAGATTGAGCCATATAATAATTTTCAAGGAAGTTTATAAATTCCTCGGAATTATCATTTTGAAACTGCTCAAAGATACCTGTGAAGTTTCTAATGTCTGTTATTACTGATGTTCCATATTTTTCTGTGACCATTTGGGGAGTATTTGAGTTACTAATATTTATTCAAATATACAAATAAATATTCAATTGGCACAATTTTTTATGATTAATTTATAGATTTAATATCATTTCTTTATTTTGTGGATATGATATTATTGTTTTGAAACCGAAAGACTTATATAATCTAACTAAAGGTTCTATTGATAATCCACTATATCCCATAGGGGATGCATTTAAATAAACAACACTAGTATCTGAATAATTTTCTTTGATGAAATCTAAAGCTTTTTGGATGATATTTTTTGAATAACCTTTACCTTTATATTTATCATAAACTTTAACATCTTCTATTCTAATGAAACTATCGTCTGGAAAATATTTTCCATACTCTTCTTCTGATAACTCACCCTCGAACATCCAAAATCCATTAATTACAAATCCTATGGTTATTTCTCCAATTTTATTATTATCAATAAATGCTTCTATTGTTAAAGTATCATTATTTCGATCTTCTTCACCTTCTTTGAAAGTGATAGACTCGTTTATAAATTCTATTCTAGATTTTAAAAATCCCATATTGATTATTTTAGTTTACGAATACCCACCCAGTTACTGCTTGGTTAAATAATATTTCTACGTTATCATCATCTATATACTTTATAAGACCAACCATAGTTTCAAGGTTATCATTTGTAACCATTATAGAAGCTTTCCTACCTATATCATGGTTAACTAACCACGTATCAGATGGGGTTTGTTGCCTAAAAGAAAAGTGATTATTATTGATTATCTCAAGTATTTTAGTATCAATGTAATCTATTATTTCTTGAGGTATATCACTTGTATCTTCTTTTAAGTTATCAAGAGCTCCTTGTAATATAGTAAGTGCTTCTAGTGATTCTTTAGGAGTTCTAAATTTAACCTTTAGTGGATTGTCTGTTCCTTGTAATTTAATGTAGTTATCAACATCTTTATAATAAGTTGAGGTTACCCTCCAAGGGTTAAAACTAAATGTTATATCACCGTTAACATCTTGGATAAATATTTTAGTATCTCCTTCTGAAATTGGTAATAAAAAATCATCTTTACTATGTAACATTATTAACTTATTATTTCTATATCAACTGTTAAGTTTTCACTTATGTTGTTCTCTGCAATATCATCTAAATCAAATTTAACTATATAGTCACCTTCACTTGTTATATTAAGGTAAATGTTATTAAATGTATCTGTTATGATCAAGTTATCAGCAGTTATAGTTATTTCACCATCTCTGTTATCAATCACACATGCAACTATATGATTACCAATATCTTCTTTACTAATACTTCCACCATATAAAGAAAGTGATAATGGTAAAGCTTCAAAGTCATCACCCATTTTAGAGTTAACTGGATCTGATGCTGATGGTACATAATCAGGGTCAGCTATATCTTCTGCTTCAATAGGACAAGTGTTCCATGTTGTTGGAAGAGGTGCTGGAGAAGGAGCTGATGAACCTTCCTCATAAACATTACCTGTAAATATAAGAGCTGGAGCACTTTCATCTTTAACATTATCTAAGTTTTGAGTAATACGTGTTGGATCTTCTAATATCCATGAAAGGATACTAAGTGCTTGTGTTGCGTGGTAATCATCAATAAATTCTAAAAGGATTGTTCCAACCGATCTATCATTCACTGTTATGATATTATTATCTTTACTTATCGAGTTTATATCTTCAATATTAATGTATGCTTGAGCTACACCACCCGCATTTAAAATAGCTAATGTTTCATTTGGTATCCATGTAATTATATCATCACATCTAAGGTTTGTAAACTTAATAACACCATTTGATGTTACTTCATCAATATCACAAAGGTTTTCAAAGAATCCAGATTCATCATCTATTATTCCCACCATTATATCTAATGTAACGGGGTGATTTTGATTAGGATTTGTAAGGTATAACTGTTCTATTCTATTTTCAGAATTACCTGTAAGCATTAACATCTGTGCAAATGAGTACCAATTATTTGGAGATGTGTAATATGAGTATTGAACAAAGTTTTGAGATTCTATTTTAGAATCAGGATCATAGGTAGCAGTGATAGCTAATAGAGTAGCGTTATCACCAAGCCCTAAGTGGTTTAATAAGTATTTACACTTACCTGGTTTTAAGGTAACCTTACCTCTTAAAATTTGCTCGTATGGTGCAAATACACTACTTAATGACATCTTCTGAACCATATCTGATCCTTCTGCTGCTATTAAACTATTTTGATAAAATCGTATTCCGTTATCTCTTATATTCCCGAATATACTATTGGTACATCTATTACTCATATATTTAAATACATTTATTTTATATATTAAAAATCGAACTTACTTTTGACTTTTATAAAATAAAAAACCCCACTATCTAAAGTGGTTTTTTATTTTACCAGCTTAGTACCACGTTTTATTGTCACTCAATAATCACAAAGTTTCTGAGTTACTTTTACCTGAAATTGCTTGTAGAATATAATTCCTTTTTCTAACTGTTTTAATATCTGTTCTAATATCTTATAAAATTTACGTTATTTAGATGTGTGAGTTGGCAGTACTACTTACTCTTGTATGTAAATTTCCACAATCAACAAAAAATCTATCGTCATCATATTTTACAGCACCATTACCTCCAAAATCAACAATATCACCTTCGTATATATCGTTTATTCCAGTCCATTACATAACCTTTAACTGTTGTGAAAAGTATGGGTTCTTCTAATCATATTTCAAATTTATTCACTTTCGTGATCATAAAGGAAGAAAGACATTACATCAATCATAACGTCCTTGTCTAACTTTAATTTCTTCATTTCTTGTTTAAGTAACTTAATTGAGGGATAATTTTTACCTCTATTAAATCCAGTGGCATCTAAAAATTTTTGTACCGTATTAATTTCACTCATTTTATTCATTGTTTTTTTATCCTAATCCATCTAGGTTTGATATTACACCATTACTAACAAATACATTAACTCTATTCATATTATCGTTCATACCACTTACCATAATGGATGCACCATCTCTATTTACTACTCTCATAGTTTTGTCTATCTTTTTTAATTGATCGATAGCTTCCTTTTCTGTCATACCAATTATTTTATTGATATGTGGTTCTCCGTGAATTTTGTTTATCATAACATTTTTATTTTATTTTGAATTCTTCTATATCATTTAACCATAGATCTTCTAAAGACATTTTCTTATAATCTTTTAATTCATCTTTTAGGTCTTTGATTTTATTTTTAATTTCATCAAGTTTCTCTTTAGTTAAAGAGTATATTGGCATTCTCAATAGGTAATCATAATTGCCCTCTATTTCAATTATCTTTTCGATTTTATCTATTTGTGATACAATGTTTTTCTTTGCTTTGTTATTTACTTCAACATCACCATTGATAACACTTTGAATGAATAAATATTTAGATGATAAAACATCAATATCTCTATTCATTCTACTTATAATATATTCTTTCCTCTTTTTGAAGAAATCCATTCTTACTTTGAAGTAAGCTCTAAATATGTCTTCCATATTATCGAATACCCGTATTCTATTTTCCTCATCAATTGTCGTATAATTTTCTGTAATAGGAGACCTTAATTTAAGTTCATTATGAATTTCTTTACCATCATACTTATCAGAAAATTCTCTTTTTACTTTTATCTTGAACCTAAACCTTGAATCTTCTGAATAATCTTTAAATGAAGAAATAACTCCTTGGTCTTGTAGTTTAGTTAAAATAGCAATATATTTTTTGAGATCATAACCAATTGGAAGTTCATTAACAATAATATTGTTTTTATTTTGGACATCTATATCACCATAGATATGCCACTTACTTGGTTTTTCTTCGTCTTGAATAACTTCCCCCGTAAACCCTTCCCAATATGGATTTCCTAAATCAATATTTTCAATTTTCTTAGTTCCTTTAAGAACCTTTTTTAATTCTGAAATAACTTTCTTTGGTTCTCTTGGAAGTATCTTTTGTGCAAATCCAGTGGATATACCCTCAGATCCATTCACTACTAACATAGGAATTATTGGAACAAAGAATCGTGGTTCAATTTTTATACCCTCAAAGTATTGTTCAATTAAGATATTATCATCATCTTTTCTGAAAATATTTTCAAGGTAATTTTCCTTTTGTGTATAAATATAACGAGAAGCCGCAGACACAGAATCCAATCTGTTACCAAAGTTACCATTTCTTTGTAGAAGTGGTATATTATTTGAACCAGTATATTTTTGAGCCATACCTACGATCACTTTACCAATACCATCTTCACCATGTAAATACTCAGTGTATTCAGATATTGTACTTTGAAGTCGAGAAACTTTCGTTTTTGAATTTATATTTTTATTTAATACAGTATAAATTATCTTTCTATTTGAATTTTTCAATCCATCAACATACGAAGATATTTTCCTCAAGTTATCATATGAGGCTGAATCTACATAATCAGTATTAAAAAAGTCATCTATTTTTACTTCTAACATATTTCTATTTTATTTTCATTAGTATATTATATTCTTATTAGGTATTATAGTTTGATTAAATCAAAATCATTACCCTCAATATACTCTTTTCTTTTATCGGATTTTTTTGAATCACCATTCAACCAGTCATCGATTATTTCTTCACTCGTCTCAGTGTTCTTAAATAGTTTGATCATACTTTCTACACCATCTTGTTTAATAATGTATTTAAGATCTTTCTCTTCCCATGTACCTAGACCTTTATAGTAAGTGCTACTATGAGTTCTATAAAGATCATTGTCGATATCATTCATTGAGTAATACCAATGTTTAATTTCACCACCCTTTTCAAGAGCTATAATTGGAGTATCTAAACTACCTACTCTACCTTCTTCAATATACTCAGGTAAGTATCTTTGGAAGAAACCTAAAAGTAACCCTCTAATTGTAAACCCATCCAAATCTTGATCGGTAGCGAATACGATATATTCATACTCTTCTGAATTTACTATTTGGAAAAGGTCAGATAACTCTTTATTCGCTGTAAATTTCTGTACAGTACTATCATAAGCATTTAATGGCTTACCTTTCATTTCATAAAAACCAAATTCTTGTCTACCAAGTATTGGCATAAGACCCGATCTTGCAGATTCACCCTCACATATCATAAGGTACTTATAACTTTTAATTGGTTTAAAGTATTTATTAGATGTGATCTTTTTAGCTTTTGATAAGTTTTTAAGGTTTTGTTTCTTTTTATACTCTTCTTTAAATTTATAAATTTCAATAATTGGGTCAATAATCCCTTTATTCCTATAAATCTTATTAGCTGTTTTATCCCAATCAATATCTCCTAAGAAGTCTGATACTTCTGTAGCAGTATTTGTTAAGTTCTCTTTTGTTTGGGAATCGAATGTTGGATTTTTAAGATTCTTAAAAAATATAACCAATTGTAATTTATTCTTAATGTCACCAGGTTTAATATTCTTATATTTACGTCTTAGTTTCTCTCTAATAGGAGCTACTATTTTATCTAAAATATAATCGACATGTGAACCACCCTTTTTAAGATGTAGTCCATTAACGTATGTCATAAACCTAAAATCATCTTCTTTACTTGGCATAACTCCAATGAAATAGTTATCATCTTCGAATACCTCATATTCATCTGAGAACATACCAATGTAATCTTTAGTTTTGATACTTATTCTCTTCTTATTGAAGTAAAACTTTATCTCTGGATATGTTACTGATAAATTTAATAAACGTTGATATACAAGGTTCTTATGTATATCATCAATTTCTGTTAATGAGAACCTTTCAAGGTCTGGTTTAAATTTAACATCTACTCCACTTGATGAACTTTTCAATTCTCGTATGTTGTGATCTTTAGCATTATCAGAAAAAGAAACCTTTAGTTTATTTTTACCATCGTCAGAATAACCAATGAATTCTTTTGAGAATACTACGGTTGCAAAAGAACCAATACCATTCATTCCTATTTGACCTTGATTATCTTCATCTTTAAAGTTAGATCCTGATCTTGCTTTACCCCAACAAACATAAGGTATCCATTCACCACTATCTGTTTTTGATACGGGAATACCAAAACCATTATCTTTTATATGTACTTCTTCGTCTGTTATTTCTACTGATATATTGTTTGCACATTTACCCTCAGATTTAACATAAACGTCAATACTATTATCTAGAATCTCGTTTATAATCTTAAAAAATCCAGGTATGTATGTATATTCTTTAAAAACAAATTCTTTATCTTCCATAAAGAAGTCAGATGTTTTAACAGGTTTAACACTACCTATTATGTTATGGGGTCTAAGTAATAACCAATCCCTATCATCTAACTCTTGAACTTTCTGTTTTTTCATATTTAATTTTTAATTTTCTTATCTATATAGTAGTATTTTAATCCCCTCTATTTATTTTAGAGGATTTTTTTATCTTATTAGTTGTTTTAAGTAAAGTTTATAATTAGAATTTTAAGATTGAAAGAACCATGGGATGAAAAAGAAATAGTTAAAGACAATATAAAAAATTCCAAAAATAATAATGAACTATATAAAAGAATATAAAAAATTTAAAGGTGATAATTTTTATCATGGATCAGACAAAAAATTGAACTCACTTAAACCTATGTTAAATAATAGTGGAGAAAGTAAATTTTTAGGAGATGGGATATATATAAGTAATAGTAAAGATATATCGGGTCATATGGGAAATATATATATTTAGTTAGTATTAATGAACCATTAAAAAGTATTGAATATTTTAATGATATCACCCTAAATGAATTTAAAGAAATTCGAAAAAAGTTCCAAGAGTCTAAAAATGATGATCTAAATTATATAGGTGATAATATGGAAGACCTTATAGAAGAAAATGAATCTTGGTGGGGTAAAACATTAATATCAGAATTAGAAAGAAATGGATTAGATGTAAATAAAGTATTATTAGATTTGGGTTACAATTCTATAGAATCTCCTATAAATAAATTAAATCAATTTAGAAATAGACCAGATTCAGATAGGAATATATGTATAATAAAAAATGATATTTTAGATATTGATTTAATAGATTAAAAAAAGGTGTTGAATACAACCCCTTTATAATTATCTTATTTTTATCCTTTCAATATGTCATAAAGTTCATCTTTAAGATGTAGTCTTCGTGACCGCATCTCATTTAATTCATCATCAGTAAATAAACCCGTTGATTCTACTCCGTGAATTTTGTGGTTCAAATCTTCATATTCATCGAATAGTTTTCTGAAATGAGTATCATTAGTTTTCATTTCATGAATTTTATCCTCAAATTGAGGGAATTCATTGTGTAAATCGTGTTTCTCCATTATGGTTTTTTATTTTTTATTTTTTATTTATATTACTTAATTGGATCTAAGTTTTCCTATCTATTTTTTAATATAATATAAATTAAAAAAATGAAATACCATATAAACAAATGAAAGTGTAATTAAAAGTTACTTCTTGAATTTGTCAAGTCTATTCTTCCAACCATTTCCATACTTGTCGAAATTTCTAGTATCTTTGTACCTTTCCCATCTATAATCATAAATCTTCTTGAAGAATTTATCTTGGTCAAGTTTGTTAATCTTCTTGATTGTTTCTTCTTTAAATATATTTCTCATCTTAATATCTAAATCAAAATCTTCAAGTGCTTTCTGTATAACAAGCTTAGTTCCTCGTCTACCTTGATTTACTATTCCATCATAAATGATATTTGTTACTTTTTGATTTTTAAGTAAATTTAAATGGTTTCTTTCCCAGTATTTATCTTTATAGATCTTTTCAGCCGTATCATAAGAAAGATCTTCCATATCTTTTTTAGTTGGGGTCTTACCTAAATGATTCTTTAACTCAGGGGCAGAGATACCATAATTAGTTCCTATTAGCTTACCATCAACCCAATTCCCCTTATCGTGTTTATCATCAGTATAACCACCCTCTACGTCTTTAACTACTTTTTGAGCTTTAGTGAAATCAGAAGTTTTCTTTTCTTTATCTCCTTCCTTTTCTTCTAATTCTTTTAATTTGGGTATTTTAGATTCAACATCTGATTTAATTTCATGGTTTATATTAATTCCACTATTGTATATTTCTTTAGCTGATACAAATGATAAGAATATTCCTATTACTGGAAATAAAATAGCTTTTTTAGTTCTTTTTGGTAACTTACTTATAAAGTTTAAGAACTTCTCAAAATACTTTATAATAGCATCTTTATCTAGTTTAGAAAGTATTTTCCGTAACCTTTCTTCTTTTTTAACATCCCACTCATATGTGTTTTGGGCAGTCCATCTACCTTTTTCGTTAACGTGTAGATCTAATACATAACAAAATTCACTTTCCAATAAAAAATCATTTTTATATTTTAAATACTTCATGAGTTACTTTTAATATTTATTCGAATATTACTTTTTAAATCATCTAACGATTTAGAATAAACCACTAATGAAAAATCTTCACTATCAATGGGATTTAAAATACTATAATATTGATCTTTATAATATTTAGGTCTAAATTCATAATCCATGAATTGGTATTTTTTATTAGTTGATAATTTAGTTTCTTTATCATCTAAATCAATATATTCAGCATTACTACTTTTTCTAGACTTAACTCTCCAAACTCCTGATTGGGTTTTAAATTCATCTTTAAGTTCATTAACCATACCATCTATAAAATAGTGGTTTCCATTTTTTTCATAAACCATAACAGGGTTATTCTTATCAAATGGTGCTTTGTAACCTATGAATTTACTATTTCGTATTATGTTGAACGATTTAAAATTTATCATATTATTCTTCATTTTCTTGATCATCATCATCTGATAGATCTAGGTCTGATTTTATCATTTCCACTAACATAAAAATACAATCTTTAGTAGCTTTTACTAAGTAATCATAAAGTCCTAATGCTCCTAAAGATTCTGGTGATTTTTCAAGGTAATCTTTCTCAACTAAAATCTCATCAATTTCATTTATATACTTCAAATAAAATTCATAAATATCAGAGTCATTTATTAACCCCTCAATATTATTAGAATCTGGTTCTGTAATGTATGAATTTATAAACTCAGATATCACATTCATATCACTTGAGTCTAAAGAATCCTCGATCATGTTTAAAATATCTGATTTTATATCACCATAGTTCTCAAATTGATCCATGTTATCATCACCAAGTCCTTCTGTTAAGAAATTATTATACCTTTTTAACCTCATTTTATGTGTTTATTTTATGTATTATATATTAAATATGAAAAGGTAAAACCAAAAAATGTAACATCATGATATAAACTTTTAATTTATAAGAATTCACCATCCAAAAATGCTCCTCTAACCCACATTCCAGACCTAAATATATCTCCCTCAAAGATACCATTGTACCATAGTCCATTTTCCCAATCAGCCCCTTTGAATTTACTCACAAGGTTTGATTCTATCGTAGAGTATGTACCTGTACCACCTGTGAAATTCGTTGAAGAGAATGTAGCTGTTGTATCTACAACAAGTAATGTACCATTGTATGATGCTCCTTCTTGAAGTTTAGTTATTGTTACAACTGAGTTTGTACCTCCATTATAAGCCGAAAACCCACTACTATTCAAGTTTATATCTTCAACAATATCATTGGCTGTTTGTAAACTATTCACATTAAAT
>Ga0307980_1000679_pt1 | contig 15365 bp, 13 predicted proteins | sample OrgLakmetage1060_FD_201817 | JGI IMG/M metagenome (GOLD analysis project Ga0307980, IMG submission 201817) | Saline water microbial communities from Organic Lake, Antarctica - #1060 | ecosystem: Environmental > Aquatic > Non-marine Saline and Alkaline > Saline | place: Antarctica: Organic Lake... | reverse complement strand
ACTATGGGAGCAAACAATACTATTATCGCTGAGGGAACTTTAGCACTCGGGGCTGGTAATACAATTGATGGCGCAGACAGCACAGCTATTGGAACGACCAATGATGTAACTGCATCTCAGTCAGTTGTTATTGGGGCGTTAAATACGGCACTGTCTGGTTCAGGGCATGTGCAGATTGGTAGAAGTAATAATGTTGATGCAGCGGGTTCTTGTTTTGCTTTAGGGCTTGCGATAAATCAATATGCTGGTGGTACATTAGGCGCGGGGACTTACTTAGAACAGAGTGGTAATCTGTCCGTGTTAATCGGCACAGGCATGGGTGCTACTGACCGACTTGCACAAGATACAGCTTACCAACTTGCGCTTGGTATAAATTCCACAACACCATCATTTACAATTACAAATGCAACAGGTGGCGTAGGTTCGTTTGGTGTTACGGCAATGTACGGTGAGTTAAATATTCAAAGCACAAAGCTTGGATTCTATAGCGCTACACCAATTGTCCAACCAATTGCACAAACAGCGGCGAATACATCAGCACCCGCTGGTACTGACGCTGCAATAATTGCAAATTTACAAACACGTATAGATGAATTGGAAACAAAACTACAAGCTCTTGGCTTATTAGCATAAAGGTAAATAAAAAATGGCATTAATTATTCCACTATCAAGTGAGGCTGATGCACCTGTAATTCAGAAAGTTATTACTGATACTACTAGAATTCAAGGTGTGTTGTTTAACTTTGATAATACATCCGCATTAGCATTCATAGCCTTTGGTAACACAGTAGATGGTGAATTCACTGTGATGAGAATGGAGAATTGGTTGTTGAGTGGTACGTTTTATTTGAATAGTATCTTGAGTACACCCAAAGGTGATTCTATGGCTGATGCTTTATTGGGTAGCACATCCTCTATAATTATACAGATTCAGAGTGATGCTGTTCTAAAACAATCTTTATTAGATAATGACGAATTACGTATCAATAGTAATGGGATACCAATTAACGCATTCAATCAATTTTAACTAGAGAGAAGTATATTGAAAATCGCATTTTATAAAGGCAAAGGCACTATATTCGATAAGTTAATACGCTTATGGACTTTCAGTAAATATAGCCACGTTGAGTTGGTTAATCAGGATTCACCGGATAATTGGCTTTGGTACACATCCTCACCACGTGATGGGGGTGTTGTGGTGCGTAACATAGAATACAATGCTGACCATTGGGATTTATTTGATATTAACATTCCGCATGAACAGGATGTTTTAGATTTCATTCAAACCAGAGTAAATAAGAAATATGATTGGTTAGGTATTATTTTATCACAAATCTTAAAGCTAAATATTCATAACCAGAATAGATGGTTCTGTTCTGAAATTATACATGCGGCACTTATTATGGGTGGTTTAAATAATAGTTATTTCATTGAATCTCATAACTATAATCCCGGTAAACTGCATAGTTGTTTAGTATCAATTGGAGCGATTCGTTAATGGCAAAAGTAATATCAAGAGTTGGATTAAAAGATTATTGTCTACGTAGACTTGGGTTCCCTGTTATTGAAATTAACGTGGATGACGACCAAGTAGACGATAGGATTGATGATGCATTCCAAATCTTTTTTGATTATCATTATGATGGTGTAGAAAGAAAATATCTTTCTGTTCAGATTACACAAACAGATATGGATAATGGATATGTAGAGATACCTGATTCTATGATTCATGTTACGCGGGTATTACCTTTCAATGCAGGTGGTGGCGGTGCTACATCATTATATCCTATGGGCGACCCTTCATTGGCATGGGATTTCACAGTCAATAACCCATTTTCAGCTGGTATGCCGAGTGGTGGTGGTGCATCTACTACATCAGAAAGAGCAGGGGGTGCAACTGGTTTTGATAGAGTCAGTTACGTTCTTTCAATGGATTTATATGAATCAATCCAAAGCATGTTCGGCGGCGAAATGTCAATTAGTTTTTCACGTCATACTAACCGTGTTTACATTGATATGGATTGGGCAGAGAAATTAGCAGTTGATGACTATATCATAATTGAGGGGTGGAGTTCTTTAGACCCTGATGTTTATACTGATGTGTATAATGATAGATGGATTAAGCGATATTGTACTGCTGCGATTAAGCAACAATGGGGTGCTAATCTAATCAAATACTCAGGTATTCAATTGCCCGGTGGTGTAACTCTGGATGGTGATAAAATGTTTGAATCTGCTTCTACTGAGTTGGAAAAACTTGAAGAAGAAATTCAAATTAAGTATGAAGAACCGCCAACATTTTACATGGCATAAATAATAGATAAATAATAGATAAATAATAAATTCTTAGGAGAATAATTTAATGGCTAACGAAAATCAATTTACAGTACAAGCACTTGGTGCATACATTGAAGAACTGGTTCGTCAATTTGACAGTGCAGTTACTTCAGTTGCAGTAAATGCAGATGGTACAGGTTATGTTGCTGAAGATGTAGTAACAATTGATGGTGGTGATGGTACTGCTACTATCCGTGTTGACACAGTAACATCAGGTGCAATCACAACATTCACTTTACTATCTGGTGGTGCGCAATATGTAAACGCAACTGATGCTACAGTAACAGGTGGTTCAGGTGCTGATGCTACATTCGACGTAACAGTTAATCCAGTTGACGATACTGAACTAGAAACAGCACTGGAAACTTTTGACACAGCATCTGCTCAAGCGAATCTACGTAAACTTCAGGTTCTACGTCAATTCCTTAGAAGCAATTCTATTGCAGGTGGTAAGGTTGCTTCTGTTGCTATCTCTGATGGTGGTACAGGTTACTCAGTAGGTGATGTTCTACCTGTTGCAGGTACTACAGGCGGTACAGGTGGTGCGGTAATCGTAACTTCTGTTAGTGCTGGTGTCATTGACGGTGTTGCGGTACATAACGCTGGTGGTAACTACTCAGGCGTAATCAGTGTTGATACAACTGGTATCGGTGGCGAAGATGCGGTTATTACTGCTGTTGCAACTGTTGAATCAGAAAAGATTGTTAAGGATGTTATCTCTAATCTAGGTGGCTAATCTTTTGGAATAACTCATATACCAAGGATGGTATTTTATAATTATTAATCAACTGAGTAATATATGCCTACGAATCTATATTTCGACCACTATCAAAACCGAACTGAACAAAACTTAATCGAAGATTTAACAATCGAAGCGATTAAGATGTATGGTGTCGATGTGATTTATATGCCACGTGATACTATTTCACGTGATGACATATTTGGTGAAGATATAGTTACTAAGTTCAACGATAATTATATGATTGAAATGTACCTTGAAACTGTTGACGGTTTTGGTGGGGATGGTGATTTCCTTGCTAAGTTCGGTTTACAGATTAAAGATACTGCCACGTTTGTATTGTCAAAACGTAGATTTCAAGAAACAATTTTTGGGAAACAACGACCACTTGAAGGGGATTTAATATATTTCCCTTTAACTAATTCTATATTTGAAATCAATCATGTTGAACATGAAAATCCCTTCTACCAAATTGGTAAACTCCATTCATATAGCTTAAGTTGTGAATTGTTCACATTCTCACATGAGGATTTCGAAACTGGTAGAACAGATATTGACCGCGTTGCAACAGATAATTCACCGGAATTACTAGATGCAATGGGTGACTCTGGCGATATTGACATTGAAGCGGCTGATGTATTAGACCCGAATGCATCTTCTTCAAGCAAGAAAGATTTGTCAAATCCATTATTTGATGAAACAAATCCATTTGGAGATTTTTAATAAATGTTGGGTAGAACTTTTTATCATGGTGCGTTACGCAAACTGGTAATAGCTTTTGGTGCGCTATTCAATAACATTAACATAGAACGTGTTGACGAGGATGGTGAAATAATAAAAATATTACCTGTGCCGCTTCAATATGTCACAAAAGAAAAATTCATTCGTAGAATTAATGACTACGCTTCTATTGATGAACCCAATCCACGTATTCAAGAAACCTTACCACGCATGGGTTTTGAGATAACTGGTGTTTCATATGCATCTGAACGTAAAACGAATACGATTGATAAAATATTTGATAAATCAACTGACTCTACATATATGTTTAACAGAGTTCCATATGATGTAGATTTCACTTTGTATATTGCCGCACGTAAGATTGATGACGCATTCCGTATTGTTGAACAGATTCTACCTTACTTCACACCTGAGTTAAATATTAGAATTCAGGATATGATGGATTTTAGTATTGTTACGAATATCCCACTGATATTACGTGATACTGCATTTGAGGTTGATTCTGATGGTTCGTTTGATGACCGTAGAACCGTTATGTGGCAATTAACATTCTCTGCAAAAACTCATCTGTATGGTGCGGTTCGTGGTGCTGATTTAATCAAGCGTTCTATTATAGATTTACATAATGTGCCTAATGATGTTGCATACTTTGCCGAAGAATATATAGCAACTGTAAACCCCGATACATCTGAGATTGATTCTGATATTAGCGATTCACGATATTACGATAGTATAAATAATACATATGCAGGCGAAACCGTAAGCGTTGATTCGTTAGCTGAATAAGGGGAGAGGGGTTAGATGTTTGAATCGTTTATTGGTATTATTTTTCAGAATTATGGAATGGTAGGGGTAGGTGCATTAGTAGCTGCTCTTGGTGTTATAAAATGGTCTAGTGCTTTACTTAATATAATTAAAAAGATAAACCCATTTAAAAATAAAACTAATTATATACCACGAGATATTTTATATTCTAAATTATCTTATTGGTTGGATTTTAAAATAGGCAATATTAATATCGTTGATTTAGGTAGACGTTTAATATTTAAAGATTTGCTTTATTATAAATTTGAAAGTTTAAGAGATACTTTATTTGACATTGAAGATAGAGAAGGATTTGGCAGTTGGGATGGCCCAACGTTCTACAAGGAAATCTTAAAGTGTGTTACACATAATACATTAGCGTATGAATTTGAAGCTACAAGAAATGGCATTCCACCTGTTGTAGTTACTAAATTTAAAAGGTGGCATAGTGGAACGTTAGATTTCCTACTTAAGAGTGCTGAGTTGATTTCTGCTTCAACTGTGTATAAAAACAACCATGAACGTATGCAAGCTATATATACTGTATATACTGCTATGTTGGAAATACTTATTAATGAAGCAGAAAAAACGTTAACAGAACTGAATGGTGAGTTAACAGGTGTTGAATATAAAGGGGTGGTGTGTGGTTAAAACATTAAAAGATGCTAAGAAAGCCGCGTTAGCGTTTTCTGATTATGTATCATAGGTGAAATATGACTGATGAGATTAGCGAATGTTTAGATATAGACCCGATTGAAGATGAACCATTAGAAAGATTTCCAATAGTTCATTCTCCCATGGTCAGAGAAAATGCAGAAGATGACTATGAACAAGTTCGACAATCAATGAAAGATATGATTGCGGATGGCACTGATGCAATCAGCACATTATCCAAACTCGCTAAAGAATCTGAATCACCACGTGCATATGAAGTATTTGCTAACACGTTAAAAACTATTACAGAAATGAATAAAGCACTTATGAATTTACATAAAGATGCTAAAGATATAATGGCTCAAAAAGATGAAGGAGTTGGTGACGGTACAGAGAAAGGTGATGGAACTATCACATTTACTGGTTCAACAGAGGAACTACAACGTCATCTAAAAACAATTAATGGTAAATAGAAATGATTTTTATAACGGTAATGCGAGTATCAAGAAAGCAGGTATTCAACAATCATTTACCGCTGAACAAGTCACAGAATACGTTAAATGTCAGAATGATGTAATTTACTTCATTAAGAACTACTGTAAGATTGTTTCACTTGATGAAGGTTTAGTATTATTCGAATTGCGTGATTATCAAGAGCGCATGATTCGTGCGTATGATGAAAATCGTTTTAACATCACACTTACATCCAGACAGATAGGTAAGGATTTAGTATACGGTACAAAACTGCCTACACCTGAAGGTTGGATTAATATTGAAGATATTCAGATTGGTGACAGTGTATATGGTGATGACGGTAAACCAACAACTGTAATTAAAACTGAAGATTTTTCTCAAAAGAATGATATTTTTGAATTCCGGTTTGATAATGGAGATTCATTAAAATCATCTTCAACACATTTATGGACTGTAAATCATAATTCATGGAAAGAACCAAAAACATTAGAAACAAAAGATGTTATTAAGGAACATGAGAAACATAAAAAACAGGCTAAGAGTGGAGCTATCTACATTGATATTACACAACCTGTTGAGTTTGAAGAAAAAGTATTACCAATAGACCCGTACACATTAGGTATGTGGTTAGGTGATGGCCATTCTGATAGTGGTAGAATATCTGGCAATGGTTCAGATTTAATTGATATTCTTTCTAATGTACCGTATAAATTCAGAACAATCAGAAAAGATAATAGAAGTAATGACTGTTATAGAGTAACAGTTGATGGTTTGTACAATGATTTGCTTCAAAACATTCTTATTCAAAATAAACACATTCCAGTAGAATATCTTAGAAGTTCTATCAATCAACGATTCGAATTGCTCAAGGGATTGATGGATACTGACGGGTGTGCTTATAAAAATGGTCGATGTGAGTTTTATCAGAAAGATTATGATTTAGTTAAACAGGTTAGAGAATTAATATCTTCATTGGGTATTAAGAGTCGATTAAACAGTAAAATCATAAACGATGAAACTTATTACACTATTGGCTTTATATCAGATGTTGAAGTTTTCAAGTTAAAAAGAAAATTAGATAATCAGACTAAGGCTAAACATCACCCAAAGAATAAAAGAATTTATATCCATGACATATTACATGTAGATGAATTACATGATACTCGTTGTATTGCGGTTGATAATGAAAGTCATTTGTTTTTAGCGGGTGAAACTATGATACCAACCCATAATACAACCGTTGTTGCCGCATACCTAATTCATTACCTAATATTCAATCCTGATAAATCAGTTGCTATTCTAGCAAATAAAGCTGCTACGTCAAGAGAAATTTTATCCCGTGTACAAAGAATGTTGGAAGGGTTGCCTTTCTTCTTACAACCCGGCGTTAAAGAATATAACAAAGGTTCTGTTGTATTTGGTAATGGTTCAAAGGTATTAGCAAGCGCAACATCTTCAGATTCAATTCGTGGTTTTACGTTTAACTGCGTTACAGGAAATACCAAAATAACAATTTTGGATGACTATGGTAGAATATTCTACACAAATATAAGTAATGCCAACTCACCTAAGTATAAATACAATAAAGACTATAACTTATATGGTGAATGTATGTACTATACTGTGTATAAAATAATAAATAATAAAAATCAGAAAGAATATATTGGGTATCATCAAACTGACGATTTAGATGATGGGTATATGGGTTCTGGTAAACTAATAAAACGCGCCATTGAAAAATATGGTATAGAAAACTTCAGTAAAGAATATATTCAGATATTTGATAATAAATTAGATGCTGAAAATTTAGAAGCATTATTAGTATGTGAAGAATATGTTCTAAGGGATGCTGTGTATAATATAGCGTTGGGTGGTAACGTGCGCACTATGGTAGGCGAAAACAATCCATTCTATGGTAAAACACATTCAACTAAAACTAAAGAAATAATAAGCAATTTGCATAAGAACAGAAATGTTTCAGAAGAAGATGATTTGATTATAAACCAGATTCGTTATAATTCATTTGCCGATTGTAAATTAAAAACAGGGTATACTAATAACCAGATTATAAAGCTATTACTGCAAGATAATAATGGTTATATCTGTAATAAGTTACAAGATAAATTAGTCGATAAAATAAATAAAATAAACATTAGAAAAAATAAAAACAATGCGGCATCTTCGGTTAGGATGAAAACGTATGCTTCAAGACCAAAATCAGAGACACATAAACATAATATATCAACTTCACTAAAAGGGAAGGTCAAGTCTAAGGAATGGGTCGATAAAATAAATAAGAATCCAGATAAGATTAGTAAAACAGCAAATACCCACAGGGGAATGACTCGTAGTGACGAAGCTAAAAAGAACATGTCATTGAGTAAACTCGGTAAAACAGCACATAATAAAGGTAAAGTATATTGCTATAACCCCCAAACATTAGAAAAGAAATTATGTACTATTGAAGAAATTCCTGACGGTTATATTAGAGGATTTGTTCCAAAGGATTCTATTCGTGCCTAAAGTATTGACCGATGCCGGGTTTAAATCATTTGATGGTGTTCGTATATCTGAGAACAGTGAAGAAAAGTATGTTATTAATGTTGATGGGGTAAAAACCACATGCACTAAAGAACATAGAGTAAAATTAATATCTGGAAACTTTATTGAAGTCGATAAACTAACAACTAATGATATTTTATCAAACAATAAACGAGTTAATGATATTGGACTTATCAACTCAAATGAACTTGTCTATGATTTAATTAACGTAGATGACACACATGCATATATAACAAATAATCTTACTTCACATAACTGCGTTTATCTTGATGAATTTGCCTTCGTTGAAGGTGCTGACGATTTCTACACATCTACTTACCCTGTAATTTCATCCGGTAAAGATACCAAGATTATCATTACATCAACTCCAAACGGTATGAATCTATTCTACAAGTTATGGATGGATGGTATAAATGACCAAAATGACTTCAATAACATTCGCGTCGATTGGTGGGAAGTTCCACATTATGACCAAGCATGGAAAGAAACAACTATAAGAAATATCGGTGAGAAGAAATTCTCACAGGAATATGCAAACTCATTCTTCGGTAGTTCTGGTACATTAATTGATGGTGAGAAATTAGCTGCAATGACGTGGGTTAGACCCCTTGAGGAATCAGAAAACATCAAGGTTTGGGAAAAACCAATTGAAGGTCATTCATACATTGCATTGATTGATGTATCTGAAGGTGCTGGTTCTGATTATTCTGTGATGAATATTATTGATATTACAGAAACACCATATAAACAAGTATGTCAATACAGAAATAATAAAGTAACTCCACTTGTGTTCCCTGAGATTATTGAACGACTGGCTAAGAAATATAATGAATCATTTATATTAGTTGAAGTTAACTCTATTGGCGCACAGGTGGCGAATATTCTCTATTTTGATTATGAATATGAAAATATGATTATATCCAACATAAAAGCCGGTGATAATGTTATATCATTCGTAGCCCGTAATGTTGATTACGGGCTACGAATGACTAAGAAATCTAAACGTATTGGTTGCTCAAATCTTAAATCATTAATCGAAAATGATTTATTACTAATACAAGATTTCGATGCAATATCAGAATTACAAACATTCAGTAAAAAAGGGCAATCATATGAAGCTGAAGATGGAAAACATGACGATGTTGTTATGACTTTGGTTTTATTAGGGTGGTTGTCAACTCAGGATTACTTCAAAGATTTAATGGATTTCGATTCACGAGCAAGAATTCTTGAAATGAAAATGGAATCAATTGAAGATGATTTAACCCCAATGGGATTTTTCAATAATGCGGCTGAAGAAGCCGAAGAAGCCTATTCAATATACGATGAATACAATAATGTTTTCTAGCCCACAATCTTATTTTTTATAAATATTGATAAATTAACTAGATTTTTGAAGTAAATTGACTGAGATTAAGGAGATAAAATATGGGTTTTCAATTAAGTCCGGGTGTTAATGTATCTGAAGTTGACTTAACTGGTTTCATCCCTGCTGTTGCAACTACAGGTGGCGCATTCGTAGGCCAGTTTGATTGGGGGCCAGTTGAAGAATATAAAACTATTGAAGATAAGAATAAACTTGAAAAATGGTTTGGTAAACCTTCTGATGTAAATTACAGAGATTGGTTTAGCTGCGCTAACTTTTTAGCATATTCAGCAAACTTGAATGTTGTTCGTGTTGTTGAATCAACCGCATTGAATGCTTCTGCTGATGGTTCTGGAATTCTTATTAAAAATGAAACACTACACAGCACTATTTTAGGTACACCATCTGGTGATGCTGCAATGCTTGCTGCTCGTTTCCCCGGTGCATTGGGTAATAGTTTAAAAGTTTCAATGGCTGATGCTACAACTTTCGATTCATGGGATACCAATTATAAAGATTTATTCGATAGCGCACCAAGCACTTCAGGTTTTGCTGAAAATCTTGGTGGTTCAAATGATGAACTTCACGTTGTTGTTGTAGACGAAGATGGCTTGTTTAGTGGAGTGCCGGGCACCGTGCTAGAACGATTCGCTTATGTTTCAAAAGCAAAAGATGCAAAGCGTTTAGATGGTGAACCTTCTTTCTATGGTTCTATTCTTAATAAACAATCTGAATACATTTGGTTCCTAGAAGTTCCTGCTGCTAGTGCATATGTTGTTGACGGTTCTGTTAATGAGCTTACAATCACTGATGCTGGTACAGGTTACGTTGTTGGTGACGCGATTACTGTAACAGGTGATGGTAATGGTTTTACTGCTGAAGTAGCTACTATTGATACTGGTGGTGAGATTCTTACAATCACAATCACTAATGCTGGTACAGGTTACACAACTGCTACTGTAGATTTCAGTGCTGGTAGTGGTACTGGTGCAACTGCTGATGCGGTTATCACTGATACATCAACCGATGCTGCATGGAATACTGCTGCTGCTGGTGCAACTTTCTCTAACCTTGCAACTGCATATACTGTTTCATTATCTGCTGGTACAAATGGTTCTGCGGTAACTGCTAATGAACTGATTGTTGGTTGGGATATGTTCACTAACTCTGAAGTTGTTGACGTGTCATTGTTATTCGTTGGTGATGCAGGTGGTGACACTGAACACACTGCTGTTGTAAAACACGTTATTGATAATGTTGTTGAAGCACGTAAAGATGCTATGGCATTCTTCTCACCACTTTACAGTGATGTGGTTGGTATTTCTGAATCTACTGCTGTTGATAACGCAATTGCTACACGTGATACAGTTAACACAGTATCTTCATATGCGGTAATGGATTCAGGTTACAAGTATCAATATGATGCATACAATGACAAATATCGTTGGATTCCACTGAATGCTGATATTGCTGGTCTAGCTGCATACACTGATAACGTATCTGACCCTTGGTATTCACCTGCTGGTTTCACTCGTGGTCAAATTAAGAATGTTATTCAACTTGCATTGAATCCTTCTAAAACATCACGTGATAAACTGTACAAGAGTTCAATCAACCCTGTTGTTTCATTCACAGGTGAAGGTGTTCTTCTGTATGGTGACAGAACACAGCAAGCTAAACCTTCCGCTTTCCAGAAAATCAATATCCGTAGACTGTTTATTGTTCTTGAAAAAGCGGTGGCGGTTGCTGCTAAGTATCAACTATTTGAGTTTAATGATTCATTCACACGCGCCCAATTCGTTAATATGGTTGAACCTTTCTTACGTGAAGTAAAAGGTCGCCGTGGTATTTTCGATTACTCAGTGGTTTGTGATGAAACAAACAACACATCTGAAGTAGTTGACCGTTCTGAATTTGTTGCAGATATTTACGTTAAACCTGCATACTCAATTAACTTCATTCAGCTTAACTTTGTAGCTGTTCGTAGTGGTGTTGAGTTCAGTGAAATCATTGGTTAATTTGGTATGGGGTAGTTATTCTACCCCTGCTAAATAATATAAAGAATAATAGGAGAATATAGATGGCTGAAGAAATTGGCGTTAATAGTTTTATTGCGCAATTTACAGGTGGTGGTGCTAGACCTAACTTGTATAAGGTTACACTAAACTTCCCGGCAATTGCTGCTGGTCAAGGTAGTGCAACTAAACGTTCAATGTTATGTAAGGCGGCAACATTGCCACAATCAACTATCGGTATGGTTAACGTTCCATTCATGGGTCGTAACATTAAAGTAGCTGGTGATAAAGAGTTCCCTGAGTGGACTGTTACTATGCTTAACGATACTGATTTTGATACACGTAAATCGTTTGAAACATGGCTTAACCGAATTAATAATCATGCACTGAATGTTGGTGTAGCTACACCACTTGCGTATATGTCATCAATTCAAGTAGAACAATTAGACCGTTTAGGTCGAGTAATCTACAAATATGAATTGGTTGGATGTTTCCCAACTGAAGTTGGAGAAATCTCATTAGGTTATGACCAAAATGATGCTGTGGAGGAATTTACTGTTACCTTTGCTATGCAGTATTGGACTTCCGATGGTGCAATTGTTTAAAACAGATGAAAACCTTTATTAATGAAAATCTTTTAACCAAGGATGGTATGAAGATTAATCCGCGAAAATGTAGAAAGGATTGGTTTGATAATAATGGATTTAGTTCTCAATACAATCAAATCGTAACATCTACTAATTGGTGCAGTTCATTTAGTGAGCGGTGCTACAGCATATTAAATAATATCACAGAAAACCCTACATGTGTTGACTGTGGTTCTGATACGAAGTTCCGAAATAAAACAGGGTATTCAGTTCGTTGTGTTACTTGTTCAAGTAAACATGAATCCACTAAACTACAACACCCCGATGTTGTAAATAGACGAAATGTTTCTATAAAAGAATCTTATCAAAACTTTAATTTCACTGATAGAAATATAAAGTCAAGAGAAACAACATTAATAAACCACGGCGTTTCACATCATATGAAGTTGGATGTTTATAGAGACTTCTATTCAAAACTACAACGTAAAGAAATTCCGGTTAATCTACTTGATACTAATAAAACTATTGCAAATATTCAAGATGAAACTGGGTTTTCTGAGAGTCATATTAGACAGGAATATCATAAAAATGACATTGCATGGAGGTCTATTAAATCAAAGTACGAGCAAGAGCTTGTATCATTTTTAGACTCATTGGGTATTGAGAATATTGTAACTGGCACTCGCTCAGTAATTACACCCCTTGAACTAGATATTTATCTGCCAGATTATGACTTAGCAATAGAGTTTAATGGTTTATATTACCACTCAGATATATTCAAAGAAAAGAAATATCATTTACTTAAAACGGAATTATGTGAAGATAATAATATTCAATTACTTCATATATTTGAGCATGAATGGAATACTAAAAAAGATATATGGAAGGCATTAATATCGGCTAAGTTGGGTAAATCCGACCGTATATATGCTAGAAAATGTAAACTCGCTCTAGTTGAAAATAATGAATCGAATACATTCTTAAATGAAAATCACTTACAGGGGTCGATTAATTCTTCATTATCACATGGTTTATATCATGATAATGAGTTAGTGGCTCTAATGACTTTCGGTAAATCTAGGTTTACATCAGGTGAATATGAATTATACAGATATTGTAATAGAAAGGATATTACTGTGGTTGGGGGTTTTTCTAAATTATTGAAAAACTCAAACATCACTAATGTTATCTCATATGCAAATAGGCGCTGGTGTGGAAAAAGAAATGTTTATGAGTCTAATGATTTTGAGTTGATAAACACAACACCTCCGAATTATTTTTATTTTGATAATAAACATAATTTCTATAGCAGAAATAAATTTATGAAACATAAATTAAGTACCCAATTATCTCAATTCGATTCCAATCTAACTGAATATCAAAACATGATAAATAATGGGTATAATCGCATATTTGATTGCGGTAACTACAAATACATTTATAGGTGAATATATGGATTTCCTTGGTTTTAATATATCAAAGATAAAAGATGAAGAAAAGAAGGGCAAAACATTTGTTCAGCCCTCTTTTGAAGATGGTGCTGTTGAGGTTGAATCAAATGGCATGTCTAATTACTCAGCTAATATGGGTTATACATTTGACCTTGATGCTGTACCGGAAAGTGAATTTGAATTGGCTATGGCATATCGTAACCTTGCGATACAACCAGATATTGATGAAGCTATTCAGGAAATTATCAATGAGGCAATCATTACAGATGATTTAAAAGACCCTATCTCACTTATCCTTGAAGATGTTGATTTATCTCAAGGAATTAAGAATAAAATAAAAGAAGAATTTGATTACATTCTTAAACTATTAGATTTTAAGAATAATGGATATGGCATATTCCGTAAATGGTATGTTGATGGTCGCATATACTTCCATAAAGTAATTGATAAATCAAGTTCTTCTTCAACTGGTATTCAAGAGTTAGTACCTATTGACCCAATGAATATCAAACTGATTCGTGAATATAAAACCGAAACGAAGAATGATAGAAATGCAACTGATATTGATATTTTCAATTTAGCAGAGATTGAAGAATATTATATCTACTCACGTGTGCCATTTAACTCAGAATCACATCAAGAGAAGAAGAACGCTCTAAGAATTCCAAAAGAAGCGGTTGCGTTTGCTCCATCAGGATTACTTTCAGTTAATGGTAAACAGGTTCTATCTTACCTGTACAAATCAATTAAACCTTTCAATGACCTAAAGTTATTAGAAGATTCAGTTGTTATTTACCGTGTTACGCGCGCACCTGAACGTAGAATTTTCTACGTCGATGTTGGTTCATTGCCTAAAGGTAAAGCTGACCAATATCTAAAAGATGTGATGAATCGTTTCAAAAATAAGATTGTTTACGATGTAACGAAAGGCACAATTAACAACCGTAAGAAGTTCCAGTCAATGATTGAAGATTACTGGTTGCCTAGACGTGAAGGTGGTCGTGGTACTGAGGTTTCAACACTACCGGGTGGTGAACAACTTGGTGAATTGAGTGATGTTGAATATTTCAAAACTAAGCTATACAAATCCCTAAATGTTCCATTATCGCGCTTCCAAGGGGATTCTAGTGCATTTAATATCGGTAGAACCACTGAAATAACTCGTGACGAAATTAAATTTAATAAATATATTCAAAGACTCCGTAGAAAATTCTCTGGGATTTTTAATGATTTATTAAAAACCCAATTACTTCTAAAGAAAGTAATGACAAGTGAAGAATGGAATGATATTGAACCTGAGATTACTTACTCATTCTTAGAGGATAATTACTTCTCTGAATTGAAAGAAGTTGAGTTAATGAATGACCGTGTTGGTATGTTATCAACACTACAGAGTTCAGAAGCGATTGGTAAGTATTATTCACATGAGTTCATACGTAAAGAAGTTTTAAAACAATCTGAAGATGACATTAATGAAATGGATAAACAGATTGCTGAAGAAAAGAATGATGAACAATATTATCCGGTAGAAGATGATGGTATGGGTGGAGGTGGCTTCGGTGGTGAACCAACAGAACCTGAAGAACCTGTAGAGCCTAAACCTGAACCAGTGGTTGAACCGGATGAAGATGAAGA
>Ga0307980_1000675_pt1 | contig 15397 bp, 18 predicted proteins | sample OrgLakmetage1060_FD_201817 | JGI IMG/M metagenome (GOLD analysis project Ga0307980, IMG submission 201817) | Saline water microbial communities from Organic Lake, Antarctica - #1060 | ecosystem: Environmental > Aquatic > Non-marine Saline and Alkaline > Saline | place: Antarctica: Organic Lake... | reverse complement strand
ATTCTGCTTCGCTTTCGGATTCTTCTTCCATTTCGGCAACTGCTTCTGCTTCTGCTTCGCTTTCGGATTCGTCTTCTTCTTCACTTTCGGATTCTGCTTCTGCTTCTGCTTCACTTTCGGCTTCTGCCTCTTCTTCGCTTTCACTTTCGGCTTCTCCGCGGTTTAAAGCAATTTGATCTTTTAGCAAATCACGTAATTCCGGTAAATTGATTGATTTCATTTCCATTAGCGATTTTTCTGAAAAATGCCGCCTCGGAACGTGCTGATAAACACCCCGGCCTAAATATTCCCTGAATTCATTAAGTAAATAAGATAATTCACGCCACAATCGATCACCCAAGTGCCGCTCCCATAAATGCCGCTCATTGTTTCTAATTCTCCACAATCCACACCGCATGGCCTTCTCTCTATTTCGATATTGATTTGCGTTGCGACGTTGCGTGCGCGCCTTCCGCCAATCTGCATAATAATCACTCGCCTCAGCCTCTGACAGGTGCAAAGTTTCACTGTACACACTTAACAACTGCACACGATTCTCCACTTTTTCCTTGGTCCATTTCAAATCAACGCCGCACTCTAATGCGCCGTCAATATCGACAACTTCGTTTCGATCGACTCCGCAATTTCCACCGCGATTTTCAAGACTCTCGCACATTTGCCTATAATCTGCACACAAGTTTGAACCTAATTTGTCACGCACAATACGATAGGGAGGCATTCCATTCATGATCAAATCCACCAACACATAGTAATCCTTTGCTAAATGATTCAATTTGTCATTCCACACATCCTCTTGCGCGCGCTGCAATTCTTCACTAAAAGTCATTGATTGCCTAAGGTTGTCAGCATTAGGCACACTGTCCCCGCGCTTAATAATCTTGTGTATTTCTTCGTACACTAAATCGACAATTTCGCCGCCTCCCGTTTCGGCAATCCACGCCTCACTGCGCGCTTCGCTTACGCGCCAATCCTTTTGCGAAACAATTGCGCGAGCCAACGCTTCTCGCAACGTTAGTCTGTTCTTCCTCTTCATGTATGATTTACAGTACGTGTAACCACGGTTTGCTTTTCCCTTGAAAGTGTGTTCGGCGAGGGGTACATTGGCTTCGTCTGACATTAGATGGTCTACGGCTTCGCTGAGAGTGCACCCGGTCTCTTGCACGCGCAAAACGACCAATTCGCCTATGGTTTGCTGCGCGTAATTCATCGCCCGCGTTTTAATTTTATAATAAAAATATTACATTTAGCGCAACGAAATGAACGAAGCAGAAAGTAGTGGTGCGGCGGCGACGGCCGTGGTTGTGAACAATCGCGGCGCCGCTCACGCCATGTACGAGAAAGTAGAGGAGCATTACGAGTGTATTGAGAGAGACGCAGTGCCCAAAGCAGAAGATGATATTCAGTCTCTATTTGATTTAATGAATGGAAAAAAGAATTCTTTTTTGACCGATAGGCGCGTGAATTTAATTTTCAAAGATAAGAAGTTGCTTAAATCGGCGATGCGCGCTCGCAAGAAGAGGAGACGCGGTTTCGAAGGCGAAGAAGAGCGCATTCTTGACGATAATTTCCCACTCGACGATAAATCCGCACTGCTCTTTCAGCAACCACCACAGCCAGAAGAGTCAAGCGAACGATTTGTGGCTAATTTCAATGCACCTGAGCAAGCGCCCACCTTTGCCGCGCTCAACAGGACCATTAAATGGCACAAGACGGATTTTGAGAATATTCAAAAAAAAGCAGACGACCATCTCGCGTATTTGCGCCGTCTAAAATTCAAAACTTGGGACAAAATGAGTCGCTCGGAGCATACGATGATCAAAGAGTACATTCAAAAAACAAACGAGTGGATTGCAAGGATCAAGGATCACATCGATTTAAACGAATTCGTATTCAAAGCGATTCCGCTTCTCAACAAAATTGACGAGTGCGCCAAAGAGGTGGCAAGTGAAGTGAAGGCTACGCACAATTTAGAGCGAGTTTCCAAAATAGACAAAAGTTCGGGTCTACTGATTGAAGCAAGGGCGGCGGCGGCGGCTGCAGAAGCGGAAAGCGGTGGCAGCGGCGGTGGTCTCGCAGTGGTCGCTGCAAGTTCGTCGTCGTCGGCGCTCACAACTGCGCCGTCATCCTACTCGTCTAATTGGATTTCTCAAGGATTCTCAGACGTAATCTACGATCGTAAACCAAAGTTGAATACCATTGATGCGCAAGTGAATGTTATGCGCTCGGATTCTCACAAACAATTAGGTATTATGCTAAAGGACATGGAATCGTTGTGCAACTACTACTTGTCGCTTTACGGTAATGTGCGCGGCAGTGGCGACGTGGTCGATAATCCTCAAGTGCAAAACGCCACTTCGGCACCGGCGTTACAAATCGACAATCAGGATGACCCGTGGGTAGTGAGCGGACTAATTTGCGCCGATTGTGGCGTCATGCGTGTGATTAACCACAGAGAAGGTATCGCTTCTTGCCCACAATGTGGCACGTGCGTACAATATCAGTCCAATGATTTGGCGGCGTGCAATTTTGGCGACGAGCCGGAAATGAAGAATTCGCGACGCCGGAATTATAAGCCCGAGTCGTACGCGGCTCAGTGGCTTCGCAAGGTTTCTGGCAATTTGGGCGTCGAAGTGCCGGAAGAAGTGATTACGACGCTGTTTGCGGATTTTCACCGACGTCGCTTCGAGAAGGTTACGCCTAAAATTGTCAAGAGCACACTAAAGCGTCACAAATTGAACGAGTACTACAAGTGCGTGCCTTTTTTGACATACAAATTCAACGAGATTCCGCTCGCCAAATTTAGCGACGAAGAAGTGGAGATTTTAGAGCAAATGTTCGACGAGTACCGCGAGGCGTTTATTCGCTGCCCCATGGAAATCAAGAAGCGCTCGAATTTAATGTCGTACGCGTATTTTTACTACAAGGCCGTGGAGATTCGCGGTTGGTATCATTACATGAAGTGTTTTCCGCTATTGGAAGGTGACAAGCACATTCGGCAGCACGATCGCACGTGGCAATGGATTTGTAACAATAAGCACGGGGGCCGATGGAAGTTCTTTCCGACGAGTAAAATGTAACAGAGTAGTTAAAAAAAGTAAATGGCTGGTTTAATTGCCGGTGGTGTATTCGCCTTTGCTTCCTTTATAGCAGGCGCCGCCATTGCAGGTGCTGAAGGCGAGACGATTGCCGAAAATATTACCGATATTGTGGCTGACGAAGTGAGCAATATTGTATTCAAAATGCTCGTCAAGAATAATACGCATATTTTTGTTGAAAACGTTGTGCAAATCGACTCAGACTGTGAATTCAAGGGTAACATTGTGCAGCAAAGAAACGTGATTTCCATTGACACTGCAACAATGAACAAGGTGTTTCAATCTGAAGAAGTGGTTCAACACATGAAAATTAAAATTGATCAAATCGCCGAAGCCATTGCGGAGAAGTTTAAATTGGGCGGAGGCGACTTGATGGCGAATAACGTGCTCAATCTGACCATGAAAATGAGCACGAATATTGAAACCTACATTACGACTGATTGCTCACAAACCGTTATCGCCAATAACACGGTGCACTGTGAGGAGCGGGGCTCTTCTACGGACAATTTCATTTCACAAGAGAATTTTGTTAATGTTTTCAAAACGTGTATGCAGCGCACGATTATGGAAAACGCAGTGGATCAAAAATTGGACGCCGACATTACGCAGCGAGCCAAGGCGGAGACGAAGAATGCATTTGCGTGGGTTTTATTTGCCGTAGCCGTTACAGTGTGTATTTTGTTGGCCATTACAATACGCACCATTGTAAAGAGTTTGTCCGATTGGCGGTTCATCGCGGCATCGACGCCAATTGTGCTGCTATCAATCTATTTGGTCGTGGCCGATCGCACCAACGCGTGGCCCTTTACGTTGCGCGATTTTGCGTCGCCTAAAAACAATGAGAATATCGTATTTGAGCCTTACGAAAACGACGACGTCAAAAAGTCACCGTTCGACGTGTGCAAAGAAAATGGGCATCACTCGGTGCAATACGTCGAGTACAATCAAAATGGGGTGCTCTTGTTTTCGCACGACATTATGACGCCGCGGAATGTGTTCAAGGTGGCGTGCAGGAAGCGACCGTCTCCGCTCGTAAAGTGCCCTGAAGATCGGCCTTATCAATGCCCTAATTTGCAAGGCGGCGAACCTGCGTGCTGTGAAACGGGTGAATTGTGTGACGCGTCCACTGGATTTTGCTCGCAGTAAAACAGTGAAATTTCTTTATTCGCCGTAAATAAAAAGCAAATATCATGGGTTTATTTGGTGATACGTTAAGTGAGAATATTGTGAATGTGGGCGCTTCGTTGGTGGCAAACGTAATCATGACGACAGTGCAAGATGCAGGAGATAGAATTTCTCTGAAAAACGATGCAAGTTTGAAAAAAGGCTGTTCGATTTCCAATTCTCTCATTAAGCAGAAAAATGCAGTGAAAATAAGCAAAACTGTCGTATCTAATATTAAGACTTCTGCTAAACTCAAACAATCGCTGGATGTGACCGTGAAGCAAATGGCCGAAGCGGTCGCGCAAAACCTTTCGCTTCGCATGGGCGATATTGAGGCGAAGAATAAGATTGATTTGTTCGCAAGAATGGCGCAAAACGTGAAAGTTATGGTCGAGCAAGGTTGTTTTACTAACTCGGAAGCGGAAAACAAGTTTAGTTGCGATGAAAAGGCCTCAGCAGATGGTATTGTAATCGATCAAGATAACTTTGTGGACGTAGTCAAGCAATGCGTGCTCAATCAAATTGCGTCGGCTGATTTACAACAAGAGTTCGCGGCTGCCTTTGATCAGTCCGCTTCGGCTATTGAAAAGAATGCACTTGCGTGGATCGCTCTCATTATTGGCGCAGTGATTGCGGTGGTCGTGTTTCTCATTTCAGGTGGAAAAACAATTGTAAAGAGACTCACCAATTGGAAATTTGTTCTTGCCGTGACGCCGGTGCTTTCCTTTTGCATTTACCTGATTATCGCTAAATTGTCAGGAAGGTGGCCTTGGGGTGGTCAAGCACTGGTTGATCCGAAAGACAATGACAATATTGTGAAGATTTTTTACCCGCGAAAAGAATTAATTAAGCCAATTGATTATTGTCGCGCGAATGGGTTTCCTTCAATTCAATTCATTGAGAAATTAGAGAGTGATGTTATCGAAGGGTCGGATAAGAAAATGTATGTTAAGTCATTTGATATTAACACTGAGACATCTGAATTTTACATGTACTGTAGGCGTAAGCCTTTGCCCGGAAAATGTGAAGATGATGGATTCCAATGTCCTGATATTTTACAATTGTGCTGTTCAAGTAGCGATAATTGTGATGAATACGGGCTGTGCACTGATTTGTGAAGCGGAACTCGAAGCCGGAAATGAGGCCGAATAGGAAGCCGGAAGCCGCAAAATTGAAGCCGTAAGCCGCCTAAAAGTGACGCTGAATCATGAATCGGAAAAGTTTTAGAGAAAATAAAGAAAATAACTTTTTTACGTCCCACCGAGAGTGGTAACTTACAACTTTCGTGGTATGTCTGATGGTGCCCCTTCTGAGTGTGTGTCGCTTCAGATTTTTTTTGGCGACCGCCCTCAACACTTTTTATTAAAATACTTACCGATGGAAATATTTTTTGTGTAAATTTTGGTGACAACTATTCTGTAATACTCTTTAGTAAAAAAATAAATTTTAGTACATTTTCTGACGGATGCCTCTTACGCGTGAATTTTAGTACATTTTCTGACGGATGCCTTTTGGAAGTGAATTTTATGCGTTTCATCGATAAAATGTTTCTTGTTGTATTTTTGATGAAAAGATAATGTCAGAAGCATTTTTCACTACACTTTTAGCGCTAAACTATGATTGGTCGCCGAATCTATTATACGCCGTAAATGCGCTGCGATCTTTAATACAAACCTCATTGTGCGTGCTGTGTTGGTACACCATAATTAGCGTTGAGAAAAATACCGCGCTCTCTTTTTTCTTGAGTTTCTCGGCGAGTATACAAACTTTTCTAAATTTCATAGTCGTGGCAAATGATCTTAACATAAAAATGCTACCACTTGTCGCGTTGGATTTGACATACACAGCGGTGGGTATCAATTGGATGATTATTGAACGAACAAACACTTTCATTCCAGTGATTTTTGATATTTACGGCTATTGGGCTCTTATATGGTGGATTTACAGCGTGGTAATTTACAATGTATTAATTGGTACAATACTGTCGGTGTTGATACTGTATAATGTGCAGTACATAGATGAAGAGTCGCAAAATGAAGGTTACAGTAGCGAAGAGGGTGCTCAAAACGATGATTTAAAACACACTGAAGTAATGAATTTTATAAAAGAAGCGTGGGGGTCTGCTTTGGCCATGGAAACGTGCACGATTTGTTTAGGTGATTTCGCAAATGGTGAAGAAGTACGTAAAATGCCATGTAAACATTTATTTCACACTGAGTGCATAGACGAGTGGCTGAAGAAGCACAAGAGGTGCCCTCTTTGTCGTAGGAAACCGTCTGAAGTTGCCGCGGCACAAAACGTTTGATTTTCTTTTATGAGAAGAGAAAACATAATGAGTGAACCCGCAGAGGCATCTTCATGTTGCGGTGGTGGTAAAATAAGATTAGGTTTATTAGTAATGCTATTCAACAAATTGTTATTAGTAGAAACTGTGTTTGCCATTGTGAACGTATTCATAGTTGACAAAATTGTACCGTTCAACGTAATAGTGGCCATCGGTGGGTTTCTTGCCTTGGCTTTTTTGTTGGCGTGCTTCTTCTCGAAAAAGTTTCTGCGTATGATTTTAGGTCAAGTGACAGTTAATGTGCATTTAGGGGGCGAAGCCGAGCAGGGTGAAGAAGTAACAGAAGAGGTCGAGCAGGGAGAAAGATGCGTCTCTTAATTGAGTGTAAAAATGGACGCTGCAAGTAAAGGCTCACGTATGCCCAAATATTACTGTGACGCTATGCGTTTTTTATTAACAGGTGGCATTGCAGATTGGATTAGATTGCAGATTGTGGCGTGGGGTGGTGAGATTACACAAAAATATGACAAGAAGGTTACACATCTTGTGGTGGGGAATAATGCAGACGATGAGTTGGTGAGGAATCTTTTATTCAAACCGGTGTGCCGAATTAGCGAGAGCGAGATTGACGATTTTTTTGCGCGCGTAACGGAGCCGACAATTACCACGCGGAGAATTACCGCAGACCGCATACCTAATCGCATAAAGTAAACAACTTTTTTATTATAAATGAGTACGACATCAGCAGCGTCCATTCTTCTTGCTTCTATTTTGAGCACGAGCGAAAAACTTGCTCCGTCGCCACAGTCGCCGACGCCGCCACCACGGAAAAAAGCGTGCCGCTGCCGTGTTGATGATGATCCGCCGCCGCCAGCAAATACAATGCTTGACATGGTAAGCGATGCAAGAGAAGATATGTACGTCACACAGAAGATGTGGATAAGCAGAATTGCAAAAGTGATGCCGTACGGTGAGAAAACGCGCGCGGAAGAAGTGGCGTACGCTCTTGATTTCATTCAAACGCAATTAAGTTTTTTAATCGAATCGTACGCCGATGAAGATGATTTGGTTATTTCAAAGATGCTCAATAACACTGAATTGGCGTATATTTGTTACATTGCGGAGAAGTGTGCTCACGTAAAGTCACGCTTGTGCTTGAAAACGACGTTGCAGTGGCTCGGCGCTGTTCACGTTGTTTTCGTCAGCATGGTGTACTTGGAAGCCTTGGAATCGGCTTCGATTTTCCGCCTTACACTTTACAAGGACATCTTGAACGTCCCCGCACCTAAATTATCCTTCTCTGTAATGACTATTACGTGCATGTGCGGTGATGAAATTGCGCGCTATCAATTAGACGAGAGCGTGCAAAAAGAATTTACAAACGGAGCCATTGTTGAAGCGAATTCAGGCACTTATTTTTGAATTTTATTATTAAAGCACAACGTCATGTAATACCCATCTTCATTACACTCTTCCACGTTACGACCACAATCCTTATTACTTGCCAAACCCTTATTCACTAAATATTGTAAATATTGCTTAAATTGACGATCCGTGCTCACACTGTACACTGTCATCTTTTTGCCATAAATTCGCTTCATTTTCTCAATTTGCACAATTTCCGGGTCTTGCTCGCATTTTGTGCCCGGATTGAATCCAAGTTTACGGTAAAAGTTGATCACCGTTGGCAATGCGGAAAGCATGATTCTATCGTACCGGCGAGCGCGCGCGTCTGCAATAACGTATTCCATGAGCGCCTTGCCGCCTTTGAGCGCGCAAATTACTTGCACGTACAGTGTGTGCGCATTCACGTGCTTGCAAATGGCAAAATTAACGGGTCTACCGTTTTGGAATGAAATGTACAAGTAATCGGATTCCTTGGATGCCACGTCGATGGTGTAGTGAGCGGCAATTGTTTGATGGCACATTTCATTCAATTGTCCTCTCAGCCTCTTGAATTGCGCTCTAAACCCCTTCTCGTTGTCTGGACGTCTACTCACCACGGAAGTTTGTATATTTTGAAAAGAAGAGCCGCGAACCATTTTTTTTTTTCATTTTACGGTGATTTTATTTACCACCGCCAAATAAACTACTTCCGCTTCGGCTTCCGCCAGACTTTGGCCTTTTATGCAATTTAACGCCAAGTAATTCATCAATGGCATTGCGCTTCATGGTCTTCTCCTTTTTCTTCTCTTTAATTAGTTTACCTTGAAGTCGCTGTGCCTCACGAGTTTGAACGAGCGGTTTCGGACGAGCCGCGCTCATTCGCTCTGCCTGCATATCTTGCTGAATTACGATTCTATCGCGCTGAGTGCGCTCTTCGAAAACTTGCGACACTGGCAAAAACAGATTGTCAACCGGTCGTAAATCAGCGTACGCGCACAATGAACTACGCCACTCGGTCGTCGCTTTCGCAATGCTTCCCCGTGCCGCCGCTAATTGAGCCAAGTGCTCGAGCGGGGGCGGCAATTGCAATTCATCTGCTTTCATGTTTAGCACCGATTCAATGAATTTACGGAATAGATTCAAATGGATTCTATATTTTGGCGAACTTTTTTCGCGTTGCAAATACGCGAAAGCGCACGACCACGAGCAAAATAAACCTTGCATGCGGTACATATTCCGCTTCTCGTCGTAGCCGCGCGGGATTCCAACGGGCTTACACTCAAACGGCTGCAAATCGTACAAGCACAACTCTCGCGTGCATTTAGGCCAACCATCATCCAAATTACTGGTGAATATAAACGAAGGCGGTCGTACATTTTGATCGCGGCGGTACGCTTCGTTATGATTCGTTACTTGTATACCTTCGGCGTTTACGTTGCGCGACGCCGCTGCCGCCGCTGCCGCACTTGCGCCTAAACCTCGCACCCTTTTATTTGACGACATGTTTTAAAGAAGAGTAAATGAGTAAAAAAAAATTTATTGAGAAGTGGAATTTGGTGGCGACGAGTGTGCACGACGCTGATATTGCGAACAGTTGCGATGTAAACGAGCGGTGTGCGTGTTGCTTACGCGGCGCAGTCGATCCCGGTAAACCCATTTCAAAGCACACCTTTTCACATCGCTACGAGAATGACTGTAAAGTCCAACAATGGTTATGTTTCTCATGTGCAAAGAATTATTATCATGTGGATTTGCAAGTAGTGAGAATGAAGTATCGCAAGTATTACAATGTACTTCGATTCGCACATTTACTGCCGAAAATAGAATCGGCACAAGCGCAAAGTCGTGTTCCGCTTCCGGACGTAGTGGACAAATTTTACGACTTCTATTATCGATCGCCGCCCACTGAAATACCACGAAACGTGCTGTTAGGCGTAAATGAGTGGCTACGAAAATGGAAGCGATAAAAAAATCGCAACTGTTTCGTAAAATAACAAAAATGAAACACGCTACATCATTGATTATTGGGGGGATTGCAATTGCCACTGTGATTGGTGCAATTTACTATAAAAAGGAAGAGCAGCAAAGCGGCGGCAGCAGCGGCAGCGGCGGCGAGAGTTACGCGCAATTATCATCTACGACGGTGCCGATTTTGTCGTCGGGTGACGGGTACCATTATGACATTGTGGAAAGATTTACGATTAGCGAATTCTTGGATGAAGTGAGATCGCTAATTAAAGGTGGCGCATCACCTGCTGAGGCGTGGAAAAGAGCGCGAAAAAACATGTACGTTGTGGATAATGGCGTTGAAAAACTCGAGTCCACTATGCTGTCGCAAAGTTCGTTAGCGTGCGGTTTGGGTAGTGAGATTGGCGACGGTGGCTGTGGCGGATTGACTGCTATTCTGAATCGTAATGTGCCCAAGATTTTGGATTTGCGCCCGTGCTTATCGTAAAATAAATTCCGTGTAAAAGTTTAAAAAAATAATATGTCATCGTGCAGTAACGCTTGTGAATACCCAGTGCGTCAAATTTTCTTCTCCGAGCAAAATATACTAATCATTGCGAATTTGGTGTCATTGAAAAGCAATGTGCCGCGCGCTCAAGTGACGGGCGACTTTCTGACCTCGTACATGAAGCCGATTTTTGAAGCAGCACCGGCGCCTGCGCTCACCGACGCCGACATGATTTTGGATCACGTGCAAGCCTTGAATACAAAAGTGGCGCAATGGGCCGCCCAAGATGCTTATGTAGGTTCTAAAATGAGCGACCATCATTTGAAATTTATGACTGGCACACGACCGGTAATCGATAGACCACAAGCAGCCACTGAGTACGGGCAAACACGTGGCAGTACGGCTATTTTACTACCGCGGTACACGCAATTTTACGAAGAATAAAGCGGCGGCGCGTCTCATAAAATGGCATTACTTCATTCCGATTTTTTTAAAAATGAAGTGTGACGTATATGTTTTAGTAGTGCTTACGCCGAATGGTGAAAATTTAGAAACCGCCGAGCACAGGGGGCGCTTCAAATGGTCAGTTGAAACGAGCGAAGAAGAAGCGTTGCGCATAGTTATGACTCAATTTACTCGAAAGGAATTACGACAATTACAGTCTATTACACTCGACCCAATTCAAAAACCTCACATGCCGTGGTTGGCAAAGAAGAAGACGTTTGATTTCAAGACGAGTGAAATAATAAAGAGATAAGTATTATATTTATTGTCTACAACAACACGTACATTTTCGTGAAAGAAATTCCTTTACACTTTGCCACACTTTTTTCCCTTTTCTCAGCAATTCACCGTGATCCGCTTCGATAAGTGCGTCAATAACAGACGGCCCAACTGAATCCAATGCACCGATGATTTTCTTTTTCGTTTTCAAATCCAGTGGCAAATCTTGCACTAATCGCTCGACTAAGCGTAAAGCCAATGCCTTCTTCGCTTCGCCTTTATCGCCACTATTCTTTGTGACTTCTTCCACCACTCGAATAGCGTCCATAATGAATAAGGCGATATTAGGGACACTCATTTCCTTGCCCGTTACAAGCAATTTAAAACGAGTGTACGCTGAATCGAAATCGGCGACAATGGCCACTGCATGACTATTACTGAGTGAATTCACAGACGACATTGTATTTGTTTGTTATTCGATGAATATATTTTGTGCGTCTGATTTTAGCCTCACCTCTTTACGAAAAATTACAAAAAACATGACATCTCGAATTGGCCGTAGACTCGCAAAGCACAACAATGCAGTATCATTTGACGTGGATGAAGTATTTGATAGCCCTTCTGTAAGTAGCGAAGAAGCACAAATTTCGTCCATCCCGCGGCGCGAAATGTCGTTGGCGCAAGACAAAGTAAGCGGCGGCAGCGGCAGCGGTACGATGAAATTCAAAACAAAAATGGCCATTATTGTGGTATTGTCTGCTCTGGCTGGCGGGGTGGTGTGGATTAAAACAAAGGATGCGTCGCCAGAGTACGCCAAGCAATATTCTTTCATTGCGGCAGGCGGTGTAGTGGGCGTTATGATTTACCTGCTTTTTATCAAGAAGATTTTCGGTTAAAGAGTACGGCGGCGCGCGCGTCTCACGTGAGTCAATCCTTATATAAACAGTAAACTAAACAAACACGTATAAAGATGCCACCGAAACGGTCAGTTGACCCTAATGTCGCGCAAGTTAATTATCAGTCCTATATGGGGCAAGTGTTAGAGCGCTTACCCCCAGTGTTGGTTGAGTCTCTTTATGATATTTACGGTGACGCGGTTGAATACTGCAAACGAGAGAAGGCGTACAGTGAAAGTGATCGATTTCTCATTTTTCAGCGTCTATTAAAAGAAATCAAAGAGTGGGATGATGAGGAAATCGAAGAGGAAACGCAGCGCGTAATTGAAATTGTGCCGTGGATTCGCTCAGCGCTGCAACAAATTCTTATTTCACAAATTCACATTCTACTGTCAGTGCGAAACGACCAATATGTTTCGCGCCCTAAGTTTACATTTGACATGCCCGGAGACCAAGAGATTGTTCATAGATTGCTGATTAGCGCGGCTCGCAAGATTCGTCCACGCGTCGCTCTCTTTGACCATTTACTTGACGAGTACCAAGCGGAGTCTAATCTGCTTGTCATCGAAGAAGTAGTGCGCAAATCTATTGAAAGCGCTATTCATTCACTTGTGCCTTTGGACGCTATTGTCAATACTCAGTACGGAAAAAAGAAGCCCACTGCTACGCGGAAGAAGCGATCGGTAGCGGCGAAGAAGAAGAAGGAAAAAGTTAGTGAGAGTGGGAGCGGCGGCGAGGCAGAAGCAGACGCAGAGGCTACCACAGAAGAAGGTGATGAGATTTTACCGTCTGAAATTGATCATTTGGAAAAGAAAGCGGAGCGTGATTCTGAAATTTTAGAAGAAAAGAAACAAGTGAAGCGCCGAGAAGAAGAGAATTTGAAGCGTAAAACGGACGCTAAAATCGAATTGAAATTATTGCCCAACGAAGAGCACGTTGACAGCAGTGGCGATGAAGATGAAGATGTTGAGGAAATGTTCAACCGGCTAACGGACATGAAAAAGGGTACACCTGAGCGGTCTGCGCTGCGTAAGAAATTACATCGCTACCTTGCCGATGAGCAGTAATAGTGCGTTTGGGCGAAAGGAAATCAAGTGCTAACAATTAATAAAAACAAAATATGGACGCTAAAACATTTCAGAGCATCGTTAAATCGCAGAAAACGCGAACCTCAAAACTTGCGCTTCGCTGCGCATTGTATTTGGACTTGTCGGATGAGTTTGCAGAAGAGAAATTGTTAAACGACTTGATTGCGTTGAAGCAAAAAAACATGGATTTGGATGAATTGAACTCGGGCGAGTTTGACGTTATCATTGAAGCCGTCCAAAGCGGTGACAAAAGTCTGCGAAAGTATTTACCTGCGCAAACTCTCGAGGTTGGCTTTTTGGTGTACGGATCACGCTCGTTTGTGAACGCCGCGCGCATTGCAATCATCGTGTGTTTGACCTTGAAACTGAATGATGTTTCATTCTTCATTAATAAGAAGATGGTGAAATTGGGAGTGACGCAAGCAAGTGAATACGCGGAGGATGATGAAGTTGGTGAAGATGAAGTGGAAGTGGAAACGCCACCACCGCCGATTGAAAAGAAAGCAACGGCATCTTCAGCCAATCGACTTATTGAACAAATCAGGGAGTTGATCATTGATAATTGAAAAAAAAATCCACGTGGTTAAATAAATAATGACAATTGGGAAATTAAGTGTCTCTTCTTATTGTGATCAAACATGTTCGTGCGGCGAAGGGGGTAAACTTGTCTCTAAACACTTGGGTGACTTTAGTGATTCACCCTTTTCATTTTCCAATGTGATTAGTTATTTGAATGACGGAAAATACATTGATTGGAATGAAACGATGAAAAATATCTGCCAAAGAATAGGCGCGGATATGTGTATTATTGGCGTTTGCTCTTCTGATATATTAGATGTACAATATTGCGTAAATAGATATCACACGGTGGGATGTTTTGGGCAAGAGTACGCGCCTGAAAAATGCGTCAGTTGCGAGACACTGTCGCATGATAAGAGCCTTTCACATTTTTCCGTGCACCGAAAATGTATTGTGCTTAGTAACGATAGTGCAAGTGACCCACGATGCGCCTACAGTGAAGAAATGGTGGATGTAAATGAAGGATTGAAAATTAAATCAGTATTGTGTGCGCCACTCATTTTACCTAACGGTGAATGCATTGGCGTATTTGGCTGCGGGTGTAAAGAAGATAAGAAATGGCATAGAAATGACATGGCGGTTAAAATGATTTCTCTATTAGATCACCTTGCCATGGTATTGCAATGTGATTTTTCCAACCGAACCGTTTCTGTTGTTAATGAGAAGATGAAAAATGTAATGAATTCAACAATTACAGAGATTTCAGAATCGAATAGATCGAGGGATACGTTCATCGCAACAATGTCACACGAAATCCGAACTCCGTTGACTTCAATTGTGGCCGTTCTTCAATTACTTGATTCAATTGAAATGAGAACTTCAAATGAATCCAAAATTCGCAAACTCTACGATGTGGCCAAGAGTTCGTCGGGTCAACTATTAGAATTAATCAACGATATACTTGATTTTTGTAAATTGCGATCAACCAAGATAAATTTACAAGAAGATAAGATTGACATTGTAAAGATGCTCGATGAAACAATTGATATGTTCGAAAGTCAAACCAAGCGTAAGGAAGTGGAATTGATAAAAGCAAAATGGGCGTATCCTAATAGACAAGTCAAAGTGCTCGGTGACGCTAAGCGCATCAGACAAGTCGTTTTGAATTTACTGAGTAATTCACTTAAATTCACCGACGTGGGTGGTGTGATTAACGTTGAATTGAACATACAAGAGCGCGAAAATGAATTCGAAGTGAAAATTATAGTTAAGGACAATGGAGTTGGTGTTAATACGGAAACAATGAAACACATTTTCGAGCCGTATTTCACTGCAAAACGAAAGGATTGGACCGATGTTTTGAATGGCGTGGGTTTGGGACTGGCAATCAGCAAAGAATTAGTGGATTTGATGGGAGGGAAATTATACATTGAAAGTGATGGTATGAGCGGTACTCAAGCGTATTTGATTTTAAACATGATGAAAACTAATTCACTGGAGAGTGTAAGTTTTGCCAATTCTACTTCAATACCCCCAAATGAACCTGTTATTATCATAGACGACCGTATAGAGCATCGTTTGTATATGATGAAAACTACTCGTAAATGGGGAATGATTCCAAATTCTTTTAGTAGCAGCACAGAAGCACTTATGGCACTCGATGTGTTGGGTGAAGGTTACCGAATTGCACTCGTTGACATTGATTTAAGTGGTGGTGGCAAACCATCTGAAAGCAACGATACGGGCGTCGTTTTTGCGCAATCCATTAGACGAAAAGGACTTTCGAT
>Ga0307980_1000667_pt1 | contig 15493 bp, 22 predicted proteins | sample OrgLakmetage1060_FD_201817 | JGI IMG/M metagenome (GOLD analysis project Ga0307980, IMG submission 201817) | Saline water microbial communities from Organic Lake, Antarctica - #1060 | ecosystem: Environmental > Aquatic > Non-marine Saline and Alkaline > Saline | place: Antarctica: Organic Lake... | reverse complement strand
AAGAAAAAATTAAAAAAATTGCTAAAAATGATAAAAAAAGAGTTATTAAAAGATTAGATTTAATTTTTAAAAATAAACCTACTTTTAATCTCATAACTTATGATTCTGACCCAGAATTAGTTTTACAATTATTTAAATTAAACTTTAAGGCATTTAACTATGAACAAACAACAACAACAGAAAGAACTTAAACAACGCAATACAAAAATTATAGCTGCTTACGCTAAAAAGCCTGCTGATATGTCTAAAACAGCATTTTCTAAATTGCACAATATTAGTACTCGTACTTTAGGTCGTATATTAGACTCTGTAACAGCTTCTAAGCCTGCAACTAAACAAAGTACACCACCAGTAGTTGAAACAGCTTCCAAAGAAGTTACAAGTGAAATGACACCTACTAAACAGCCTGAAGAAACAACTGCTCCAGAAGTTAAACCAGATCAAATTATTTCTTGGACAGTAACTAAGGACAGATTCATTAGTGTAATGTTAGATAGTGGTCAGCTTTTATCTATTGAATCTGACCATCTTGATTATGATGAAATCATCCACAATTTAGCTATTGCTAATTACAAAGAAGCTTTAAACAAAATGTCTGTTAAGCATTTACTATCTTCTGTAAAAATTGGTGGTTTTGAAGTTAATAAAGATACTCTTTTATTTAACGGTAAAATTGTTAAACACGATATGGTAAATGATATTTTATCTGTATTTACTAGAGAAGAGCCTGTAGAACACATGCTTAGATTCTTAGAAAATCTTATGATGAATCCTTCAGATCATATGTATACCCATCTTTGGAAACTAATAAAAAATGCTGGAGTAACTATTACTAAAGAGGGCAATGTAGAATGCTTTAAATTAGTAGATAAAGACTTTATGGACATCTACACAAAAACTATCTCTAATAACGTTGGTGATACCGTTACTATGAGAAGATCCGAAGTAGATCAAGATTTTAATAAAACTTGTTCTCATGGTCTACATGTATGTGCTCGCCAGTATATTGATAGTTCTGGATACGGAAACCGTTTAGACAATAACAACATTCTTCTTAAAGTATTAGTTAAACCTCAAGATTTTGTAGCTATTCCTCCTGATTATCAGTTTACCAAAGCAAGAGTTTGCAGTTACAAAGTTCTTTCAGTAGTTAAATAAGTAATATTATGAAAACTCAAAAAGAAATTTTACAAAAAATAAAAGACGTTTCAGCAGATGATTGTATGGGTATTCAAAGACAAGATTTGATAAGTTCTCTTAATTTTGAAAATGCCAAACCTTATTTAAATGAAAATACAACAGAAAAAGAATGGAATAAAAACGTATCAGATACTGATGAAAAAGTAAAAGCTGTAATGATTGATTACATATCTTTTGCTTATGATAAAGTGTTAAGTCAAAGAGGATTAAGTGCTGAGAGAAGCATGGATCATTATACTTCTTGGCTTTGGCTTATCGGTGCTGATTTAGGCGATATTACAAACTATTCTGATTATGGTATTGAAAACTTAAATAAAATTTCAGATTTTTTAGGTTTAGATGCTTCATCTTATAAGTGATTTAAAATGAATAAAATTAATCCGTTGAAAAGTAAATATTACGATCTGTATAAAAACATTACAGAAAGAGTGTCTAAAGAGTCAGTAGCTAAAAGAAGACAAGTAGGTGCAGTAATAGTGCTTCCTAGCGGATTAATTTCTTTAGGGTGGAATGGTACTGGTCCAGGGTTTAATAATAACTGTGAATGGTCTTTTGAAGAAGGTAAAGGCTATGATACTGGTAAAACCAAGCCTGAAGTAATTCATGCAGAAAGAAACGCTTTAGATAAACTACTCAGAGAAGGCGTAAGTTCAGAAGGTTCTATTTTATTTGTAACTACTGCTCCTTGTATTGAATGTGCTAAATCTATAGCAGCTGTAGGTATTACAGATGTTTTTTATAAAGATAACTATCATGATACTCAAGGTATAGATCATTTAAAAGCAGCTAAAATAAAAGTTCATAAATTTTCTGATACATGGTTATAAATATATGAATAACACAGAACAAATGTACTTTCATGCTGAAAAAAATAATGTACAAGTATTTGATTATGGAAGTGGTCATTATTTATTAAAAGGTTTATTGGCTGTTCATTATTATCCTCAATCTAAAAATAGAACAGCTTATGTAGCTGCAACAGTTGGAAGTATAAAACATATTAGTCCTAAACAAGCTATTGAAATGTGTTTTAAACTACCTAATTGTACTTCTGATAAAAAAGCTAAAAGAAGAAAAAACTATAAAAGAATAAGAGAAGTTCTTTTTAATAGAGGACATACTGTTTGTAAATGGTGTGAAAACCCACTAACGCCTAAAAATTCCACTATAGAGCATATAATACCTTTAAAGGTTGGTGGTTTAGACCATGAAAACAATATGACTTTAGCATGTAAATCCTGTAACGAAAAAAGAGGAAGTTCTATGCCAGAACTGTTTGGAGAATAAATTGAAACTTATTGCACATACGTTAGGAATATCAAATGCACTCGCTATAATTATTGCTTACAACAACAATAACATTATTTTAATTATTACAGGATTGCTAGGAGTCTATTTTTGTTCTGATATTATTAAAAAAGCTAAACAAAGACAGGATAAAAATAAATGAGCGAAATAATTACATTAATATTAGCTTGGCGTATGGCTAAACAATATAACGAAAATGAATCTAAAGCTGTTTATCTTTGTGCTAATAAGCTTTGGATGAATATTAAAGATGATCATGTAAAACATCTTGTTATGCAATTGGCTAATAAAAAAACTTCTGAAAAACAAAGAATAAAAGCAGTTAATAAATTAGAAACTGGTTTAAGGGCAGAAAAACTACTTTAAGAGAATATTATGAAAAATGACGTAGAATTTGAAATGCATGAAAAAGTAGAATTTATAAATGACGGTAGTTTTATTGAAGGCTATATTTGTCACTTAATTATGAATCCTATAACTAATGTAGTTGAATACTCTATTAAACATAGAGAAAAAACTAGCGGAAAAACACGATATTCTTCTTTTATTACTCCTAATAAAATTAAACAATCAAAATACTTTAAGGAAAATTAAATGAATTTTTCATCTCTTACAAATGAAGAATTAATACATTACGTCAAAAATAATTCTAAATGCTCTCAATTAGAAAATGTTTTAGTTAATAGATTAATACACTTAGAAAATTTTAAACATGCTTATTCTTCACTTACCTTAGACGATATTTATAAGCTTTCTCAAAATGAAAATCTTTTAAAATCTATTGTTGCTTTTAGTTCTAATTTTTTAGAACAACCTTTTTCAGATTCTATAGATACTTTTTCTTTATTAGAGGTTTATGATTTTATAAACGAAAACAAAAAACCTATTTTTAATAATTTTACCAATCAAGAAATATTTGATCAAATATACTTTAATGCAAAATTGGCTTTAACTTTATAGGCTTTTTATGACAACTAAATATAATCAAGGAAAAATACGACCTCATATAGCACATACTATTTGTTGTGGTCTATTTTATCTTCATTTTGATACAGGACAACCTATTAAAGATTTGTCACAAGAAATAAGAGAAAATAATGATTAAATATACTTCCGAACAAGCTGATTTATGTGACCTTGTAGTTCAAAATGACGGCATAGTTTTAGTAAAAGCTGGGGCAGGTTGCGTAGATAAAGATACAGAATTTCTTACTCCTTCTGGTTGGAAAACAATAGATTCTTATAATAAAAACGATTTAGTAGCTCAATGGAATACAGACGGAAGTATTACTTTTATAGCACCTAATGATTACATAAAAATAAAAGCAGATACACTTAATCATATCAAGTCAAATACTGTAGATATGGTTTTATCAGACGAACACAGAACTCCTTATATTACCAATAAAGGAAATTTTAAAGTAAAAACTTTTAAAGAGTTGTCATCTTTTGGAAAACTAAAAATTCCAAGAAGCTACACTTCTGTAACTAACTCCAAAGGTTATGAGCTATCTGATGAATTAATTAGAGTACTTGTTATGCAATCTGCAGACGGTTCTCGTGTTAAAAACATAAAAAATTACAAAATAAGAATATGTGTAAAAAAACAAACAAAAAAACTAAGAGTAAGAAAGTTACTAGAACAAGCAAACATAAAATATACTATGAGCAAATGCGCTTATGGTTTTGATTCTTACTATTATTATCCTCCTAAAGAAATAGCTTTTAAAAGTCTTTCTTGTTTGTGGTCTTGTAATACAGAACAATTGAAAATAGTTGGAAATGAAGCATCTTATTGGGATTCATCTTTCAGCAAAAGAAAAAATATAGCTTCTTTATCATTTACAGGTAATAAAGCTGATGCTGAACTTGTTCAACATGCTTGGCATATAACTACTGGCTGCTATGTTACTATTTGTAAAAATTCAAGAAAGCATACTAATGAAGATTTATATACAGTATCAGCAAGTAGTAGAAAAGTTTCAGATTTAACATTTAAAAGTAATAGAAATCATAAACTATCTACTATAGAGAGTTATAAAACTTTAGATGGTTTTAAATACTGCTTTACAACAGAAAGTTCTTTTTGGTTAGCTAGAAGAAACGGTAAAGTTTTTCCTACAGGAAATAGTGGCAAAAGCTTCATGGCTGAACAAATAGTTTACGAATTAAAACCTACTTCTGGGATTTACACTGCATTTAATAAAGCTATTGTTGAAGAAGGTTCTGTAAAATTTGCAAATACTCCTATTGAATGTAAAACATTTCATGCTTTAGCTTATCAGTATGCTAGACCTTCTAGAAATATAGAAAACTTCACTTATAAAACAATAACTGAAAAAGTTACTTACACAGAAAAACGTAGAATAATATCTACTTTAGATCAATTTTTTGTATCTTCTTCTGATTGTATGCATGAATACTTTGAAAAAGAATTTAAAGAACATCCAAGATGTGAATTTATAACAGGTCTTTGTGTTAAATACGTTGAAGCAATGGCTAACGGGGATATTCCACCTACGTTTAATTTTATGCTTAAAAGTCTTCATTTAATGTTGCTAGAAAAAACAGTTAAAATAAATGTAGATCTAATAATTTTAGACGAGATAAACGATGTTACTGCAGTAGCTCTAGAAATATTTAAATTAGTTAATGCTCCTAAAAAAATAGGTCTTGGAGAAAGCCATCAAGCTATCTATCAATTTCTTAATTTAGTAGACGGTTTTGAAGAACTTAAAGATCAAGCAACTACTGTACATCTTACAAAATCTTATCGCTGCAGTGAAAACATAGCTAAAAGAATAAATGATAAAATGTGCAAAGTACTAGATAAAGACTTTAAATTTGTAGGAACAGATAAGCCTGTAACTAACGGTATGAGTCTCTACTGCACTTTAACTAATGCGTCTATTGTTGGTGCTATTTATGATAGATTGTCTCAAGGTAAAGGTTTTACGCTGCTTAGGAAGCCTTCTGACATTTTTGCGGCACCTTTAGCTGTATTATCTGCAAGCCAAGGTAAAAAACCTTATCAAAAACAATACGAGTTTCTTTTAGATTTGTACGACGAATTTAAAGCTCAAAAAAAGCATAAATCTTATTTTAAATTTCTTTCTGAAGAATTAGATGATCAAGAGATAAATAATGCCGTTAGACTTCTTATGAAGTTTAGTAAAGAAGGTGTCAGCTTATTTAATATCTATAAAGAAACTAAACAAGCTTTAGTAGATAAAAACTACACTATATCTACAGTTTTTACATCTAAAGGTTTAGAGTTTGAGACTGTTTATATAGCAGACGATTTAAATACTAGATTTACTTCAGCTTGTACTGGAGATTTAGACGATCAAGAAGCGCTTACTGCAAAACGCTGTTATTACGTAGCCTGCAGTCGTGCTGGTGTAAATCTTCTTAACTCAGTAATATAAGGTGGAAGTTTGTCACACCTACTTTGACAAGCAAACAATAAGGAAAAACAATGTCTATTATTAAGACTTTACAAGACAAGAACATGTCAGATGATGAAAAGCTTGAAGCTGTTTCAAAAGTTGTAGCAGCTGCAAGAGAAGCTTACGGAAATGAAGGACTTGAAATTGCTGTTTCTAAAGTCAACACTGGATACGGTGCTTTACCTTTTGATCAAATTGAAGACGAATCTAAAGTTGAAATTTTATTAAGTGAAGCTATGAATATTAAGGCAAAAGCTATTGCTTATGTTGAAAATAATCCTGGTGCAGTTTTAAATAAAAAAGTTCAGGAATCTTTAGCTACTAACATGTTTTTTGCAAACGTGTCTGTAGGTACTAAATTTGATTATCTATAAAAATCTACATGTTTAAAAATCAAAAGCCTCTATTTATAGGGGCTTTCTTTTTTGGAGTTAAAAATGTCTAGTAAATTTTTACCTTTTATTACAAATAATTCAAAACCAGACATACTTTTTTCTGCCCTCTTAAAAAGAAGTAAAGACATTTCGTTTACAGAAATGGTCACTATTTTTTCTACTATTACTTGTATAGGTATAGAAGAAATAAGAGAAAAATTAGAAAAACTACCTGAGAATGATAATCCTGCAACATACGCATTTTCTTATATTTTAAGTTCATACCATCAGTTTAAAATTCCTATTAAAGAACTCTATTTTTGGGATTGTTATCTTCATTTATATGACGTTTCAGATTTAAAAATAAAAAAAGAAAACTATACAGCTTCTGAAGTATCTCTAATGCTCGCTTGTTTAGCTAATTTTGCTCCAAATAAACTCGAAGATATAGGATTTTTAGGTTTAGATCCTTCTACACTCGTAGAATTTTCTAGAACGTCTTTTGATATTCCTTTAAAAAAACTAAAAAATTTAAAAATAAAAGAAAACGGTACTAAATTAGCTTTTTCTAGCTTAGAAGAATTTAAAGCTTACGTTGCTGATAAAGAATTATCAGAAAACAAAGAAAATATAAACCCTATTTTTATTGAAAATTTAAAAACCGACTTAAAACTTCCTTGTCCTTTTTTTCAATTAAAATCTCATTTTAGTGCTTATAAAAAACGAGATGGAGATTCTAATGAAATTCCATTTTAAACATAAAGAAGTATTAAAACTTGTTGAAGCTAATCAAGCTGTTCTTCTAGAAGGAGAAAAAGGTACAGGCAAAACTACTTTATCAATGCATGTAGCAAATTCTTTAAAACTAGAATTCTTTAGTATTTCTATGACAAGACAAACAACATACTCCCATTTGTTAGGTTTTATGAATGTTAATGGTATTTATATACCAAGCCTTATAAGAAATGCTGCTGAGCAAGGTGGATTAGTTTTGCTTGATGAATTAGATGCATCAGATCCTAATGTTATTCTTTGTTTAAATACTATAGAAAATGGATACTTGTCTTTTCCTGATAAAGTAGTAGATTTACATCCCGATTTTAGATTAATGGCTACTTGTAATCCTCAAGATAACCATAAAAACTACAACGGAAGAGCAAAATTAGATGATGCTACATTAGATAGATTTGATCAAATATCAGTTGATAGAGATGAAAGCTTAGAAAAAACTTTAGTAGATAATCATACATACGCTCATATCAGTCTTATAAGAAAATGTTTGTATCAACATAATTCTAGTACTTACATATCAATGAGAGATTCTTTAAGATTTCAAAAAAGAAAAGAACTTGGTCTTTTAGACGGTTTTGTAGAAAAACTTTTAAGAAATGATAGATCTGCTTTTACAGTTTATCAAGAAAAAGCAGAACAAATACCTAAAGTATCTTCAATGGCAGAATGCAAAACACTTTTAGAAGTGTGGGATTATGCAAAAACTCAAAAAAATTAGGAAAGTAAAATGAATCTTATAAAAGAAAATTTTAACGTTGATTTACCAATAAATTCTATATTTACCCAAGATTGGAAAGATAAACTTGCAGGGTGTGATCATGTGTCATTTGATAATTTAGATCATTTTATTTATACAGTTTCCAAACTAAAACAAAAAGAAGACGAAAAATGCGGAATTTCTTATCAACACGCTCTTAATAATTTAGTACAAAGAAAATCTGATTTTCCTAAAGAAGAACAAGATTCTATTAGAAACTTAGTCAGATCTAATTTATTTAAACGTGGTCTTATTACTAGAGAAATCTACGAAAACTACAGGTATTCTACAGACGGTACTCATGTTGGAGTAGATGTAGCTAAATACGCTGCAGGAGAAGCCGACTGTGTAATAGTTCCTAACAGACAATACATAGACTTCTTTTATGAACTTTACGTCAGCATAAGCTACTCCTGTGACGTTACCAATGAAGACGTAAGAAAAAATGTTGCTAAATTATTAGCTACAGTAGAAGAATTAGAAAGACAACACATCTACGTAAAAATAGTAGCTGTTTTACCTATCTCTAATCCAATGAATAAAATACCTAAAGATTCAAACAAAAAGAATTTATTCTTTTCTTCTATTCCAATTTTTTCTCATAAAGATTTTAAATCTGTAGATGTAATGTCGTCTGTTATCAATGATCGTTTATTAAGAAAATTCTATTTTGCTGTTTTAGAAGATTTGTATAAAGAGAATCTTCACTACGGTTATGGCTATCCAATGTCTCTTAACAAAGCTATGAACATTGGAAATACTTTTGATGAAATAGCATTTTTTGAAAACATTAAAAATACTGTGGGTGGTTAATGGAAACCGTAAAACTATTAAAAAACTATATTGATGAAAAAACATCTAAAGTAGATGCTTTTCCTGACATTATTAGAAAAGGTATGGATACTATTCAAGGTGACATACCTTTTAAATTAAAACTTGCCATTACTTTATCTGAATTAATTACTTTTAGCAGTCATTTAAGAAAACCTATTCGTTTACACGATGGAACTCTTGTACCGACAAACGCTATAGTTTTTGCTTTAAGTGCTTCAGGTACTTCTAAAGATAAATCTTTAAATGCTGTTAGAAAATCTCTTACGTATGGTTACGATCATATAGAAATTGAACGTAAAAAATACGCTAAAACTAAAGCAGAGAATGCAGCTAAGCTAGAAGGAGATTCAGCAGAAAATTGGGCAAACTACTACAGAGCACCAAAGCCTCTTCAAACAGGTTTAGGAACTACTGAAGGTCTTGTTCAACACTTCTCTGACATATCAGAAAATCCTTTAGGTGCAGGTTCAATAATGACTTCAGAAATAGGTTCTGAGTTGCAAAACAACGGATCTATGGTAGATATTATTAAAACAATATCTGTAGCTTACGATTTAGGTAATCTACCTCCTAAAATTGTTAAGTCACATGAACATCAAACTAACGAGCTTAAAAACTTTCCAGTAAATGCTTTATTTTTTGGTTCTCAAGATGCTCTGCTATTTGATAATCAAATAAAGTCTAAATTTAGGTTAGTCTTTAACACTCAGCTTGCTAGAAGAAGCATATTTGCTTTTACTCCAGAATCTCCTGAAAAACTTCATATTACCGACATAAAACAACTTCATAAAATAAGAAGTCAAGAAAGAGATAGGGTAGTTAAAGCTCAAACTAATTTGAATAAAATTACAGAAGCTTTAGTTATAAATGCTACTAGTGATCCTCTTGAAATAACAGATGAAGCTATGGAGCTGTTTGATGTTTATCTAGAGTACAACTCTATTATTTCAGATGAAATGTCTAACAAATTTCCAATATCTAAACTAAGCAGAAGACACAAACAATGGTTATCAATAAAACTAGCTGGTACTTATGCAATATTAGATTCTTCTGATTCTATTGAAGAAGAACACTATGCTTATGCTATTAACACAGTTGAACTACTTTCTGAAGATATGGTTAATTTTGAAAGAGAACTTATAAAAGAACCTTACGAACAGTTAGCTGATTTTTGTAAGTTTAAAGCTGAAAATGATGAATTTACTATATCTATTCACGAACTAAGAAAAATGTCTTATATAGCAGGTTCTGGTGCGTCTAAAAGCAAAGTAGACGAGCTATGTATGCTTGCTAATAGTTATGACGATACAGGCTCTTACACTTCGCAAGAGCATGGTATTACGTATAGAAAGCTAGTTAAAACAGATGTAGTAGGTGTTACTTATAAAATATTTGAAACAGATCTTACAGGAAATGATTTAAAAACATTTATGAGTAAAAATTCTACAGACGGTTATGAATTTTTTGAAACTAACTTTGAAGATTTAGAAAATCTACTGGCTGAGAATGCCATCTACTCTTGTTTTCAATTTAAAGACGGTGTTCATAATAAAGAAAATCTATTTGGCGGAACTAAATTTGCTGTTATAGACGTTGATAAATCTGTTCTTACTGACAAAGAAGCACATGTTTTATTAGAAGAGTACAACCATTTTATTGCTAGAACCAGTAACCCAGACAACGAATTTAAATTTAGAATAATTCTTGAATTGGATGCTGTTGTAACAGTAGATGCTCGTACTTGGAAAGCGTTTATTCAAGAAATAGCTGAAGAGTTAGGGTTGATTGCAGATCCAATACCTCAAAGCCAAATAATACTTTCTTATGCAGATAGAGATATTCTAAAACAATTAGAAGGTAGACCTTTAAACGCTAAAATGTTTATTGACAGAGCTGCACTAAGAATAAAAGATAGACCTAAACCTCCAAACACTCTCCCAAGCAAAGAAAAAGAAACTAAATTAGCTGATCCTAGAACTACGTTTGCTTTTGCTTTTGAATGTTTACCAGGTGAAAGATCTAATAAAATATTCAGAGCACTGGCTTACGCTATTGATTTGGGTGCTGACGAAGAGTACGTAAAACAACTAGCAGAAGAAATTAATAACTATCTTACAGATTCTATGGATCAACACCGCTTAAATAGAACATTAGTACAACCTGCTTTAAGAAGACTTAAAGGAATATAATAAGGAGTTTGCCCAGTGTGGGAATATAAAACAAAAATAATAAGTTCTCATGCTGAGCTTTTACCTGAATGCACAGATTTTGTTTACTGTATTCATTATGAATCTGGTAAAAAATACATAGGCAAAAAATGTGTTAGATCTATGAGAAGATTAAAACCTACAAAAGAACAACTAAAAATTAGAAAAAACTACAAACGTGTAGAACTCAAAGATCTACCCTTTATAAACTACACTGGATCTTCTAAAGAAACTGAAGGAGAAGTAGTAGTTAAAAAAGAAATACTTTACCAATGCTCAGCTAAAAAAACAGCTACTTATATAGAAGCTGCTATTCTTTTTGAAGAAAATGCTTTGTTTGATGATAGTTATTTAAACAAAAATATTAGCGGAGTGTTTTTTTCAAATTCTTTAGACGGATTATTAGACAAAGATAAAGTAAACATTTCTTAAAATATTATCTTATGATAATATAAAAAAACTTTAAACATGTTTAATAATGGGATAAATAGTGAATTTAATAAAAGATTTAGGAATAAAATCAAATTTGTCAGGAAATAAGTACAGAGTAGGTTTGTATCAATGCCCTAAGTGTAAAACAAAAACAGAACTTTACACCCATAACGTAAAAATTCAGCTTAAAAAATCAAATCTATCAAAAAAACCTGCTGTTTGTGTAAAATGCACTTTAGTATTAAGAAACACTACACATAACAAGTCTAAAACTCCTGCTTATAAAAAATGGAAAGCTATGATAAGTAGATGTACAAAACCTTATTATCCAAACTACAAACGTTGGGGAGGTAGGGGTATAACTGTTTGTAAAGAGTGGATGGAGTCATTTGAAGTTTTTGAAAAATGGTTTTTACAGCAACATTATGAAAAAAGTTATGAACTTGACAGAATAAACAACAACGGAAATTACACACCTGAAAATTGTAGACTTATACCAAAATATAAAAATGCAAGAAATAGAGAAGATTCAGCTAAAAAACACAGTAAATATAGATATGTAATTTGGGACAAAAACAGAAATAAATGGTATGTAAACGTACCTGTACCTAATATTAAAGGTAAAAGAAAATACTTAGGTTTATTTACTTGTGAAGAAGAAGCTCAAAAAGCAATTAAAAAATTCAATAATTCTTTTGATAATTCTTTAGATGGTTGGCTGGATAGAGATTAATTATGGCTTTTCAAGATATAGAAAAAGTTACTTATGAAGTATACAAAACAGAATATTTAATTAAAAAATATTTATCTAAGATTTTACAAGATAATGAAATACTTTCTTTTGATACAGAAACTAGATCTCTATATCCTAAAAACGTCAGAAAAGAAGCTGAAGAGTATTTAAAAGAAAACGATGTCATAGATACTACTTATAAACAAGCTCGTCTTGTAGTCGCTTCTAGTGGTCTTAGCTACCCTTCTATCACCAGAACTACTCATTTTATATTCGGTGTATCTAAAAACAAAAGCTACATCATAATTTGCAACGACTATAGAACAGAAATGTATATATGGAATATTCTAGCAACATACAAAGGACTTCTTCTAATTCATAATTCATTATTTGATTTAAAAATAATGTACGAAAGAATTAAAAAATTTCCTTATCATTATATTGATACAGCTCTATTAGCTAAATGTTTAATAAACCATGTAAATATTTGGAAATCCAAAACAGGTCTTAAAGAGTTAATGGGAGGCTACTATGATCCTAAATGGTCAGAGTTAGCTGAAGACTACGAACCTGAAGATCTTAAAAACAAAGACTTTCTTAACTATTGTGCAATTGACGGTGCAGCTACTTTTTACCTATATGAATTAATATTAAAACAAATTTAAGGACTAAACCATGAAAGGTCATTTTAGTATTAAAATAGATCCTTACACAGAAGAAGTATCTTTTGGTAATTTAGGAGAAAACGGTTTTTTAGCACACGCAGGTGACATAAGAAGAGGACACAATCAGTTTTTACCAGAACTTATAGCGCATGATGTAGTTGAACATGACATTAAACACCGCTACAGAAGCTACGTTACTTATGAAAATGAATTAAGAGCTTTAGGAGCTGCTAATTTAGTAAGAGCTGAAACTACTTTAAACAAGTATTCAGACATACTAAGTTTAGTTGAGTCTCCTCATAGAAAAATTAAACCTGTACCTAAAATAGTTCTTAAACATTTACTTCATTATGATTATGTAGAAACAGGAATAATTAAAAAACTTATTCAAGATGGAATTACTCCTGAAGTTGCTAAAAATGCTGTTCATCAACATGCTTGGGGATTCCTTCAAAAAGAAAACTACCAAAATAGTAAAAACTATTACTTAGTAGATGTTTTTGAATTTATAGCAGAAAACATAAACTACTCTTTAAAAGAAGCTCTAGATTTTTATGCTAATGGCGTATCTATATATTTTGATTATACTAATAAAATATTTAGACACAGAATGATTTGGAAGAATTGATCAATAGACGCATATCTACAGGTACTTTTAACTACCAAAGCAGGGTAGTAGTTATGCGTCTGTTAAGAACTTATTTTAAAAAGATAGTTTGTGAGTATATATTACTATATCTTTACAGTCATTTTTTAAAACATGCCCTGCAGCCTTTTAAAAATAAAGAAATGTTGATTTTTTAGTGTCCTGTCTGTATAGTACACTGTGTCCTGTCTTAGAGGACACTTTATACATTGAAAGGTAAATAAAATGAAAGAAACATTTACCACTTCTTCCGTAATGCTTGAAGTTACAAATCCAAAAACAGGTAGTAAATTTTTAACTAAAGGCTCTTCAAAAGAAGTTACTAAATATTATACTATTAAAAAAATTACATCAAGAGTAAATAGCATGGATCTTTTAACGGCTTTATCAAAAATTTGCAAATCTCCAAAAGATATTCAAATTATAAACGGCTTGCTAGATGAAAGTAATTCTGACGGTGAAATTGTAATAACAAATATCACTAAAAAATCAGAAGAATTTTTAATAGCTAGATCTAAACTTAACGAAATATTAAATAGAGCTGTAAAAGAAAATTTCTTATTTAAAAAAGACAAAGGAGTTTATTTAATAAACCCGTATATTTTTATAGGAAAAAGAGTAAGAAGTAACGAAATGAGAGAAAAACTTCAAACTTCCTGGACTAAAACAGTTGAAAAAAAGCTATAAAAATATTTTATATTTTAAATGCAACTATGTCAGACCATCAAAAAATATGGAATACCTTATGAATAACTCACAACTATTAAAACAACATTTTTAGGTTAACCCAATGACAATAAGCGCCAAAATTATAGCAGATAGTATAAACCCAGACATGCAACGCATAATAACTTTTGAGTTAGAGTATCCCAGATTTATTCACTCAGAGCTTATGACGCACAGAGATTTTTCACGTAATGCAGCAAGCTCTCGTGCAATACCAATCAAAAAAATGCTTAAGCTTGTTCGTAGTAATATGGCTATGCCTATTCATTGGGGAGCCAAACAAGCTGGTATGCAAGCAGATAATCAACTTACTGGTATTAAAAAATGGTTTGCTAGAACTATCTGGAAATCTACTGGTTACTTTGTGTCATACATGGTGCAACTTCTTAACTACATCGGTTTGCACAAACAAGTCGCTAACAGAATGCTAGAGCCTTGGAGCCATATTAAAGTAGTTGTTACAGCTACTAAGTATAATAATTGGTTTACTTTGCGTGATCATAAAGACGCTCAACCCGAAATTAAAGAGTTAGCTATTCAAATGCGTAAAGCAATGCAAGAATCTAATCCTAAGAAACTTTCTTGGGGAGATTGGCATTTGCCTTATGTTACTGAAGAAGACGTCTCTAAGTATCCTATAAGCTCCCTTACTAAAATTTCTACTACTGCTTGTGCTCAAGTAAGCTACAGAGTTTTAGATACTTCCCAAGAAAAAGTAAATAGGATTTACGATTTGCTTATTAATGCAGATGTTATTCACGCTTCTCCTTTTGAACATGTAGCTGTGGCTGCTAAAAATAATGGTACAGGTAATTTTACTGGATCTAGTTGGAGACAGCTTAGAGCTGATATTGAAGAACAACAAAATTATGGATAAAGCACTGTATAAAGCAATTACAAAAGATCAGTTAAAAAATATACTAGGTTTTAATTCTATTAGCTATAAAGAAAAAGAAGGCTATGTCATTACTAGAAATACTAGCGGAGTATTGTGTCAAGTATCTGCTTGTGTTGACATAGCAGAAACCCAAAAATATGCTGAATGCATGAACAAAAATACAAAATGAGAAACTTATGAAAACTTATGTAGTAGGTTGCAACTGTACTGAATATTTTAATATAAAAGTAGAAGCTCAAAACGAAGTAGATGCTATTTTAAAAGCTACTGAAATTGTAGCTGAACACAGTGTTCCAAAAGATGCTGATGTTTTTGATAGAGAATTTATGGCTGTTTGTGCAGAAAAGATTAATCAGTAATCGTCTGACATATGCGAAGCCTTGCTGTAGCAAAGTACAAATGTCTCCTGCTTTTGGTTGCACATCAAGATCACTAAATATGTAAGCTAGGGTAGTTTCATCCCTCATAATTG
>Ga0307980_1000658_pt1 | contig 15602 bp, 17 predicted proteins | sample OrgLakmetage1060_FD_201817 | JGI IMG/M metagenome (GOLD analysis project Ga0307980, IMG submission 201817) | Saline water microbial communities from Organic Lake, Antarctica - #1060 | ecosystem: Environmental > Aquatic > Non-marine Saline and Alkaline > Saline | place: Antarctica: Organic Lake... | reverse complement strand
GGGTGAGCCCAGACAGGCATCCCTCGAGTCCTACACATCCCACAACACAAAACAGTTAGATGTTGAAGGAGTAAAAACTCTCCTTCTTGCAATTCCAGAGGTACGGCAGGAGCTAGGGCTTTGAAAAAACTAAAAGTTGTCACAATCGTCGGAACTAGGCCTGAAATAATCCGCCTTTCACGGCTTATTCCTAAACTCGACGAATACACCGACCACATCCTTGTCCACACTGGCCAAAACAGCGACCAAAAGCTAAACGAAGTTTTCTTTGAGGACCTTGAACTGCGACAGCCTGACTACTTCTTGAACGTTGATACTTCGTCAATGGGCTCGGTCATGGGAGAGGTTCTAAAAAAATCTGAGGAGGTTTTTCTAAAAGAAAAACCTGATGCCGTAATGATCTTGGGTGATACCAACTCTTCGATTGCTGCCGTCGTCGCGGAGCGAATGCACATACCCGTTTATCACATGGAGGCGGGCAACCGTTCCTTTGATAACAACGTTCCGGAAGAGCTCAACCGAAAGATGGTTGATCATGTTGCTAGCTTCAACCTCCCCTACAACGACTATTCGATGAGGAACCTTTTGGCCGAGGGTATTCACCCGCGCTTTATTCAAAAGACCGGCTCTCCGATCCGTGAAATATACGAACATTACAAGGACAAAATTGCCGCATCAACTGCAGTTGAAGACTTGAGCCTTACGCCCGGTGGCTACTTTCTCGTCTCGGTACATAGACAGGAAAATGTAGATCTGCCTGAGAGGCTCGAAAAAGTGCTCGACTGCCTAGTTGCAGTTCGCGAGAAGTGGGGCATGCCGGTAATGGTTTCAACGCACCCTAGAACGAGGCTTCGCCTAGAGGCTCTTGGCAGAAAAGACCTTGAGGGCATTACTTTTCACGAACCATTCGGTTACCTTGACTACAACAAGCTTCAGCTAGACGCGAGGTGTGTCATTTCAGACTCCGGCACAATTAGCGAAGAGTCGGCGATTTTGGGCTTTAGGGCAGTGAGCCTAAGAGACTCCACTGAAAGGCCTGAGGCGCTAAATCAGGGCTCAATGATGCTTACTGGGCTTGACCCGACCTCGTTGCTTCTGGCACTTGAGGTCACGGAGAGCTCAGATTTGACCACGAGCAAACCCGAGGGATATGAAGCTGAGGGGTTCTCCAGTCGGGTGTTGAAGTTTGTCTTGTCTACCGCGTATTTATTCAGAAGCTGGAAGGGCGTTAGATGAAATCTTCCGTGACATCCACCATGCCTCGCCCCAAATTATTTGTAACCCAATTCAGAGCACAGCCTCCTGTTTTTGTGTGAGTGCGGCTTGTCATCAAAGCATTATTTCCAGAGCCCCAAGCTATTTTACGAAATCTTGCTATGGCATTCCTGAGCATTCGTTGCGGGTAGAAGCAAGCCTAGGATCCTATAGATAGGCGCTACTACTGATTCCCATTCGCTTGGAGTTCCAGGCCGCGATGGTTTCCAACCGTGCTTTAGACTCCCGGCTCCGCTGGGGGGACAGAGACGTCCACTTCGAAGATTCTCCGCCAGGAAGGCTCCCAGCTCCATAGGCAAACAGTCGATTCCTCAAACAGCCAGGCTCTGAGTTTATTCAAAAAGGCCTCGTGGTCGAGATTAAGCGCCTCACGAACCCCCTCCTCCACTTCCTCAAAACTTGCTCCGCACTCAATGGCCAATCCATCCGGTATTCTGAAATTGCTTAAGGTGGGGCCCACGTAAACAGGTATGCAGCCTGCCATCCAGGAGTCCAAAAGCTTTTCAGTCAAGATTTCCTGGCTGTTTTCAATTGCAAGCGCAATACGATATTTAGTTAGAGTCTGGTTTTTATCCAGGGCCTGCCCCCAATAGTTCTCGGGGATAACGAATAACCGACGCACCCCGAAGGTCATTTTTCCAGGAGTAGCTAGGGCGATGATGCCCTCCTTGATTGCTACAAGAATTCTCTCTCCCTTCGATTCGGTCCACCCTGAACCGTAAACGTGCAGGTTGCCCAGCCCATAGATCACTTGTCTCCGAAGAGAGTAAAGCTCCCCTTGAGCCATAGAAACCTTGTTTCCATTGATGAGGACACTGGCCTCTACGCGATCGCCCACTTGGGGGAAATCGATTTTTTTAGGGTAGGCATGTGGCTTCGTGAAAGTAGTCTCCGAAGAGGAAGGCCTCCCCAACCAAAATATGTAGGGGAAAACCTTCTACCAAATATGCCACGATAAATGTGGCAGGACAATCGACGGTTCGGTAATAACTGCAAACCGGGGTAGCTTTCTCAGCTTACTGCTCAGAAAAACACCGATTACATCGGTAATCGGAATATTGAATAGATAAACCTCGGTTGGCTCTTCGCTCTGCCGAACCGGCACGAACCCAAACAAGTGCCCCATGTGATGCAGCTCTGCGAGGAATTCGCTTTGCGAGTCTTCGTAAAGCTTCTCCCCGAACCAAATTCTCCGTACAGCTTTCACAATTTCAACTTTCTACCTATTGACATTCGGGCTGTTCGCATGACGAGCTTCTGATCTCACGATTTTAGCAACAAGACGTGGCCTGCCGAGCCGTCTAGGATTCATGTCCCTCGATTCTCTGCATCAGTTTGCATCGACTGGCTGGTGGGTGTAAAGAGTTGCGTATTTGGCCGGCTTGCGGGCGAGGCCACCGAGTGGATTTCCTCAACCGCAACATGCCCCCATTTTTCTTCGCATCCCGTGACAGTGCCTCAACTCGCCACTAGTTTGCGATTGGTGCTGTAGCCCCCAAATGGAATGCGCTTTATCTTTCCGCCGGAGATATCGCCTTCTGTCGTGGCAAACATGACTCACTTGGGATGCAGTTTGGTGTACTCTAAGATAATTGAAAGTTGGCCTGTTTCGTCCCTAAGCCTGAAATGACTCTCGCGTGAGAGGGAGGCCTGGTCCAGGGTTGTTGCGTCTATGCTTCGTCGACTCAAAAGGAGCGCTAGTTGACCGCAAGAGAGCGAGACTTGCCTCGTGGAGGAGTTGTTCAACTTGTGGACCTAGGCCTCGGGAACCTGAATTCTGTCGCGACATCTCTCTTAAGGTCTGGTATCAAGTCTGAAGTTCTTCCAAAAGGTGCGATGGTCAGCTCTAAGGTGTTAATTTTACCTGGGGTTGGAAACTTTACAGCTGGGACAAAGGCACTGGATAAGCATGGTCTCCGTCATAGAATTGTCGATCACGTGCTCTCAGGAGGCTCTCTCATAGGGATTTGCTTGGGCATGCAGCTTCTCGGTTTCTCTAGCGAAGAGGGTGCCGGGAGCGGGCTTTCACTTCTCCCCTTCGACACCAAGAGGATACGCAACGACGGTTCCCCCGGAGGTCCTGTTATGGGGCTGGAAGACTCCTGCCTTGCTAGATAAAAGCTGGCTGGGCCTTAGTGGGCGTGAGCGCTATTATTTTATGCACGACTACGGCGTCACTGAGATAAATTCTGATTTAGTCAAAATGACGCACTCCGCTGGCGAAGGGCTTGCGGCATCCTCGGTTGCAAGTGGCCGAATAATTGGATTCCAGTTTCACCCAGAACGAAGCCTCGTTTTTGGACAGGAAATCCTTGCTTCTGCTGTAACGGAGCTCGACAATTGAAGAGGCTAGTTCCAAGTCTGCTAATCGACGAGCGCGGAGCTTGGGTGACGAAGCAATTCGAGAAGAGTGTCTACCTTGGAGAGCCGAGCAATGTCGTCCGAATGTTCAACGAGATGATGGCGGACGAGCTGGCGATTACTTGGGTCGGAAGCGACATGAGCTTACGAAATAGGACCCTCTCGTTAATCTCGTCACAGGCAAGCATGCCCCTTACCTTCAGCGGCAATATCGCGTCCTCTTCGGATGCTTTGGAAATAACTAAGATGGGTTTTGAGAGAGTTTGCCTGACCACGGCCTACCTAGATAATCCAGGCATTGCATCAGAGATCTCAGGTGAAATTGGACGCAGCTCCGTCGTTTTAAAGATTCCGGTTATCTCCCACGGACCTCACTGGAAAATCTGGAACTGGAAAACCTCTGCCTCGAGTGGCCTCGCCCTTGAGAGATTACTGCAGGAGTTACCTGCTGAACACTTGGGCGAAATTATCCTGCTTTCGGTAGACAGGAATGGAATGAGACAAGGAGTTGACGAGCCCCTGTTGAGGCGCCTTGTCGAACTTGAGGGGCTCCGAAAGGGCTACGAGGGAGGGGTCTCCTCAACAGAGGACGTGGGATATCTGTGGAGTAAGGGCATAGATGCTGTCTACGCGGCGAGTTTCCTGATGCTTTTTGGACAATTTAGGTCCCCCTTGGTTGACTATCCAGAGTTTGAACCCCAGAGGTACTTGGATTGATCGCCTGTTCTATCTGTGTAATGGATGAGAGCTGCGCACCTTTTACGTCGCTCGGGGAACAAGGCTGCAACCACTGTTTGGCCGCGCGACTTCGCGCGATGCCCGATGGCTCAAAACCAGACCTAGGGGCTCTTCTAGAGGACATTAAACATCGTCGGGGAAAGGACTTCGATTGCGTAATCGGGGTCAGCGGCGGCCTTGATAGCAGCTACCTCTTGGCTAAATCTGTGGAACTAGGCCTGAGGCCCCTGGCGGTTCACATGGATAATAACTGGAACTCCTCAATGGCGTCTCGAAACATTAGACGACTTCTTGACAAGCTAGCCATTCCACTGATCACGGTGGTCACGGACTGGCAGACACAAAAGAATTTGCAGCTTGCATTTATAAATTCTGATGTAATCGATGTTGAGCTGCTTTACGATAATGCGCTGCACTCCGTGTGCTACGGAGTCGCGCGACAGTTCGGGGTAAAGGCAATTTTGGGCGGAGCCAACAGCGCCACAGAGGGCGTGGAGATTCCGACATCTTGGAATTGGAGGAAATTTGATGGTCGAAACATTAGATCTATCGCCAAGAGGTCCGGGGTTGAATCCAAGGGCTACCCAATTTTTAGCACGCTTGAGTGGCTGTACAACACGCTGATTCTCCGAATCAAATGGACGTCACTGTTGGACTCCATGCCTGAATACGGTAATGAAGAGGCTCTCTCTTACCTAACCGCTAACTATGAGTACACCCCCTACGGTAACAAGCATTATGAGAACGTTTTTACAAGATTTTATCAAGGGCACATTTTGCCAACAAAATTCGGGATTGACAAGAGAAAGCCCCATCTTTCAAGCGAAATTGTCGCCGGCAAAATGACTCGTGAAGAGGCCCTGGTGGCACTTCAGCGACCTATCTACGAGACTGAAGCCTCACTAGAGCTCGATTATCAGTACGTTGTCACCAAGCTGGAAATGTCAGAAAATGAAATGGAGGCCTACCTGAGTCGCGAGGCCAAGAGTCACGCAGCGTTCAAGCGAGACCGCGTTCTTGAGTCCTTAATCCCTTCCCTGCTAGGCTTTAGAAAAAACGTGTTGAAATTATTTCGGCAGAAAGAATAAAAGGGAGTCAGTCGACTCTGGGGTTCTTGCTCATCAAAGATCCATGACAAGGGTCGGCTCAGCCCAGGGTTTGATCTTGTAATCTAGGCACACACTCAAACTGTTCTTAGGCCACACCGTCCTCATAGCTGACTGATTGGAGTCCATAATTTTTTCTAAGCCGTTGGGGGTTCCCGTGGGTATGCAAATCACTATTCTTGTGGTTGCGCCTCACGCTGATGATGCAGAACTGGGCGCTGGGGCTACCATCAACCGGTGGCTGGCTGAGGGCCACAGGGTTGCTGTCGTGAACCTGTCTGACACTCAAAACATAAACGGTAAGATTGCCGGATTGAACTTGCAAGCGGAGGCCGTTGCGGCCAGTGCTCTCCTGGGGATTAAGGACGAAGACGTCATCTTTGGGGATTTCCCAACAAGGCACTTCTCCTCAGAAAGACAGCGTATTCTTGACTTTCTTATCCAGATCCGGGACGAATTACGGCCTGACATAGTTATTGGGCCCTCGATTTCTGACACCCACCAAGACCATGGGGTGGTCGCAAACGAGATACAAAGAGCTTTTAGAAACAGCACTATCCTTGGGGTCGATACTTACTGGAATATCCCTGACCAGAAAATTCCGATGGTCGTAGAGGTCTCGCGACAGAACATTTCCGCGAAGGTGAGGGCCCTCTCGGAGTTTGGGTCCCAATCAGAGAAAAGGTACATGCAACCGAACAGTGTATTGGCTCAGGCTAGGATAAGGGGGCTGCCAAGGGGCTTCGACTTCGCCGAGGCGTTTAGTGTTGTTCAGATTTCCATGAATTCAAGCACACGCATTGCAAGACTTTAAGCGCATGAGAAAATCTGCCATCCGAATTTTGCTAACCGGCTGCGGGGCACCCGGCACGTCAGGCACTGCACATATGCTTCAGAAGGGGGCGGAGAGCGACGGTTTCGAGTTGCTCATATTCGGAGTTGATTCGCGCCCATTGCCCCCGACTGTAAAGGGGATTCATAAATCAATGAGGGTACCTGCTCCCGCTTCTCCTAACTACCTGTCCGCCTTGAATCACGTGATAAAGAAGAACGCAATCGACTTGGTAATACCGCAGACAACATCCGAAAGCAGCTTTTTGTCCACGCAAAGAGAAACCGTGGGCACCAAAACTGCAGTGCTTGGCGAAAAGCCGTTTAGGCTCCTAAACGACAAGAGCTTGCTAATGTCTGCCTTTCGCGATGCGGGCCTGACCCACCCTAATTTCCACTTGGTCGATTCCCCGCAGGGACTGGCTGATGCGGCAAGTAAGCTCGGATACCCGAAAAATGATGTAGTCGTTAAGCTGCCGAGCTCGAGCGGGATGCGTGGGGTGAGACGATTGTCCGAGGATCCCGAAACTCGCGATGACTTCTTGCTAAAAAAGCCAAATGTGTGGACAACAAAAATGAGTACCTTAATTTCCACACTTGGGGCTGACCCCTGGCCCGAGTTGATTGTCATGGAGTATCTTTCCGGGCCAGAATACTCAGTCGATGTCGTAAATAGAGATGGGCATTCAGTTGTTGTCCCTCGCAAGCGCGACGAGATTCGGTCCGGCATAAGCATGGCAACAACCCTTGACTTACATCGGGAAATAATTGAGCTGGTAGAAAAATTCCTGCATCATTACAAACTAGAGGGGCTCATGGGGTTTCAGTTCATCCTTGAAGCAAATGGGCCCAAAATCTTAGAGTGCAACCCAAGAGTTCAAGGGACCATGGTGGCCAGCCTCGTCAGCGGGGTAAACATTTTGTGGCTCGAGGCCAAATGGCATCTGGGGTTAGCAATCAAGGACGCCGACTTCAACATCGCTTCCGACGAAGGCGGGTTCATGCGATCATGGGGGGGGGCGTTGACATATGCCGATGGTTCAATCGAGCACTTCTAACTTTGATTCGTTCCTTTTTGCGCAAATTCAATCGATTAAGCCACGCGGCCTAATCTTGGACATGGACGACACCTTGTATTGGGAGAGTAACTTCGTTTCCGAATTTGCGAGGGTCATGCGGAGGAAAGTGTTGTTGGAAAAAGGGCAGTTACAAGCCGACCAGTTCTTTGTTTTCTTCACAGAGAATTGGTGTGGCGGAGATCGTAGAGAAATCTTTCAACGCTCGGTTTTGAAATTTAATTTAGAGAGGATTACTGCCTCTGATTTTCTCGCGTCAATGCGGACCCTGGTCGTCCCACATGGCCTGGCCCTCCGGACATGGGCCAAACGAGCCCTCGCAGAGCTTGGAACTCCTATTGCCGTTCTGACGAATGGGGATCAGATTATCCAAAAGAACAAGTTCTCTCAGCTTTCGCCAAAAAAGCTCATCCAAGATGTGGAGTTATTCTGCGCGAAGGATTACGAACCAAAACCAAGCGGATTGGGGGCGCTGACAATAATAAAAAAATGGGATTTTGCACCTGCGGACGTTCTGCTAATCGGAGACAGCTCGCTTGATCTGGCATGTGCTAAGGACGCAGGCTGCGGTTTTCTGTACTCAATTGGGTCAAGTCAAGCCACTGCAAACTGGCGCATGCACTAATTCGGCAAAGCGTTGCCACCGTAGCTAAGCCTGGTCCCTTCCAGTGGCTCCCAGTTTCTGAACGATTTCCACAAAGACTTGTTTGCTTTGCGCGCTTGAAAAATGAGATGAGGCAAGATCCGCATTTCGCTTGAAGGCCTGAATATCTTCGGCCTTGAGGTTCGAAAGAGTGGTGGCCAGGTCCTTGAACGACCAAGAGGCCAAAGACAGGCCTAGCTCGCTATTGGTGACAATGTTGCTCATCGATGGATTTGGTCCAGTGATTACCGCGAGTTTGGAGTGAATAGATTCGAAAAGCTTGTTCGGAAGAGTGTTAAGGTGCCCAGGAATCACACCGGAAATGAGAATTATGGAGATGTCGTACTTATTTAGAAGTGTTGGTAACTCATCCAGAGGCACTCCGGGGCGAATGGCTATTCGACTTCTAACGCCAAGCAACCTTGAGAGAATTTCTATTTTTAGCCTGAACTGCGGGGTAGCGAAAAGAATAAGATCAAGCGTAAACTTGTCATCCAAGCGCCTGAGGGCCCGAATAGCCTCCTCTATACCCCTTCCCTTGGTCCCCATGCCGTGATGGACGAGCCGAACTGAATCCTCCTCAACAAGAGTTGGTTTAAGATTATTAGAATCCGGTGAGTTGTAAATTAACTGAACTAACTCTGAGAAAAGTTTGGAGTAGGAGCTTGCAATTACTTCTTCCACGGAGGTGATGGCAATCCGACTCTGCCGTTCTTTTACAAATTCGATAGCGTTCTGTACCTGCCAAGCCCAATACTTTCTAAATGCAAACCTCTCTAAAAGCCCCCTATCCGCATTGTTGATGTGATCTTCATGAAGGTCCAGATAAGTAGGCGCCGCCGATAGCTCACTCTGGCTCGCCATGAGCCAGGGGATGTATTCAATTTCGTTTACCACCAATAAGTCTAGATTTGAAAGTTCTTCAGGTGGAACCCCGTCTAAAAATCTTCCGAAAAAAAACTGAAATCTTGCGGCATGACGCCTAATCAGGTAGCCAAAATATCTCTTCAGAGGAGGCAGCACCGGAACCGCGTAATGGCAACTTGCCCCATCGGGCTTGGGGCCCCAACCCACCGTGGTGATGTGTATGGCACCCAACTCGTTCAACCACCTAATTTGGCGCACTAACCTCGGATCCTTGGATATGTTGGAATGCGAAAGAATCAAAACCCTAATAGTTGGCTCCTTCAATAATTTGTTCGGTAGAATTGAGGTTACAGCAAGGCGATCCCCGGCTTTCTCAGAAGGCTGTCGTGGGACAAAAAGGCCTCAACGTGGACGGAGAAGTGGCAGTCTATGATAGGACTCGGAGGGCCGACACTTGGGATGGCCGAAAAGGTGGCCGTTTGGCGCCAGTTATCCTCGGGTCAACTTGCCCAGGGCGCCAAGGTCGCAAAGTTTGAAGGCGAGTTTGCAATCTGGTCTGGGTGTCAATACGTCGTGGCGCTGAACTCTGGAACATCTGCGCTACATATAGGCAACCTTGCTCTGGGCCTCGGACCCGGGGATGAGGTGATTGTTCCATCTTTTACGTTTGCAGCTTCAGCAAACTCCATCGCCCTAACTGGGGCCACTCCGGTTTTTTGCGATGTGGATCCTTTGTACTTCACGTTGGATGTAATAAAGGCCAGAAGTTTGATTACCTCGAGAACCAAGGCAATAATGGTTGTTCACCTGTACGGACAAATGGCTGATATGGTGCCACTAAAGCAACTCGCCGATGAATTCCGGCTCCATTTAATTGAGGACGCCGCTCAAGCCCATGGCGCCCTCCTTGATGGCATACCCGCCGGTAGCTGGGGAGACTTCGGTGCCTTTTCTTTCTATCCCACAAAAAATATGACCACAGGAGAGGGGGGGGCACTTACTACCAGCAGAGCCGACATTGATCGCTCTAGCCGATTGCTGAGGAACCAAGGCATGATTGAACGCTACAAGAATGAGGTGGTTGGCCTGAACAATCGCATGACGGAATTACAAGCCGTCATAGGCATTCAGCAGCTGAAGAGAATTGACGGCCTCAATTCAAGAAGAATACGCAACGCCAACATCCTCTCCGAAGTTCTCGCTGGGCTGAATGGAATTCAGGTGCCGGCTGTGCGCCCGAACTCGAAGCACGTGTTTCATCAGTACACGATTTTGGTGGCTAAAGATAGAGACCAGTTCTCGAAGGAGCTACTCAAGCTGAATGTCCAGAGCGCCACTTATTACCCGACTCCTGTGCATAGGCTTCCCGCTTTCCAGGTTGAAGCATACCTGCCCGTTACAGAAACCCTCGCTTCTACCTGCTTGAGCCTGCCAATTCATCCCTCGTTGAGCCGATCAAAGATAAATACAGTTGCCATAGCGATTCGAAAAGTTCTGGGAGCCTAAATGAGAGTAGGTGTCATTGGACTTGGCGTCATGGGGAAGAATCACGTCCGAGTGCTCAATCAAATGCCGCAGGTTGAGAGGGTCCTCATTTACGACATCGCATCCGGGCTGACTCCAGAGGGCGAAAAAAGTCAAATGGTTGACAGTCTCGAAAAACTTGCAAGTGCGGCTCCTGCCTATGTCGTTGTTGCTTTGCCGACACGGTTTCACGATGAGGCGGCGATGTTTCTCGCTTCTAAGCAAATCCCAACACTGCTGGAGAAGCCTGTTGCCCCGTCTCAGCGGGAGGCAGAGAGTATAGCCTTGGCATTTGCTGATGCAGAAACCCTCTGCACAGTGGGACACGTAGAGCGCTTCAATCCGTCGCTAAGTGTTCTCAGACAAAAAATTACTGAGGGGGTGATTGGTAACCCACTACAGATTTCCACCCGCCGGGTAGGCCCGTTTCCAAATCGCATTAACGATGTTGGGGTTATTTTAGACCTTGCTTCTCACGATATTGACTTGGTTGGCTGGATTACTGGACAAGATTACGAGCGCCTGAGCTCCCTCACTTCGAGCCCCCTCCCCGGTGAGCATGAAGATATGCTTTTGGCCACGGGGAAATTGAAGAACGGAATGCTAGTTTCCCACGAAGTGAACTGGGTCACGCCAACTAAAGCTCGACAGACCGTTGTCCTTGGCGAGGAGGGAATGTTGGTCGCGGATTCGCTTCGAGCTGAGCTGAGACTCTTCAAGAATGGTGACATCGGCTCTGATTGGGGAATGTACTCAAACTTCAGAGGAGTTACGGAGGGTGAGGAAATTAGGTTTGTCATACCAGTGCGAGAGCCTCTGCTTCAGGAACACGAGGCAATGATGCAGGAAATTGCGCACCCTGGATCGACGGAAATTTGTTCTCTAGCCGATGGCGTTCGTGTCATGCGAGTTATGAACGGACTGCTGAATGATTGACCCTACAGCCTGGGTTTCGGACCTTGCGATAGTAGAGGCTGGCGCAACAATTGGGCCCAACTCGAAAATTTGGGAGTTCTCCAAAGTCCGAAAAGGGGCAGTTATCGGGCCTGGCGTGACAATTGGAATGGGCGTCTACGTCGGCCCCGGAGTTGTGATTGGCCGGAACTGCAAAATCCAAAATTATGCCCTTATCTACGACCCGGCAGAGATAGGTGACGGTGTTTTCATTGGTCCAGGCGCAATCCTTACAAACGATAAGAATCCCTCGGCCGTGAGTTCTGATGGGGAAGTAAAGGGCTCCGGCGATTGGACCGCGTCAAAAGTAATTGTAGGAGATGGAGTCTCATTGGGTGCAGGCTCAATCTGTGTTGCTCCAGTCACCGTGGGTGCGCACTCCATGGTCGGTGCGGGAGCGGTGGTAACTCGAGATGTCCCCCCCCACTCTCTTGTAGTTGGGGTGCCTGCCAGGCCTAATTAAGGTTGGAGCCCTCGCCGATTTGGATCAAGTCCTGCCAATCGGACTCTCTTAGAATTGAACGACCGTCCATGACAATGGCTCCGGTGGATAGCTTGCTTAGCAAAGAAATCTGGAACTCACGTGAGCCCGAGTTGATAATTAGGGCGTCAAATCTCCGTTCGGCATCAGATTCGTAGCCCATTGCAACTACTTCTTTAACATCGTAAAGCTCGTCCACCACATGGACGTTAGCGCCTAGTTCCAAGAGGATTTGATAAAGATCGACGGCTCCAGAGAAGGCCGCTTCCTTAACTCCAGTTCGGTAGGATAGGCCTGAAATTAGGATGCTCCTCCCTTGCAATCCGGCGAGCCGCTCAGCAACCAACTCAACTGATCGCGCCGGTGCCTCCTTGTTTATATTTCTGGCAAGTTCCACGAGGCGTGCTGACTTATCTGACTGCATATACATATGTGGGTACACCGGAATGCAGTGACCTCCCACGGAAATCCCGGCAGAGTGAAGCATGGAGAATGGCTGCGAGTTGCACGCTTCACGAATTCCGGCATAACTAACACCCAGTTCATATGCATGGCTTGCAAAAGTATTTGCTAGGGCTATATTCACATCTCTAAAAGTGGTCTCGGCAAGCTTTGCGAACTCGGCGGCTTCGGAAGAGTCCATGCTCCAGACCCCATTAGCCTTCCCTAAATCCGCTCTAGTGTCGAACTCAAAACCATTTTCATAGAGTTCGATTGCTCGAGTTGTGGATTCCGGATTTATGCCGCCAACGAGTTTTGGGTACCTTCTGAAATCAGAGAATACTGTTCCGGAGGAGACGCGTTCAGGAGAAAAGGCAACGAAGAAGTCCTTCCCAGCAGTCAGCCCAGACTCTTTTTCCAAGATCGGCGCAAATCTAGTTCTAGTAGTACCGATTGGCAACGTGGTTTCTATGATTACGGTCGTATTGAGGACAAGGTTCTTTCCCACCCCAGCGATTGCTTTATCGATGTTTGTGAAGTCAGACTCGCCATGGGAGTCGACATAAAGCGGCACCACAACAACTATGTAATCCGCCCCTCTAACCGCTTCTTGAAGGTGTGAAGTACTAAGGAGTTGTCCCGACGCGACAGCGTCCCTGAGTAGAGTCGCCATCCCAGTTTCCTCAAAGTGTGACACTCCCGAGTTGGTCAATTGAACCACTTCCTCAGACACATCTACCCCGACAACATTCAGCCCTCTCGAGGCAAGCTGAACTGCGAGGGGAAGACCAATTTTTCCCAAACCAACTACTACTACACGATTAACTGACATCCGCTTGCCCCCGATGCTCAAAGACATAAAATGCGCAGTATTCGCATTCTACCTCTGCGGCCATGAGGGCCGTCTCATAATCGTATTGGACTAGAGGCTCCAAAATGAGGAAGTCTCTGACAATACTGGCACTAGCTTGGTCGGGCCTCCTAGAATCGGTTTTCGTCAAGCGACTACGAGTGGATGGCCAGAAAATATCCTCGTTTTTCTCAGGCTTGAGGCCTGGCGAGCACGCTGCGGGTATAGAGGCCCCTGCCACCCAACAACTTGACGGCCGCCCTTTTCCTTGTTTTGGGGAAATACAGAAAATCCACCTCTCAGTCAATTTCAATGTTGGAACGGTCGTGCTCGGTCGTGGTGCAGCCCCTCAAAACATGCTCTATGAATGCTCCGTAATTACGGACATAGTCGAACTTTGATGCCGCGTACTTTGCATTTTTTGAGACCGTGTCAGATAAATTCGTTGCACTAAGCCATCCAGAGGTCAAGTCAGCCCATTCGGTTAGGTTGGCTTCGGCGGGAAGAAGGAGGTTTTCGGGTTCGAAAACAATCGACTTGGTGCCTCCAACGTCGGTTGCCACAATCGCCAACCCAGAGGCCATTGCTTCCATGATTGAGACGGGTACTCCTTCTGAGCTGCTTATGTTCAAAAATACAGCCCCTGATTTAGTTTCAAGAATTTCAAGAATTTCTGAATTTGGAAGGAAGGGCAATATCTCAAACTGTGACTCGTCAAGGTGAACCGCGGCCGTGAGACCAAGGTCGGCGGCTTCCGTTGTAGAGCCCCCTATGTGAAGCCAAGACAACTGTCTCCCGGTTACCTCCGACAACTGAGAGAGAAATTCAGGTATGAGGTCAACTCGCTTGACTGCGCTCAAACCAGAAACCGATATTACAGTCAATACCCGTTCAACGATCGAAGTAATTCCTGGTTTGAGGGCGTGACTGCAGTTCGTTCTTCCAATTTGACTCATATTTATGCCCAGTGGATAAACGGAGGCGGAGTGTTGCCCGAATCGCGAAAGGGCATAGCTCCTGGCATCCTCCGTCAAGTACGCTCCTTCGCTCTTTGACGCCGCAAGCACTCTCTTGAACGGGATGTGCCCTGCGCGTTCTTCGTATAGGTCAAATCCATGGTTTCTGTAGATGGCTCTGGCAGTCCACTTGGTCGCAAGGATGCTGGCGACAAGAGCATCGGTCCTCCCCCAGTATGAGTAATAGACGTCCTGTTCGGGGAGCCCATCAAGACGCGACAGCCTATACCCGATTTGCATACCTTCTTTAAGGGTGCCCCAGAGCACACTTGGGGATGCCCGTCTGGAGAGCCTCAAATCGTTCCAGACATACCTCCATGGAAAATTTTGCAACCCTGCGAAGATCACCATAACCCTAGATTTTTGTCTGGCATCCAAAAAGATATTTCGAGGTTGGGACCCGTAAGTCTTTCCCGATGTCACATCAGGCACCCAGGTGATTTCAGCGTCAGGAAAAGTCCTCCACACGGCTTCCTCCGCAACCAAGAAATTTTCCGACGGCGGTTGGAACGGATATGATTGGGTAAGTATGGCTATTCGCATGGAGTAAAGGTACCAAAAAACTCGTCACGTGAGGCCGATAGTAGGTGGTCTGTTCTGATCCCATGCGGACTTAAGTCAACGGCACGTTCATGTAGCTATCTGGAGACTCAAGACATTCTATACCTTGAGACTTAGGCCGCCTACTTCGAATGCTGCGTCCGCTTGTCTAGCCCTAGTGGCCCGTGCTAAAGAGGCTGGAGCTGGATACACTTTAGACAAGGTTTCTTTTGGAGGTCCACTATTGTCCCATGTGAGGGTACTCGTCATATGTATGTTCGACAGCACGCACACGGCACGCTGGCTGACTCAGTTTGAAGACCAAAGCATCGACTGCTTGCTCTTCCCTAGTTCCCCTCATAGAAGAGTTCGCCCCGAACTTGAGAGACTGCTGTCTAGTTCTGGGTCAGCAAGCTTCCGATTAGTCCCACTCGCCCGTTACTTCGCACTTCCGTTCTGGGCCCTCGATAAGTTCGCCAATAACTTTTTCCGAGGGTCACTTTTGAGAGCCGCAATCAGGAACTTCCAGCCAAGCATTGTCCACGCTCTAGAGCTTCAGAATGCTGGCTACGTGTGCCTCAGGGCACTGTCCAATCAGAAGCCAAAAGGCCTGAAGTTCATGGTCACAAATTGGGGCAGCGACATATTTTGGTTTCAACGGTTCCCAAAACACAAAACAAAACTCCAAAAGCTTATGAGGCTTGCGGACGTCTATTCAGCAGAGTGCGAGAGAGACGTCGTCCTTGCAAGGAACCTGGGTTTCACCGGACAAGCAATGCCAGTCATACCGAACGCAGGTGGCTTCTCTGAAGCTGACTTCGAGATTCCACGACTGTCCCCCAGTGAACGCAGGACAATTGCTCTCAAGGGCTATCACGGCTGGGTCGGCAGAGCAAAAG
>Ga0307980_1000655_pt1 | contig 15694 bp, 24 predicted proteins | sample OrgLakmetage1060_FD_201817 | JGI IMG/M metagenome (GOLD analysis project Ga0307980, IMG submission 201817) | Saline water microbial communities from Organic Lake, Antarctica - #1060 | ecosystem: Environmental > Aquatic > Non-marine Saline and Alkaline > Saline | place: Antarctica: Organic Lake... | reverse complement strand
ACCAGACATAGGCTTGGTCGACGACGTGGTTTTACCACTCTTCAACCTCAGTGAGTCTGAACGTCAGATTGTCAGAGACTTCGCCAACGCTGCACGGGTGGGAAAATGAGTTTGCTTCCGAACGATTCGTAGTGTCCTTTGGTAACCTTCTTGAACTTCATAGTCTCTCCGGGGGTTGCGTCTCTCACAGGTATATACCAGAGTGGGTAGGCTCTCAAAACTTATCGGCCTACCGGGTAATAGGCCCCAACCAGATCACTGTGATCTGCGCTGTGATCTGCGCTGTGATCTGATAGGCCCCAACCAGATCACGGTGATCTGCGCTGTGATCTGCACTGTGATCTGATAGGCCCCAACCAGATCACGGTGATCTGCGCTGTGATCTGGACGTAACAAAGCCGGATGCACATGCCTGCCGAGAATTGATGAGTCTCGGGGTCGCTAGATAGCGGGGGCATGTGCATCCGGCTTTGTGCCCCACTAGGAGGCACGGGTAGAGACCTCATGTACAGCTAGTGCCCCTCCGGGTCTAGGACTTCCAGTACGCCCTCTACACGCCCTCCAATCATGTCGGCCATAGCCTCAGCCTCCCTAAGCTCTTGGACGGTGCTCACGCCTTCTACGGCCTTGAGAAGGATGGCTTGGACCTCCTGAAGGTCCGTGATGATTGCCAGCGTCTCGTTCTTCGTCTCGTTATCCATCTCGTGTTCCCCTTTCGTGGAGTTACGCCCAACTCAAGAGAACGAATTTCTCTTGCTCGTTGGACCCAAACATTGGTTGCACCTGACCACGGTACTCGCAGAAATAAGCCACGGCCCGACCGCTACGCCGGACTGTTACGAGCATGTATCGGTCTTCGTGTGTCATTGTTTCATCCTTGGTTGTCTTCATAGGTGTATACCCTACGGCCCCAACCCCCTCAAAACTTTTTCGGAGCCTTTGGAGTTCTTTTTGATTCGTTCGAGTTCGAGACGTGCTTCAATGACTTTCCAAGCCGCATTTGGATGCTTGTAGCACCCAGCGCATACGATATGCCCGCCCGCAGTAGTTTGGCTTGCTCTGGGGTTAGCTCAAAGGTGTCCAGAATGCGGTATCGACATTCCTCCCCTTGAGCTTTTTTACGGTACAGCCACTTGAGAACACATCCCCGCGATTGTGGTCCTTTATATGCTCATATGCGTAGGTTTCTGCGTAGGTCACGAGAGTGTGCATACTCTCACCCCTCCCGGAGCTTACAGTCTTCGTCAATGATTTCGATGCAGTCCGCCAGATACTCGTACCGCTTGCTTCGTAGACGGTACTTCTTATCCGGTTGCCAGCTATTGTACCCGATCTCAACGCCCCGGTAGAAGTAAATCCGGTCGCCCTGAAAGTACTCCACCTTGACCGCCCCGCCTTGAACCTTGCGCAGGTCAGGGAACTCTCCCGAAAGCGTGGTGAGTTCGGCTTCGTCGTCAAATCCAAGATGCTCTACATACTTTGCTGGAATCGCCATCTCTGTACTCTCCTCTTATACCGACAGGGGCCGCTCCCCCGCCTTCATATGCCCTCCGACCTCTCAAAACTTTATTGGAGGACCTTGCCTTCAGGCGACACGATCAAGCTTTCATGGGCTTTACAGGAACGCTTGAGCGCCCCCTTCTGTTCCTTACTCAGGTGTACAAACGGTCTGCACGCCGGTTCTCGAACGTCTCAGGCTCGCCCATCAAGCCCTTCTCCGGCTGATACTCCGGGTAGAGCTTGACGCTATGGTAGTTCCGAAACGTATGTGTCTTTCATGTACATTGCAGCGCCTCTCTTCCTTCTAAAAGAGACACCGAGGCCATTCCCCTCGTCTCATAGGTGTATACCCTACCAACCTCATCCCCTCAAAACTTTACTGACGAGGCCGCATCATTCGAGGTGACACCGTGAGGGTACTGCTCCCCATAACACGGGCGACCCGCACAACGAATCGGTCGTCCTTCGACGAAAGGACCGCCCCGGCCCGCCAAGATTCAGTACCCGGTTTAACAGGCGGGGAGTGTTTCGGGCTTGGTACCCCGAAAAGGACTTCGACTTTCTGACCCGGCTGAAATTCCATTGTGTCTCTCCATAGCAAAGGTTGTCTTCATAGAGGTATACCCGTGGGTGGTGTGTCTCTCAAAACTTTGTTTGGGTACAGTCTTTTGAGAGAAAGTTTTGACAGGATGAGGTTGGTAGGGTATACACCTATGCACAAACCAACCGACAGAGGAGAGAATATGTCACAAAACAAAGCATACATCGTTCGAGGGCCACACGCTTGGGGAATGGCTGATAAACGTACCACCGCCATCAAGAAAGCCAGGGCCAATCTACCCCGCAAGGGTAGCGCCTACTACACCAAGAAGGGGCGCCCGGTGCTACTCCAAGTACTGGAGCACGACAGAGACGCCCCGTGGACCATCTCCACGTTTGACGGCTCACTACACTGTGAGGTCAACGACACGAGCATCAAGCTCGTCGATGCGGTGCTGGTCGATGCTAACGGGGCAAAGCCCGCAGCAGCGTGCCCCTCGTGCGGCCACATGGGATTTAACACCTCGGTCATGTTCGGGGATAGCCCACGCCAGACCGCTTACACGTGCGGCTGCATCAACGGGTAATAAATCAACACCCCCGAGGGAGAAAGTTTTGAGAGCTTGATCCCTCTAGGGTATACACCTGTGAGGCGGGGGAGAATGACTCCCCCCCACCCTACAGGAGAACGACCTGTCACCGGAGAGACGGAAAGCATCGCCCTGCTGCCACAGCGCCAAGTAGACTACGGCTACTAAAGCGCCGGAGGCACTAAAGCGCCGGGGGTATTCGGTTCTCCCCCGGCGCAGATCACGCACCGCAGATCACAGGCCGGGGGTGGGGGGTGTACGAAGAACCGCTCGCTTAACTCGGCCGGGGTCCCCCAAGGGTCAAAAAAGGCGAATTTGGTCTGCACCAAATGTGCGCCTCAAAAAGTGAAAAATGAACTAGCGTAAACCCCCCAATCCTGCTACAGTGCGCTGGAGCCATGTTTTTGGGCTGGCCGCAGGTGCGGACGTAAAGCAAACACCAAGGATTGCTTACGGTAGGGTTCAATACCCTTGCCAGCCATTGATTCAGCGGTGGCCCTTAAGGTCCAGACCACCACCGTTGAATTGGGCGTAGGCACGCCTGACTGTTATGGAGGTCAGGGGACCAGAGTTAAGAAGCCGGGCCTTAAACGCCAGAAAGGTCTGAAATTGGCTCTGTAGCGGGTATCAAATCCCGTCGTGCCTTTGAAGGTTACCTTTCTGCCTTGAGAAAAGAGCCATGATTAACGACACCCCACTGCTCCTATGGTATCACATGGCACAGGCAGGGCCTCCTGTGGGCGAAGAGGGCCTTATGTTGGACTACCTAATCAACCACCGGATACCGCCCACCACCGGATACCGCCCACCACCGGATACCGCCCACCACCGTCGTGCAGGACACCCATTGTACTGCCTTGACTTGGTACTACGAAGGTGGTCATGAAAGTTTTGGGGTTCGATTCGAGTTCCGGGACAGTAGCCTTCAGGTATGTGTACTACGCTTCGACTATCTTGCCGGTAACCTTGTGGCAAATCAAGACCTCTCACCTTCTATGGCAGGTCTGACCACACTTCACACGGAAGACTTTTACACATTACGACCGCCCGAATGATCAACACGACAACGCTCCAGATATGGGCAGGCCACCACACGCTGCGCCGTCTGGCAGGCCCTCCTCAAAATGCCCGTGTGGACGACTGTCTGGACCGGCTCTTTCGCAGGTGCCGCCCCCTGCGGGTATTCTTAGACAACCGCACCGTATGCGAAAGGTGGGCATGGTCGGTCCCGGAGGCTGAGTATATCGCATCGTTCTGGTACACCGTGTCGGAGGTGAAGATGGGTATTCATTACCGGACAGGACTTCATTCACGCTACTTAGAAGCTTATCCCGTCGATGTGCCAGACATGATGGCCACACTGGACGATCTCCTTGCGTACATGGAAGAGGGCGAGGACCACGACATACTGGACGCCTACGCTACCGTACAGAAGTCTGGACTGCCTTGATATTCCTTTATAAGGAGGGTATGGTGTTGTTGGTAAACTTATCTCTTGGAGAAACCCATATGTCGAACCTAAAAAATCAACTCGTTCGTCCCGTCCTTGACAAGCTCGCCGGGGCGTCATCCGAACGACGCTTCTAGTCGCCCGTTCGGAGTGACCGTTTTGCCACACGAGATGGGATGCTTGATTAAGTCTGTGATTCCTCTTAGTAGTAGTACCTCCGACCTTAACCCGTGGACCATGCCCGAAGGCTTCAAATCTTTCCAAAACCACCGCGTATTCGAGTACCCCAAGAACTTCAAGTAAGGGTTATATCGGGAGCAGGGGCCGTTAGCTTAGTCTGGCCTAAAGCCTCCGGCTCATAACCGGCAGATCGAAGGTTCAAATCCTTCACGGCCCACTTTAGAGAGAAGCAACCTTTTGGCGTGGACCCCCTTCTCTTGACAGAGAGATCCGAAAGCCCCGTCGCAGAATCAAAGTTATGCGATAGGCTCTCGGATTTTTTTTTGGAGATTTCAACCTTAAATGAACTGGCTCGGGTGTGATAATCTCTTTGTAAGGCACGTCCAGTGCTACGCTGGCAATCACACCACCCCTTTTTTGGGAGACCCTTTATGTCTGATTTGAAAGACCAACTCGTCCGTCTCGGCGCGGAGCGCCCTGACCTACGCAATGATATTCGTCCCGTTCTAGCCGCCCTTGAGGGTAAAGTTAGTGCTACCAAGCAGGCAGCTTCGACACTTGGGGTTTTGTGGAAAGAAGCTCGTTCGGAATTCCTCAAAGAAGTGCTCATGCTTCTTGAAGGGACCCATGGAGTTCGGGAAATTGAGGGACTAGTAGGCCGTGTAGAAGGTGACTATCTTCGGTTCTCAGTCTACTCCGGTGGAGCTAAGGGCAGACAAAATAAGTTCGAGCTTTGGATTCCAGAGGTCGTCCGTGAAGGCGGTGTGGTATCCGCAACACTCGGTTTCGAATCTAAGAAGTTCAAGCTCGATCGCATGGGATCCATGGACGTCGTAAAGTGGGTAAGCGGTGTGCTCCGTGATTACTATGGTAAGGCATAGGATTTGCTTTTGAAGCCTCGTGCATTCTAGGGTATGCTTCCTATAGCATTCCAAAGGACGCACGAGGCTTTTCTATGTCTACCCCTACCCCAGACCCTTGGCCTACTTTAGCACGAGCCAGAGGGTGGTTTGAGGGTGGCCCTATGCGCATCTACCTGCGCAAGACCCAACACTACTTGGGGGGTGCCGTTGTGCCTACCTTAGACGTAGGTAGCGTCGAGGTTGAAGAATCGTGCAGGGGCCAAGGCATCTTTACAACGTACCTAGAGCTTATCGAAGCCGGTGAGCGTACGGTCTTTGTTGAGAGCGTGCTTAACGCAAGGCTCCAAGAGTTCCTGCGCAAGCGGGGCTATACCGAGGTTCCAAATAGCAGCGGTTCATGCCCTTCGTTTTACTTGACGCCATGACGCTGGGTAGGGTATATATGTCCACCCTCTTCAAAAAAATTGGGCCATGCGGCCCAAGCCGATAGGTACCTGTGTGCTTCAAGATTATTGGACCGAGCACGGCTTCTCTGACTTCTCTGAGGGCGTATATGAGAACGGCTGAGAGACTAGCTTTCATGCTCTTTTTTGCATTCTGGGGAGCCGTAGCTGCTTCCTTCGTGTGGGTACACTTCTACACGACTACGCTCCACTACGGCTGCGTTCCCGAAGACCAAGAAGTTTTTTACGACGGGGAAGGCTACCGGAAGGTGCCTTCCGACACTCCCGACACGTACTGCTACTCTGTTATAGAGAGTAGCCACGTTCCGACATCAGAATAAGTCTGATCTGAGAGCCTTTGCCAGTAGGCTTTGAATTTCTCCAGCGCCTCTTTGCGAGACAGAATACCAGACAATTCTTGACTGGATATAGGGGCTTCTTTTTGATACCCTCACGGAAAAGGACTTATGATTACTGAAAAACAAGGTGACGTATTCGTAGCCCTCGAAGGGCGTAGAAGACCGACAGTGTTTTTTCACGGCTGCAACATGCAAGGCGTGATGGGTGCTGGCGTTGCTCTGGGCGTCAAAAACAAGTGGCCTTACGTCTACAAGACCTACCGTAATTTCTGCAAAGACCCAGCACTTAGGGTCGAGTTGGGAGGGGTAGTGATGGTCCCTCACACCCTCCGAGGCGAAGTAGGAGAGCTTCCCCTGACGGTCGCTAATGGTTTCACTCAGGAGGGCTACGGTACCGGTGAAGTACAAGCTACACTGCCTGCTATCGTATCTGTCTTGGAAGGTCTTTCAGATGCTTTGAGAGATAAAGAGGGGTGGGATTTCGTAAGCGTTCGAGTAGGCTGCGGTCTAGGTGGTTTAGAATGGGAGAGTGTACGCCCATTATTCGAGCAAAGTGACCTCAACTGGACGGTATACTACCAGTGATCCGCAACCGCCTCAAAAAGATAGGAGACACCGCCTTGAATGCGGTAGCAGGGGCCATATTCATCGTACAGTTCCTCATAGAAGAAAGCCGTGCACTGGAGACAATTCAGTATGACTTGTCTATGCAGCCCGGCACCCCCGAATACAAAGAGTTTGGACTCACCCTCTATCTCGCCCTCCGAAGCAGGATAGTAGCTCGTAGTTGGGATATGCCAATAACCCTGCTTGAGTCTGGCGAGATATGGCGCAACGAGTTCGGCCAATCTGAAAAGGACACACTATACTGGCCCTTAGGTAAGGCATTTGCGCAGGTGGGTAAGCAAGACTTCACGGCCCCCCTGAAGAGCGTGAGTGACCCCACCGCAGCGAAGATAGCTCTGAAGAACTGGATTGACTCCTATTTTACTGACCCCAACACGCTCCCGTGGTGCGAATCTGTCCCACACCTTACACGCTCTGGGGTACGAGGCATAATAATAACTGAAATCATCAACCCCGGAACCACGGGACTCTACACGTGGTTCGACGACAATACGGAATTTCCGATATGAGACTGTTCACTGCCACCCTTATCCTCATCTTAGTGTCTTCCACGGCGGCAGCACAGGCTCCCCCTATCGGCTCTAAAGAGGCCAACCAGATGCAAGGGGTAGGAGCACCTGATGTGCTTTTGCCTACTGCCCCTAGTGTGAAAGCACCCACATGCGGGGCGTGCACTACAGATCACTCTTGGAATGAAGCCAATGCGTTGGTCACGCTCTACACAAGTCTGGGTATGACGGTAACCGCTTCGGTTATTGGAGCCGTGTATACAGGCTATGTTACCGAATCGAGGCCCGCTGGCGTTGTTGTTGGCACCTTCTCCGCCACAACAGGTCTGCTGATGTCGCTGCTCTTCTCTCAGAGCATTGGTCACAAGTCGGACACGGCTTGGGCCAGTGCTCTAGGTGTCGCCATTAGTATTGCCCTGCCTTTCCTGTTGGGGTACGGTCTACAATAGTTTTGACAGTCTCCACCTGTTAGGGTATACACCTATGAGATATGAGCCAACAGGACGGAAACGATGCGAAGTTAAAAAGCAGGTGGCCCTGCTTGATGATGTGAAGGGACGGTAACGAAGGTAAAACGACTAGGAGCATGTTATGAAAGATACGGAACAGCGCATCGAACAACTCAGAGACCAATTGGAGGCTATGCGTGAGGACATAGAAGTTTGTGTCCAGCGCATGGACGCCCGTCCTGATTACATCCAGAAAGGCCAGTGCCTCAAAACCTCACTGCGGGGGAGGATGGTTCAAAGCCTGTTACGGATCGAACGCGAGTGTATTGAAGTAACTGCTAAACTCAACCCTTAAGCAATGGTAGCGACTCATGACGGAACTCAAACTCATGACGGAACTCAAACTCATTGAAAGCCAAGATGTTGACGTAAAGGGAACCCCTTATATCAATACCGCAGCTAATGGGATACACGTCTCAGGCTCTTATACAGTAGGTATCTACCAGTACACCACTGGTTTCGTCGTCAAAGCCCTGTGTCGTACCACTGGTAATGCGTTGAGCGACATCGTTGCACCTACCTTAGGGCTGGCCCGTAAAGAGGCGCAGAGGCGCGCTACCATCCTCCAATCCACTAGCGAGGAAGTCCTCTGGAAGCCCCTCTGTTACACAGGATGACCCAATGTCAAAGAAACAACAACTGCTTCACTACGAGAATATGGGTGTGGGTGGGATGCTAATCAAGCGACCTGATGGCTATCGCTGGTACTGCCCCGACTGTGGTACCACGGGCACTTCTAAGCGCATCCGAAAGACATGCCCCGCCTGTAGAAACAAGAAAGGTGAGCCTTGAGTAAATCGACCGTTGAAACATTAGTGATGGTGATACAGGCAATAGCTGCGGCTCTTGCCCTAATCTGCTTCATCGTCTTGTTCACTTCCTAGCAACCCAAGCACTAAGAGGACACACCATGAACACACTCGCAGCCCACATTTGCAGCCTCGTCCCGGACACGACCCTTATCGAAAAGACCCTCCCTGAAGGGAAGAGCATCCGGCTGGTTCAAGGCACGAAGACCCTGTTCGTTTTAACCGAACTTACAGAAGCAAAGGCTGGGTTCGGACCCGGCCTCCATATCCACATCAACTCGCAGAAGCACATGACCTCCGAGGTTGTGGCGCTCCTACCGGGCCACGCTAATGTAGGCTGGTTGAAGTCTAACGGCTCTTTCAATACACGGGTCTGGACCTCACCCTCCGAGATTACCTGCTAGGAACCCCCAGATGAAGAAATTCCCAAGTGGTGGTTCAATTACTTGAACCAAAAAGCGGGCCTGTACAACCGCTAAAGCACCGCACCGAATTCTGACTGGAACTGTGCGTCAGACATTTTGTGCTGGTACCTTCCCCACGTATCCGAAGAAATCCAATCCCCTAAGGCCCAAGAAGGTATTTGAATTTGCAGGTCCGCCTGCTTATGGAACGCCTTGTACGCCTTTGAAGAGCTAGAGGTAAAGCTAATGAGCCGTGGCTTCGGCCCGGTCACAGTGGGCATAGTGGCTCCGAATAAGGCTGCTTCTTGCACTATGGCGAAGTTTACAGGTAAGCCCCGCAACTGTCCTGATTCGAACGGTAACGAGGTGACATCCAAACGTGCTGGACCTCTCTGGAATTCGAGCCTCTGACGTGTTTCCCTCTTTAGACTGTCAGATAGAAAGGATATGCGCCGGGTTAAAGAGGACATGCTGCCCGCCTCTTCAAGGCTGCTAGCCGCCCTAGAGGACAAACACAAAATCCCGTGCTTACCGTAAGCCCCCTGCTTTGAGAGCCGAGAGTAGACTTCATAGAGTGTGATGATCTGCCCTAAAAGGGACTTACCTGAACGTCGTCCAAGTACCACCGAGGTGACGGCCCCTGCTTTCCCATGGATAGGCATCATGTCTACGAATCCGACCTCAGTGAGGTGGGATACCGTACCATCTGGGTGAGTTCGGAATGTGTGGAGGGCTTCGTCGTCTAGCTCCAGCCCGTAACAGAGCTTGAGTACAACGATCTGGGCGGGACTCAGGTAAAATGGCCCAAAGTCCTCTTGGAATGCAAGCCCTAAAGGGCTACAAGCGAATTGAATGATGTTCAAGTCCATGCGGAAATGCCTCTTCTGTCAGTGATAGTAGAAGGGCTGGCCGTCGTGGTCAAGGTGAGGTAGGTAGTAAGGCCAGTCCAAGTAGTACCCTTGTTGGTTTTTCTCAGACACTACCACTCCATAATCTCTTTGTAAAACTCCAGTGATACGACCTATGAGCGCAATGACCATTGAAATTATCGTCTGGTTCTACCTGAGCATCCATTCTCAGATGTTCCTACCTCCCGGCTTTATTTGGGGCAAGCAAGGGGAACTAGTGCCTACCTGCTATGTTACGCAAGTAGATGGAGATACTGTTTGACACCACCTAAGCCGCTAGGGTATGGTGGACCCAGACAACAGGTATGGTGGACCCAGACAACAGGTAAGGATATGAACGTCAGAGACATCTATCAGCCGCTCTATATGAGGACGATTAACTATGGAGTAAGCCGAGTTCCAGCCTTCATCGAGAACTACGATGTGGATATGGACCCTGATTACCAAAGAGGACACGTCTGGACGCTTCTCCAGCGGAAGCGGTACATGGGCTTCATCCTTCAAGGGGGTAAGGGCCTGCCTATCATCGTAAACGCCCCTGAGCTTGTATCCTACGGTGCCCAAAATTACCCTAAAGCTCAGATAGTTGACGGCAAGCAGCGCCTTACGACTATCCTTAAATGGCTTGACGGTGAGTTCTCTGCTCTCCTGAGCGACGGCAGGGAGGTTCATGTTGACCACTACAAAGCCGATGAGGTTGCGTGGCGCAAGCTTGGAGCATTAGACCTTGTTTTCGGACTGGTTGACCTTGACCGTAAGCAAGTGCTTGACTACTACCTGCGCCTCAACAGTGACGGCACCCGTCATACCGACGAAGAAATCGAAAGAGTCCAACAACTACTCAGACAGGAAAACAACAATGGGTGAACGAGGAAACATTACCCTAGACTACGGCTCTGACAAAGCTGTTACCTTCTACACGCATTGGTATGGTGATACGACCCCTACCGTACTCAAAGGGGCGCTGATGCGCTCACGGGACCGCTGGGATGACGAGGGCTATCTGGCTCGCATCATTTTCTGTGACCTCGTAGGTGTTGAGGACTTCAAAAGTACCAACGGCTACGGTATCTACCCCGGCTCAGAAGGTCTTGACGCCAACTACATGTCAATCGTCGTAGACATGCCTCAGTGTGAGGTCCGCATTGGTAACCGTAAATGGTCCTTTGAAGAGTACGTCGAAGATGACATTACCGGCGATCTGGTACGGCTATAACCTAGTGAGTGTTAAGGTGGTCCGTACTAAAGGGGCGGTAATGCCTTTGTATGAGCGGGTAGTATGGCAAAGAAAACGACACATACCCGTGAAGTGGGCGACCAAGACTTCCCCTTAGAAGTCGAGTCAGAGACGATTGACCGTACCCACAAGCTCGTCGGTGAACTGGCTGAAATCTCGCCCAATACCAGAGAACTCAAAGATCACATTGGGGCACGCTGCCGTATCATGGGCGTTTACTTCAAGGCAGGACAGATAGCCGCCTTCGAGGTAGACATCAATGAGAACCGGTACACGGTCGCTAAAAAAGACCTCTACCTACAGTACCAGACCGTTGAAGACGTACACCTCGACACTCCGAAGGCGCAACAAGTCAAGACGCACATGGCGCATTGGGGCCAGACTCACGACTACTTCGGCCCCTCGTGGCACGGGATTGAGCGGTTTCATTATGAACTCGCCAAGCTCTCTACCCATGCTGGATTTGAAACTCGGGGTTGGTACAAGTACCCATCGTCCACACGAGACGACATGGATGGCAAAGACTGGCGACTCATACTGCCAGACACAGACCCTATCATCGTAAACTGCCACAGCATGTTGCACGACAATGTGTGGTCGCTTGCTACGGCGATATACTCTACCCGTGAAGTTGACATGGCCAAGGTGGACCTGACCGGGCATAGCGATTTCTGGACTCGTGTATTGCTCTGGACCATAAGGGTTGCCGTCATGCTCCAGACTGATGGCTATAACTACCAGCCCGTGATCTCCAAGCTCGTGAAAAGGCTCAAGGCCATTCCCCTCCTAAGGGGTGTGATGAAAGACTTACAGCCTAGCGTAGAGGAAGCTCACCAGCATTTGTTCGGACAGCCGTCCCTTATGCCTGACCAGATCACAGTAGGGATTGGGGAGGCAACGCTGCCCGCCAACGCTGCCGCTACTTTCAGGCACCCAACGGACATCATGCGTGAGGGCGTCATGTCCCTGTCCGAAAAGGCCGTGAGAGAGATAGGAGCAAACGACATCATTCTTCACGAGTTGATCCATGCTGCCCTCGGTGATACGAAGATTTCACACGGCCCCAAGTTCAAGAAGATGGCCGCTTATCTCGGTCTTCCTGAGAAATATCAGGATTAGTTTTGAGAGGTCGGGACGGGGGAGAATGACTCCCCTGCCCCAACCCGATCAGGAGAAACGACATGCCATCATACACCTTTAATCAGTATTTCGACGATTTCGACCTCGACGTTGAGGTAGAAATCGAAGTGACCATCACTGAGAACTACAAGGGGGATCTCTACTGTCCTCCGAATCTGGAGTGGGAAGTTGATTCGGTACACGTCTACGCTGATTTTGATGCCGACCCTGAAAAAGTGGCGGAACTGACGGCGGAATTGGAAGCTCAAGTCAAAGCTGGGGACTACGACAGCAGCATCTCAGACGCATGTTCCGATTACGACCCCGGTGATGACTACGGCCACTTCGACGATTACTACGATCGGTAGTGTCGCGGTGATCCGTTTGTAACCACCCCCTAGTAAGTAAACCTACTAGGGGATTTTTCATGCCTTCCACTAGCTCCGCCTTCCACTAGCTCCACCCTCGAAGAAAAAGAGTGAGAAAGTTTTGAGGCCCAAGACCCCTTAGGGTATATACCTTTGAAGACAACGACGACCCCCGATTAGGAGACTGACCATGAACATGCACGTCGCAGAAACCATCATCAAGCAGCTTGGCGGAAAAGGGAAACTGTGCGCAATGGTCAACGCGGGCAACTTCGTAGGCGACGATACATCGGTCGCTTTCCGATTCAGCGGAAACCGCAGCATCAACATGGTCAAAATTACCCTAAACGGTAAAGACCTGTACGATGTCGTATTTTTCCGGGTCCGAAAGTTTGAGGCGAAGCCGGTAAAGTCGTTTGACGACCTCTATGCTGACTCACTGAAGCCGGTGTTCGAGACAGAAACCGGACTCTACCTCAGCTTATAGACCCTAGCGGGATAGAAGCCAACTCTACATCATCCTGTACCACCACGACCTCTGTGCATGACCACGGGGGTAACACTAGGTCACTAAGGTCAGAGGCCCACCCGTCAGGGAGAGGGCCTTCGTGGTATTCGAGAGTCATGTGGGGAAGGAAGCCGTGCGTTTGCTGGCCAAGCATGTCATGCGCCAGAAGATCAATGGCTATTTGTGCTCGGAATTCGTTTAGACCCACGCCGTTAGGCAATAGCACGCGGACATTCTGGTCATTGAAAAAGGCACCCGCTCCTGAGAGGTTTATCTCAAAAGGCTTGTGCTTCCGGCACGCACCTTCCACAACCGGGATAATAGCACGGCCTTCTTCCAGCGATAGGTGCCCCAGATAAACCAAGGTCATATGCAGAGTGTCTGCCTGAGACCCATCAGCGTGCTCTCTAAGAGCTTCGATCCATTGTGGGGGTGGATACAAGGCCACCATCGTCTTGTGCTTCTCATCGCCCGCTGAGGCTACAAGAGGTAGCAACTGAGAACGAAGATGAGGTTTGTCGAACGCAAGCCGGATGATTTGGGAACGTAAACTCAAAAGAGACCTCAGAAGAACTTTAAGATGTCATTGACCCTTTGGTCTAGCTGGGCTTGGTGATGACCAGTTCCTGCCTGGGTGGACTAATTTAGCTCAGTGGGTCGGATGAAGTCGGGTGGTCCATCAGGAAAAAGAGCATCGATAGCTTGGCTTTGCGGTACCAAGCTAAAAACGCCGTTAATGTATGCGCCCGCAGTGTTATCTAGACCAAAGAGTTTCCGTACGAGGAATTCAATATGCAGGTCCGTTGAGCCTCCTAAGTTCGGCTTCGGTTGCATCATGTCTTTTACAAGAGAGGCAATTTCGTCTGCTTGGTCTCGTCGCTGAGGTGTGTCCAGCTTTGGTATTGGGAAGTCCGCCAATCTTGAATGGGTGAGTTTGACATGAGCTCTGGCCGGGTCCACCTCAGCAAACCTTTTTAGAAGATAGTAGTTAGTGACCCTAGATACCAAAACCCCGAGAATAAACTCTTCTGAGTAACCTTCCGTTCTCGCTTTATCATTTACTCGATAGATGTAGACGGATTGCGGACATCTTGCGTCTAGATAGTCCACAGTGGCGGTCATTCCAACGCCAGCCTGCCGTATTAGTATCTTTGGTGATTTGAAAACCTCGGCTGATTTCAACGCTGGCTCCATCCGTCTTTCGGTCGTATCGATCCATTTGTTTTGAGGTGTCTGATAGCGTTTTGTGAGCAGCTTGCCATCGAGGTAGGGAGCATCTTCTTTTCCACGGCTGAATTTGGAAACTAGGAGCCGCTCTTGGATGGAGGTGTCGCTACCCAGCTCTAGTTCGCAAAATGGACATTCTTTCGACGCATAGGTTCCACCTTTCTGCTTACGACCAGGTACCGTGTACCCACCACAATTTGGACATTCCCACATTAGCCCGGCTGCATTCATTTCCTCACCGCGACCTCTTTCGGAGATGCTTTTGAGAGAAACCGATGAATCTTGAATGGTTTCGAGCAGGCGATAGTCATATTCGCTTCGGAAAACGTTGATCTCACAAGGGGTTGCTTCCATACATCGGGCCTGAGAAACCTCTTGGGTTAGTTCGCCCTCAATCATTCTCAAGGTTTCCGTCCCCTCTTGTGCTCTCTTTCGCTGCTTTCCGGACAGGAGCATTGCCGAGATCATATGGTCTTCTTCAAATTCCTTCTTCCGCGCCTGAATGATTATGGTTCCCATTCGGACCTGTGGGCCAAACCAATCCGGTCCAAGGTTATAGAGTTTTTCTATTTCGAAATGCTTCAAGAGAAACTTAAGCGTCTCCTGTTTATCTGAAGAATGAAGGGTGTCTGGTAAAACTAAACCAAGAATGCCGTTCGGTTTGAGAACTCGGTATGCGAGCAGTATAAAAAGTTCCCAAGAGTCTATTTTTCGGGACGTTTCAAACCCAACCTCCTCCATCAAACCTTTCGCTGCTTTACTTTCATAGGTCCCCCCCCAGGGCGGATTACCTACGACTAAGTCCAGGCCGTCTGGGGCGAATGCTAACGACTTTCCCCAGATGTCGTGCTGGAGGCTGTCTCCGACTACAACATTGTCAGATAGGTCGGTGGTCGTTTCATCTTTACGAACAGCTCCCAACCAAAGGCTTAACTTCGCGAGCTCAACTGCCTGCTCAAGAAGGTCCACGCCGAAAATAGAAGCTTTAAGCAGTTCAGCCTGCCGGCTTCTAGCAGCCCAAACGCTTAGTTCGATGGTGCCCAAGGTCTGTTTCTCGAGTGCCATTTTATACGGTTTGAGAAGTGCTGTTAGGGCTGCGTTGAGAAAGGCCCCCGATCCACAACTAAGATCAGCTATTTTTATCGACTTCAGGGCTTCTAGCATCGTCTCAGCTGCTGATGCGGACGCTTTTAAGTCATTTGCTTCGGCGACTAGCTCCATAGCTTCTCGAAAAACAGCGTGTTCGCTGAGTAAGGAGTCTAGCGCTGAATTTGTAAGGAATTGAGCCAACAACTCGGATGTGTAGTACACCCCCCACTTCTTCTGAGGCTCAAGCTGTTCTGCTAAAGATGTGTCCGACTCTTCGAGAACTTGAAGGTCTCCCAAAGACCGTTCGAAAATGTTTCCCAAAAGGGCCTGAGACAGGTCAGTCCAGAAGTCAAAAACATGTAACCCCCACGGCCCCTGAACAACCAGGCCACCGTTTTTGGATGAGTGATAGAGGCGATGAGCTAAGTCGTCTGATATCGATACTTCGTCCACAA
>Ga0307980_1000650_pt1 | contig 15761 bp, 13 predicted proteins | sample OrgLakmetage1060_FD_201817 | JGI IMG/M metagenome (GOLD analysis project Ga0307980, IMG submission 201817) | Saline water microbial communities from Organic Lake, Antarctica - #1060 | ecosystem: Environmental > Aquatic > Non-marine Saline and Alkaline > Saline | place: Antarctica: Organic Lake... | reverse complement strand
CTGCCGGCGGCCACGCCACCTTCTGGCGGCACGGCCAACCCGGGCGATCCCACCCCGACCAACTACAAGCACCTGTGGAAGGTGGCTCGGTCCAACGTTTGGCACGCTTGGCTTATTACCACCACGTCGGCGGCGGCCGTGGGCATGTTCGCTGCCGTCACGCTGGTCAAGCTGGGGTACCTGCAGCTGCCGCATCTCACCAGCTTGCTGCCCAGCAAAACGACCGGCGCGGCATCGGCGGCTGCTGGAACGACGCAGTACAAGGCCGTCGGCAACACCAACTACTATTGATCGAGCGCGTCAGCGGATCTTGCGGCACGAATATATCAGGGCAGAGGTTCGGAGCCACACAACCAAGCCATGTCGGCCTCGCCGCACGCTCGGCTCGAGACGGGATGTGCAGACATTCTGTCTCAAATCAACGCCGCAGACGAGTTGAATGCGGACCGAGTCAAGGCGGCCGTGAAACTCGTAACCGGCTGGGCCAAGCGTGGCAATGCACAACGGCTGTCGGACTGCATCATGACGCTGGCCGAGCTCGGGTTAGCCCGGCGGCACCTGACTGTCGTGCTCTCATTTTTGTGGCAGTCGACCCGGCCCGGCGCAGACGTTCACCTGATGCTGTGCAAGGCCTCCGCCCTGACCTACATGGAAATGACCGAGGCCGACGACGACGACGACGACGGCGACGACGACGACGCCGAGTGAATGGTTGAACGGGGACGATTCCCTTTATTTTTAATTAACGAATTACAAATTAGACGGCAGTCGCCCCGTTTTCGTTCGTGAGCAGCACGTAGTCGGCAGATGTAGCAGCGCCCACCGCGGTTGTACTAGCGGCCGCAGCCATGCCGTAAATGCCGAGCCCCACCACAACCGCGCCCATTAGCGACGGCACGAGGATCGCCACTAGCTTCGGGTTGGTTTTGCCATCGCCCTTGCCATCGGCGACAACCAAGGCTGCAAACGAAACGGGCGAACTGTTGTTGTTGGCCGCTGTTTGCGTGGTCACTGTGGTTACCAGTGTGGCTACGATCGATGCTTTTCCGCCGGTTGCGGCCGTGGTCGTGGTAGCAGTGGTGGTGGGTGCGGCGGGCGTGTCGGCGACCGCAGACGTCGGAGGTGGCGGTGGCGTCGTCGTAGTGGCTGTGGTGGCGGTGACAGCCGGGATGCAGGTGCCGCCGTCGTTGTCGTAGCAGCTGAGATAGTCGTCACATTGGTCATCGCCAATCCACGCGATAGAGTAACACCCTGGGTGGGTCCCAGGGCAATTCGGCACGTGGCGAAATCGATAGCTGCAGGCGTGCGACGGAAAGTCTGTTTGCGTGTATCGCGCAGTGAGCACGGCGATGTCGGTCGGCGACAGCTCGGACACGAAGCCCACCTCTTTGGCCTTGATATTTTGCTCTGCAGCCAGTTCGTGGCCGGCGTCGGTCAGCTGGAGGTTGCACGCCTCGGTGTAGTTGATTGGATACATCATGATGGAGCGCAAGTCGAACGTCGACCCCTCGTAAACGACGTCTGGCACAATGGCGCAGTTAGAATCGTTGGGTTCGCACGTGCCAGGCGCGCAGTGCTCCAGGTAAGGGAGCGCCTTTGGGCTCTTGTGCTCGTGGTACAGGCCGAGCACGTGCGCCATTTCGTGGAGGATGCTCCTTGTCTCGTTCCAACACCACCCCAAGTTCATGCGATTAAACCTTCCCGGACGGTACCCCACGTGCGACACGTGGCACTTGGGCTCGTAGTGCTCCACCACGAGCAGCGTGTTGGCGGGGTCCTCGTAGTACTCTGCAAAGACCGATGGGTGGACCATCTCGAACCGGCAGCCAACGAGCGGCTCGATCACGTCAGACAGGCCCAATATAAAATTGGCCGATACCAAGGCGTCTTCTGGCGAGAACAGAATGCTTTCCACCTCGACATCTTTAAGAGACACGGTGTAGCCACCGGCCTCTAGCACGGCACGAGTGTCGGCCGTGGCCATGGCAAACGGCACTGTGCAGTTGTTGGGCCACCGATCATCAGTGATCCAGGGCTCGAGCACCACGCCCCGCCGCCGCCGGTGCTCGTCGTTACGCTCGTCCTCCCAGTCGCCCACCACGTCGTCGTAAAGCACCCGTGCCTGGGCCACGGCGGCGAGCAGCCACGCCACTGTTACGGCCAGCACGACTGCGATGCTCGTGCCGGAGCACATTTGTCTTGTTTGTTTGGGTTGGGATGCCAAAGGAAAACTAGTTTATACATCGGCTCGACCTCACTTAAAAATCAGCAGCCACAAAAGTGGCGAGCACGTCAGTTTTGTCGCATATTTTTCAGCCTGCCCGACTTTATTGCCGCCACAAAACCCGCAAGGGCACAGATGGACGCAGCACACGAGAAGGACGAAACGGCTCGGCTCAGCGACGACACGCTGGCCCACGTGCTCTACTGGGTCGGGCAGCTGTGCCCTATGACGCTGGGCCACGTGGTGCCCGACGTGTGCGAGCGGTGGCGGGAGCTGTGCAAAACGGTGCACCTTGGCGCCTACCTTGATTTCCACATCCACGTTAGCCAGACCGTGCTGCCGATATCATGGAAAGACACGCCGTGCCGGTCCCGCATTGCTATCGCGGTGCACAAGGCCGAGGCGATGGCAGCCCGGCATTGCCGGCCGTACGTCGGGATCGGCATGAACGGAGAGGTGGACGTCGCCCACGTAAAGCTGGTAGCCTCGCTTGCCAAGCTGTTTTTGAACGGCCTTTCGTTGATGCCCAACCGCCAAAGCTGGGACCGTGGCAAAGGCCATGCATGCTTGGAGCACCTGATGGCGACGTGCAAGCACGTCACGACGATCGCGATGCCAACGCGTCGCTTCGCACGGTACATGACGTGGGTCGAACGCGAGCGCACCGAAGACGACGCGATGATACACAAGCTGTGCGAGCGGTACCCGTTGCTCGAGACGGTCGGGCTCGGCGACGAGTGGGCTGTGAACGAAGGCGGCCTGCGGGAGCTCGCGAGGTGCCGCAATCTCCGGAAGATCGACGTGATGAGCAACACGTTGCCGTGTACCAGCATGGACGCAGCGTACGCGCATGTGCTGCGCCACTGCCCATCGCTCACGATCGACAACATATGCGGCAACAATGTCGGCGAAAAGACGTACGCTGCAGCGGCGCAGCTAGGGCCAACGCACCGGCGATCGTGGCGGCACGACAGGCACACCACCGAGCTGTCGGTCGGCACGGTGCAAGCGTTCTTGGCTTCGCACCAGCCGGGGCTCGAGCATGTCACGCTGCGTGGCCGGCTCCCGTACGAAGACTTTGCACGGGCGGTTCTCCTGGGGTGCAGCCAGACGTTGACCAAGCTGGTGCTTGCGCCCGTCTACGGCGGGCACGCGCTGCAACTGGACATGGGCAGCGTGATTGAGGGGCTCACAGCATGCACCAAGCTCAGCCACCTCGAGCTGCACACGGGCTCCGAGCTCTACCCGCATGAAGCTGAGGGCATCGGCCTCGCGTGCGGCAGCCGGCTCTCGACGCTGTGCCTCATAGAACCCGGGCTGTTTCTGTCCGACACCGCCATCGCCGATCTGGCCAGCCAGTGCGTGAAGCTTAAACACCTGGTGGTGACTGGGACCCAGGCGATGCGGGCATGCGTGATGGATGCGCTGGACAAGCATTGCCCGCTGCTCGAGTCTCTTTCGATGCAGGCCTGCGGCGGCTGGGTTCACCAGCTGGTGCCGTGCGGGCACCTGCCAGAACTGCGGGCGCTGTCGATTTCGGCGTACATGCCGACCCAAGACCTGTGGGAACCATTTGCTCGGATCACACACCTGTCGGTCACGGGAACGACCCACGTGGTAGGCACCCTCACCCAGGAGCTGCTGATGCTGACTACGCTGCTGCTGCACAACGGGCCTCTGGATTACGTCGCGCCCACGGCCTTTAAGAAGTGCCTGTCGCCCATCACCCGGCTCGGGATGTACGGCTACTACGGGTTTCCACACCTGTTTAAGGCCGTTGTGGCCGACCTGCTAAAGCTCCAGAGGCTCTACGTTGACCCGTCGTCAAAAGTGGAGGGCGTCCGGGATGGCCGGCCTGACCTCTTGGTGATTGCACACACCGGCGAAGACAGGGCACGTATCTTTATCGCTGGACCGCACCAGCTGGACCACCCCTCTGGGAACACACGCCTCATGCTGGTTTAGCGCTAATAGCATTGTTGATTTTTTGTTTCTGTTTATTACTGGAAGTACACCCAACAAACAAAACATCTGCATAACGTAAGCGGCGATCTAGAGCAGCATGGCCCTGACACACGTGGGGGACCTGCCCTACGATATTTTGGCCTTGATCTTTAGGGAGGTCGGCACGAAGGACCCGCTAGCCCTGCTTGTGCGAATCCCGTCGACGTGCCGGGCATGGCGATACGTTTGCAAGCATTACTCAACCGGCGCCCGGCCCTCCTTCGTGTTTTCCGTGCCGCCACGTCCGCCCGTGGGCCGGATGCTGTCGCACGTAAAGCTCGAGTCGCAGCAGCTGGAGACTGTCTGCAGCAGCGCCCTTGCTGCCATGGCCGTGGCTGGGCTGCACCACCTGCCCGAATCTGTGTCGGCGATGATAATCGGCGGAAGCAAGGCATCGACCATTTTGGCCGTAGCCACGTTGTGCGCCGACAAGTTGACCAGCCTCGTTTTAAAGGGCCAGCCCGAGGAAGTAAGGGCACCAGCCCAGGGTCACCGCATCGTGCGTGACATCATGGCCACGTGCCCGAACCTGGTCCATCTCCGGCTGGACAACGTCCTCCGGTCCCATCACTATTACGAAGACGACGAGCGCATCTTTGACCAAGACGACACGCTGCTGGGCGAGCTGTGCCACCGGTACCCCAAGCTGCAAACGTTGTCCCTGAACAAATGGCGGATATCAGCCGTTGGGCTGGCTCACCTCGTGTCGTGCAAGCACTTGACCAAGCTTGACATTACAAAGTGGACCGCCTGGGACCACTCTGTAGGCCAGCATGCAGACGCCGTCTTGGCTGCAATCATAACGGCGGCACCAATGCTGAGCATGGAGAACATCGACTCGTTTGGCATAGGACCGGCCTGCTACGCAGCGGAAGCCGAGAAGTGGGGCCCCCGCAAGCGCCAGTGGTCACTCTACTACGGGCACGAGGTCGAAGGATCCGACATCAAATCCTTGCTTGCAACGTGCCCAAACATCCAACGGATTAGGTTGAGAGCGATGAAGGCCTGGCCGATGCTCTCAATGGTTGGTTACTACGAGAACATCACCCACCTCGATTTGTACGGCTTCTTGCGAGATCCGATGGTAGGCGTGATGTTCGCCGCATGCGTCCAGCTGGAGTACTTGAGATTGGACTGGTGGCACGACGTGCCCAACGACGTAATCGACCAGATCCGGCTGAACGTGGCGCCACGGCTCAAGACGCTGGTGATGTCGAATGTTATGCCTGCCCAGCCATTTTGCGAGCAAACGTACGGGCGACTGTTCGATGCCTGCACCCAGCTAGTGTCGCTGGACCTTGCCAACTCGTACAGGCCATCGGGCATTCCGTTGTCTGCCGTGATCGACAACATTACCGTTTCTTGCCAGAACCTGCAACGGCTGGTAGTCACTGGCCAGCACAACGAGCTGCGAGCGGAAAGGCTCATGTGCCTGTCGATGCTGCCCGAGTTGCGCCACCTCAGCATCTACGACTGCCGCGTGTTCGATCGGAGCGTGATCGAGATACTGTGGCGGTCGTGCGCCGAGCTTGAGTCGCTGGAGGTGCAATTCACGGGCTTGCCGCCCACCTGCCACCTAGACCGGTTGCTCTTGCACATGCCACGGCTAAAGCGGCTGGAGGTGCGCTCGATCGAGGAGATGCTGGGCCGGCTGAACCCGCTGCCTGCGCACTGCGCGTTGGAGGAGCTGGGCCTCGTCCACAGCAGCACGTTAACCGACTGCACAGTGAGCATGATTATGGAGCATATGCCTAGCACGCTGAGGCTGCTCGACGTGCGACATTGCCGGCAGCTTACTCGCGACGGATTACTTCGGCTCCGATCCGTCTACCCTAACCTGTGCATTTTAGCCGACGTCATGCACGCCAACGGCGTGGCAGAAGACGTGCGGAACCCACCCAAGGCTGCCGTTTGGTGGGAACAGTAGCTCCACTCGTTTTATTTGGTTAACGAATTCATGCTTTCTAGCTCGCGGATGGTGGCGGCCATGTCCCTAACACACTCTTGCATGGTCTTTTGAATGCTGTAAAAGTTTAGCGCGTCGCGCGGCCAGTCGTCGTCGTCCCCCGAAGTAAACACCTCCAGCTGCGCACGAACGTTGTCCAGCTTGTGCCGCAGCGCCTTCGCCTGTGTTGCCACGGCCTCCTCGTGGTTCTCCAGCCGGTCGTAGCGGGCAAAGGTTTTCCGCAGTTCCGTTTCTAAGTCCCTGGCACACACGGTACTTTCCATGCGCGGGTCATCTTGCGATTGGATGGGGCTGTTCATAGTTATGATGATGTGTGTGTTTTCGGTTTTGACCTTTTGCAGCTTGGAACTGTTTGTTTATTATGGACTACAAATATTGTAAACAAACTGCTAGTCATCGATCGCAACGACCTCGACAGGTGCAGCCGGGGCCGCCGTGTTGCAGCCCTGGCAAAAGGCCAGGATCGTTCTGCTAGAAGGCGCTACAAATTCGATGGCACGTTCGCCTAGCAGCGTCTGGAATTCCAAGTTGGTATCGCCTAGCATAAGCGACCAATGCTCGGTATGCGTGTCGATGACGGCGCCGCTCACGATGCGGCCGTTCGGCAGTCGAATGTTCAGGCAGGTGCCGGGGCCACCGTGGTCGTAGTACAGAGTGTATCCCGGCGGCATTGCCACGCGCAAGAAATCGGCCATGCGTGACACCAGTCGCCGCTCCACGACCATTTTCGTACGCCACCACGCCCGTATGGGGTCGTCCGGCTGGGCCATGGCCATGGCCTGAATGCCTGTTTTGTTTCCAGTAGTTGCGTGTTTTGTCGCAGGTTGGTTTGTTGTGGCAGTTTTGTGTATTTATACGCGCCACAAAACACACGCTACAGCCATTTTTGTTTTATTTTTTGTCGTAGTCAGCCAGCCATCATCATCATGGAAGCGTCGCCGCCCATTGGCACCATGTCCACCGACACGCTGGGGCTCGTGTTCCAATGGCTGAGCAAGATAGATCCGCAATCTCTGGTTCACGACATTCCACGGGTGTGCCGGCGGTGGAGAGAAGCTGTGCGGCTCCAAGACTGCGGCGTGCTTCTAAAATTCGTCATGACTCTGCCACGGCTAGCCATAAGCGATTTTACCATGGAGACGCTGGCCATTGCCCGGGCGATGGCTTCCATCAGGGCGTTTGCCACGCAATACTTTAAGCCCACGGTGAAGCTCAGTGTTATTGGTGCGCTCGAAGAGCCGACGCTCATCGCCGTGCTGGCTGAGTCGAGCGGATGGGTGAGCCAGCTCTCCGTGGAGGGTGTGGGGGCGTACGCCGAGAGCATTGTTGGGCTCTACGCGTGCGCCAACTTGGTCATGGAGCATTGCCCCAAGCTGACCCACCTCTCGTTCTTGTCGTTGAAAAACAATGGTAAGGACTACGTGTTGGAGGCATCCAACAACCTCTGGTTTAACACCTGCAACAGGCTGCTGGGCAGGTTGGTGGCCGCCTACCCGCAGCTGGAAGAGATTGTTATCGACGGGCTGTCACCTACGGCCGACGGGTGGTGCGAGCTGGCCAAGTGCAAACGGCTGCAAAAGGTTGATGTCGGGGTGTACTACGATGCCCTTGACGACGACACGCTGGGCCACATGCTCGACAGCTGCCCGTTGCTCAGCATGAACGCCATTCAAACCAGCGGATACGGCACAAAGCACGAAGGCGACGTGGCACTGCTGGCCGCCTCAAAGAAGTGGGGCACAGTCACCAACAGCTGGACGGTCGGCCTCAACAGCAAGCACACCGTAGCTGGCATCGAGGCCGTCTTGGAAACGCGGCCGGCGGCGGTAACCCATTTAGACCTCACGGTGCCCTTGCCGATGGCTGGGGCTGGCGTGCTGCCGACCATTGCGGCCGGATTGCCTTGCCTCACCCACCTCACTTTGCGCAGTGGCCACCGGACGCACATCGACTACACCGCGCCGTGCCTCGTCGAGTTCTTCAACCAGGCCAGCACGAGCCTTACCCACCTGAGCATGATTGGCGTCATGTTGACCCACGAGCTGGCCGAAGCCATCGCGACGGCGTGTGGCCCACGGCTGCACAAGTTGTCGTTGGTCAACCTGTCGAAGCGAGTAGCAGCCTCCGACGGGGCCAAGCTGTTTGCCCGGTGTCCTAACCTCAAGGTCCTCTGTTTGAACCAGCCCTACTACAATAACCCGAAATCGTACGACGCCCTGGCCAGCTTGGAGCTGGAGACGCTCGAGATGGCCAACTCAATGGACGTGGCGGACTCGGACATGCTCTGGATGCAGCGGCTGAAGCACCTGAAGCACCTCACCGTGTCAATGTACAAGACGTCCAGCGGCGAGCCGATGACGTGGAGCGTGCTGCCCTTGCTGTCCCCCGGGCTGACGTCGCTCGAGCTGGACACGGGCCTTTCGGCCACATTGTTTGTGGCCATTCTGAACGCGCTGGCGTCGCTGACGTCGGCAACGGTGCGCCTCGTCAACGGGGTTGGCGAGACGTCCCTTAAGTCGGTGGTCAGCCCGCTCCGTCGACTCGATTTGACCGGCAGCCGCTTGCGGATGGCCGACGTGGCCAAGCTGGTTCGACACGTGCCCACGCTGACGTGGCTGGGCTTGGAAGGGTGCCACGACGTCGATGCCCGCCTGATCAACGCGCTAAAGCACAAAGTGGTGGCCAAAGAGCGGCTGCTGCACGTGAAGCACAGCGACTACAACCAGCACTACGTGTACCAGCCAGACTCGGAAGCCGATGGTCGCGACGTGTACATCTACCAAACCGAGTTCAACCACTCCATCGACCCCCAGTGCCCTTGCGAGTAGAGTAGTTCACGCGCGCGCTGTTACAGGCGCATCGAGCCGGTGCCACCCCGCCGGCGCTTTCCGTCGTTCTTTGTGGCAGTGGCGTAGTCGGGCGGCGGTGCCTCGTAGTCGTAGTGGTGCACAGCGGTTTCCACGTACTTGACCCCGTAGCACAGCTCTGACACTATTTGCTTGAGCAACATAAAGAAGACGCTGAGCAGCTCCCCGACGGTTTTCACCAGCTTGACGGCAAGCGAAACGGTGCGTGCGATGCCGGTGAGGCCCATGATTGCCACCACCGCGTAGATCATGAGCAGGTCAAACGCCATCACGCTGCAGTTTATAATGACGCACGGCCACCCAGGGGCCCCCGGCTCGAACTGGCAGTTGCCGCCGTTGGGGGCGCTCGGCGGCGCCATCCACCCTATGCACGTGCGGGCCCACCGGCCGACGGCGCCGAGGGGCCAGGTGGCCCGGACGTAGGGGCAGACCAGGTCGCCCACGCCCAACTTGGTTGCCAGCGCGACCAGCTCAACCGGCCCCGTGATGTTGGCGCACGTTTGCGTGTAGTTCAGCATGTCTCGGCGGAGCTGGGCCGTTGACAAGTTGACCATTTTCACGTGGTGAATGTTGGCGTCGGACGGCACCTTCCGGATGACATCGACCAGGTCTTCGAGCCCGGTGTACAGCAGCAGCAGAAAGTCTATGACGGCGACAAACACGTCGCCGATCGACACGATGGCCACGTCCCATATCTTGCTGTGCTTGGCGATCGACGGCGCAAGCGTGAAGAAGCCGCCCCGCAGCGTGTGGAGCAGCAAGGCAATGCCGAGGGCCACAGCGACGCTCAGCAGCCCAAACGAGATCAGCATGCCTATCCCAGAGATGCCGGCCGCGATGAGGTGCTCGGCCGTGTGCACCAACGACATGACGTCCTGCCGAACGCTGGACGCCATGTCCCAAAAGGTCTGCTTGACCAAGCCTGCGGTCTTGGTGAGGGCCTCTGACGCCGCCTCCACCGCCGTCTCCCTGAGCTGGCCGTGCGGCGGTGGCGCTGATGAAGACATTGCTTGTTTGTTTTGTTTTGCTGACTGTTAAAAACCCCCTCGTGTTTATAGACCGGCAAAGCGCACGCCGCCACAACCAGCCTGCAACACCACGATGGCCACGCCGCCCGAACGAGCTGGGACTCGCACCGTTCCCGTCTATTATTGTCGCAACAAAATGATAACAATGGGGTTGATGATGGTCTGGGACGACCTGCCGCCGGCCGCCGCACTGCTACCACCACAACAAAACGCGGGCCCACCCCAGAAGAATAAGAAGAAGAAGAAGGAGTGGTGGCGCCGGATGCCTGGCAGCTGCTGGGTTTATTTGTCAAATTTGGCCTGGCCATGCCGGCGGTAATGCAATGTACTCAAAAGCGTGTGGCAATGCGGGTGCGGCTGGTGTCGTGCAGGTCGGGTTGTTGTTGCTCCTTTTTGGCCGTTTTGGCCACAACTGATGCCTCGTCCAACTTTTGCCAAGGGGTGAACACGACGGCGGCCGTTTGCGAGCCCACGGCTGGGGAGGGCGCGTTAGGAGCCGACGACGGCGTGGTAGTAGTGGGCTGGGTTGTTTTCGACGGCTTTGGCCGGGGTTTCGGGGCCGTGATGGGCGGCGGCGCCGGCTTTTGGCACAGGTCCGCCACGTTGACGTCTCTGGTCGTGGACGCCGTTGCCAGCAGCCGGCCCATGAGGCTCTGCCAGCACGGCATGGGACCAGCCAGCAGCGCCAGCCCTACGTGCACGCTGATGACGGCTAGCGTGGTGGTAAATATGGCCACCAAGATGAGGCTGGCACACAACACACGGTTGTACAGCGGGTGCCTTACTTCTACTCCACGCAATAAATACAACACGCACGCGCACGCTGCCATTGCTCTCCACGCCCACCCGCCGTACAGCTGGTCGCCGCTGGCGCAGGCGGCACCGGCCACGCCAGCCACCGTCGCGCCCAACGGCCAGTCCCACCAGCTCCCAGCAATCGAGCTAGTTGAAGAAGTTGAATCGGCCATGCCAACGGTGGCCGCGTGGCACAGCGAGATGCCTGGCACCATCCAGACCCAAGTCATGTTCGTTAAACGGTGTTGCAAAGGCGTTTATAATCAGGCTGATGGAATAGGACGGTCCGGGCCAAACCCCTAAGGAACAAAATAAAAAAAACCCTGAAGCACTAGGCAGGCGTCGTCTCGGGCACGGCGAACAGCTGGCGGCCAGATCCGCCGCGGTACCCAGCCTTGCGCTCGTTGTTGTCCGGGCAAACGCGCATGTGCCGCCGGAGCTCGCGCAGTTTGGGGTAGCCTTCGCCGCAGCAGGCGCACGTGTACGGGTTGGGCCAGAGGGCGGATGCAGGTCGGTCCATTGTCGGCGGTTGCAGGCTACAGTGTACTGCAGTGCCGGCGGGCGGCGGTGTAAACAGGCGGGGAGGGACCATTCAACAGAAGGCACAACAAACAAACAAACGCCCGGAAACAAAAAAAAAAAAACAAAACAGATAAAACAAACACACAAACAGGCAGCTCGGCCACTCCACCACGCCACAATGCCGTCGTTGTACCTGATCCGCCGGTTCCTCAAGCATCTGGCGTCGCTCGAGCCGAACCTGGCCGCGCACGTGGTGATGCTGTGGCAAGTTAGCCTGTCAAAGCAGGCCATGGCCGGCAATGTGTTTGCCACGCTGGTCAAGACGTTCGAACGCGGCGACCTGAACATTATGCCAAGTTATGGCCAAGACTACCACAGCCTTGAACACACGATCGGCGATCACCACCCCTTCGAATGGTTCCTGTCTGGAAGCCAGCAATCGATGATGACGCTGGACGCCCACTTCCTTAGCGTCGGCATTCAAGTGCAGATGTACTGGGCAACGCGCCACAGGAAGAGCCCATTCAGCTACACCCGAGACGAACCAGTCCACAGACTGCTCGGGGGCCTTTGCCGGAACTGCCTTCGGTGCACGACACCTGTGGATGTTCCCGTCGTGCCGTGCATGGCGATCACAGAGTGCCCGTTTAAGGCCGGGCAGGTCCAGTTTGGCTGCACCAAGGTGCACTGCGGTCCCGCGTGTGGCTCGGTCCGGCTGTTTGTACGCCGCAGCAACGTGCGCGATTATCGTGCCACCATCTTGCACGCAGACAATCATGGCGTGTCTTCGCACCTCTCGGCCTTTGTGCCAGACCCCAGCAGCCGCAGCACATCAACAGATAGCTGGACTGTCGGGCACACGCGGTACTTGAACGTGAAAGCGAAGTGCTCGCCGCAGCTGCTCTACGCGATCCACATGCACAACACAGACGGGAACCGCATGCAAATTCCGCTAGAATCGTTGCGGGTGATGATCAAACAAAAGTAAATAAAATGCCACAAAACAAGCGTCCCCCGCGTAAGTTTTGTGGCACTTTTTTTGTTTTTATTTCATTACAACGATTACACCACCAAGTTGATGTCGTACTTGCTCCGCCGGTTTCTAGTGGCGCTCGCCGAGTACGAGCCCAACCTGGCCGCGCACGTGGTGATGCTGTGGCAGGTCGGCCTGGCCAAGCGGGCCATGGAAGGCTGTGTGTACGCCGCGCTGGTTAGCACGTTCTCCACTGGGTCCATTCGCATCCCCGAGCCAGGACCGGGAGAGGACCGCCACTCCCTGTTGCACACGACCGCAAACCGTGCGGTATCTCACTGGAAACTGACCACCTGTGAAGATAGCGGAAGGCCCAGCGTGGCGAAGCTTGTCGAGTTTGGCCGCGCCTTGGGCGTCCGCCTCCAGGTGATCTACACCAGCTTTGATGAGACTGGCATTTACCGCACACGGCAGCCGCTGGCCTATTGGATGGACGGGTGCAAATCGTGCATCCGGTGCGTGGATTCGCCGGTGGTAGAGCCAGAGCCGTGCATGGCGATTGTGCTGAACCCACGGGAGGACAGCCGCGCCAAGGTCCAGCTGGGCTGCCACCGGAAGGTGCATTGCGGAAGGGCGTGCGGCACGGTCCGGCTGTTTGTGGCCATGTCGCCAATGGGCTACCATTCGCAGCTGATGCATGTCGACTCGCCGAAGCACCTGGGCCTCGAGTCCACCTTTGGCATCGACACCTTTGCCTGGCCCGCCACTGGGTCCACTACAACCCCAGCGCTCACCTCCGTCCCGGCCATGTGCTCGAAAGAGTTGATCGAAACGATATGGCAGAACAACGCATTGAGCAGCGCCATGTACATTCCAGTGGACAAGCTGCTCGCGCTGTGGAAGAGCCACTAGAGCTGAAGGCTACGCGGTGCCCAGGGCAGCCACAACCAGCCGCCACCCCTTTGTTCTTTTGGCTTTGCCACGTTTCTTATTCAGTAGATACAAAAAGAACACCATTGTTGCCCTGCCTGTGCTTCAGTTAGCAGCAGCGGCAGCCTCTCTTCTTGCTTTGCTAGGCGCAACAACGACCCGGTTTATAACCACCCCCTCCACCTCGGCCAGCGGTGGTGCCGGCTGCACGGCCGTGGGCGCACGCGGCGCAGCAAACCGTTTGTTGTTCACAGAGGGCACCTCAATCGGGCTCGGCAGCGGGTCGACTGGCGGCGTTGCGGCTGTTATTTTGGCGTCCACTTGCTCTAGCAGGCTGAGCATCTCCGTGTCGTCTTCGGCGCCGCCGTATTCGTTCAGCTCGTCCTCGCACGCACGCCGCTCTTCGAGTACGTCGCCCATGCTGGCCATGTCCTCAAAGATCCGAGTGGCGACATCGGTCGATTCGTCCACGGCAGCCGTGTGCCGCCCTTCCATCTCTTGCTGAGTCACGCTCATCGCCCGTGACGTGTCCACCAGCACACGGGTCAGCATCTGAGTCATCTTTTGTCGCCGGATCAGCCGCTGCTGTATGATGATGGTGGTCAAGTGCGATCGGACCATCCGAATGTCGGCTTCGAGCTCCTTGGCGAGCCGGGCCGCGGCTGCGGTGCTCTCATCGTCGGTGTTGCCACCCTGCCGCAGCCGGATCGCTTCTTCCCACAGCGCTTTCACCTCAGTCTTCATCGAGCGGATCGAGTGCTGGAGCAAGTCCTGGGTGGTCCCGCACCGGTGCAACGCTTCTTCCAGCGCTTGCTCCCGCCGCTCGGCCGCGCTGAGCCTGGGCCCGGCGACGTGGCTGCTGCTTGACATGCCCATGGCTGACTCGACTGCGTCTTTGGTTGGTTCGGGGCGGCCGCCTAGTTATATCGCACCAGGCCCAGCCAGCATTGAATTGATTGAATCAACTGTGCATCATAGCATGCCAGCGACAGCAGCGGCGTTGGCCGTGGCGTGGCTCGCGGCTGCCGGCCAAAACCGGTTCGAGGCCCCGAGGATGTACTGGCTCGGGGCCATGGTGGCCAACACCACGCACCGCTACGTGCAAGTGCAGGGCGCCGTGGGCGTTGGCCGGCTCAAGCTCGGCGTCGGCCCCGTGATGCTGCCGATGGAAGACGTGGGCATCAGCGAGTGCGGGTCGCCGCACGGTGACCAAGCGTACCTCGGGCCGCCGCCCGCCCGGTGCCGGACCGGCCGCCGCATCGACGGCGTGGCCAGGCAAGGGTACGCCGAGGTGGTGGTGCCGTCGAGGCCGCTGGCCGTGCTGGTGCACAACGCCACCCTCAACAAGCTGATTCGGTACCCGGCCAAAATCAAGGTGGAGATCGAAGTTCGCCCGTGGGGCCACTTCGAGCGGTGCTACGTGTCGCCGCCCGACGACATGTACGACGGCCTCTACTGCATGGAGCAGACGTCGGTGAGCTACTACGTGTGGGACGGCAACAAAAGCGCCGTCTGGCTCAACCCGGTGCCGCGCAACAACATGCTGGTGCTGTACTGCTTGATCCAAGTGTACGTGCTGGCGCTGCTGGCGTCGTCGGCCAACCCCAAGTCCGACCCCACGCTGCTGCCGCTGGCGGCCAACACGGCGCTCGGCGGCAGCGTGTACTTGGCGTACGTGGTGAGCCGCGGCAGCACGGTTGAGGGCTTGGCGGAAGAGGTGGGCACCGCGCAGGCCGATTTGGTGTGCACGCTGCTCGCGGTGGTGTGCGTAGCGCTGGCCGGGTCGGCCTGGCTTGTTGGTTTGCTTCGGCAAGGGAAACCGCTGGCGGTGGGCCCGCTTCGGCTGGCCGTGCACGCTGCGACGCCTACGGCCTCTGTCGCCATCCGCGAGCTCCTGGAGGTGCCCATGCTGCTCTCGCTCGCCATCATGTGGCCGCCGCACCACGGCCGGCTTTTCGCCACGATTTTGAACCTGGCGATTGGCTGCGTGGTGCCCACAGTGGCCGGCCGCGCCGTGTACCAATTTTCCACGCCAAGCAACACGCTGAGGCTGTGGGCGGCTGCCATGGCCATGGCCGGCACCTTTGGCGGCACGGTGCTGCTGCTGCCCATCATGTCGCAGTCGGGCGCCGTTCAGCGTGGCCTGCCCGCCGTGGTGCTCTGCGCCACCATGACCACCAACGCGCTCCTGGCCGGCTACGTCGTTTCGCACCGGTACGCTATCAGGCTCGCCCTCTACCGGCAGCAGCTGGCAGCCCAAGACCAAAACGGCGCAAGCCACTAGGAACGCGATACACAAATTGGTTGGTTGTTGTATTCGATTCGAACAAAAATTAATCGAAGAGCGTCAGGCGAACAAGGTCGTCCAGCACCTCGTGGTCCGCGTCGCCGATTGTGTTTGGGGCGTCGTCACCGTCGTCGTCGTTGTCGCTGTCCGACGACCAGCCTCCGT
>Ga0307980_1000645_pt1 | contig 15860 bp, 19 predicted proteins | sample OrgLakmetage1060_FD_201817 | JGI IMG/M metagenome (GOLD analysis project Ga0307980, IMG submission 201817) | Saline water microbial communities from Organic Lake, Antarctica - #1060 | ecosystem: Environmental > Aquatic > Non-marine Saline and Alkaline > Saline | place: Antarctica: Organic Lake... | reverse complement strand
CCGTCAGGCATTTGGAGGATAGGTCCCTGTAGTGCATTATAATTGTATGCGTGAGTATTAACGCCCAGTACAGATGAAATAATAGTTCCGTCTCCGTAATTTATGGTCTGCCCTGCTCTGTCGATGTTAATGTCTATAACGTTGCCGTCGGCGTCGTTCTCAAAAACAGCATACAGCCCTACAAAACGCTCGTCTCCGACATTTATAACGGGCAGGGCAGGCCATAGAGGGTTGCGAGTCCACCAAACATTCGGAATCGGCTCAGGAACATACAAAGTCGGATCCAACGCCTCAGTAGAAGTAGCGATTGAAATACCTTGTGCTGTGAAGTAATCAACGATTGACTGGTTGACAACATAAGGTATCTCAATGATTTCATCAATCAATAGCGTGTCATCTGTCTTGCCGTTTTGGAGCAAGATATCCATAACGCTATCAACGCTCCCTGTGTGCATAAGAGCAATATCGTGTATAGTCTGATTATCTTTTACTTTAACCTTCATATCTTGCTGTTATTTCAATATCCTCTGCAGATCGAACATCCACTTTAACACCACTTCCTCCATCTGCTTCAATCTGAAGTTTTATTTCCCTGGAAAGCTTTTCTCTAATTCTTGAGTCCATAGGAGCTCTCAGGAATCTTGATATACCGATTCCCAAAATAGGGTTTTGAGTATACTCACCTTTTTGAGCAATTAACAAATCTTCAACATGCTGCTGATCTGAATCACCAATGATGAAGTCACCGTTTTCGATCTGCAGATCTCCGTCTTTCAATAAAAAGTCTTTAGCCATGTTTCACAGTTTCGTTTTCAATTCCTTGTCCGTCTTTATAATCCAATGAAGCAAGCGCAGTATTTAGCGCTGTCTGAAATGCTGAAGGAGATCCATTACCAGGTTCATTAATTGGAACGCTTAATATATTTTTGAATGCATCAATAAACGTTTTGTTTATGGTAAGGATCTGCTGTAACTCCTCTGCTTTTACAACAGAATAATCATCACCATTAAACTCTATTAAATCAGCGATTAAACGGTATTTAACAATCTCATCGTATTTCAAAACGACAAGAGCTTCAGCTTTACCGTCAATCTTTCCGAGCAATACTTTTGATCCAACCTTTGGCTCTATCAATATCCCTGTATCATCTGTATTAATTACAGACTTTACTCTGATCTCATCAATCTCAAGATTATCTATCTTGCACGTAATTGTCCAGTCATCTGAATTAAATGCAGTAACCTCAGCAGGGATGATCGATGGTGTCACCATTCCTCTAACTATCTTTCTAATACTTTCGTTTAATAAGCTCATGATCTTGCTCCTAATTTTACATCTTGAGAAAATCCACCTACTCCAATGGAGTAAGTCACTTCATCAATGTAGTAAGTTCCTCGTTTGTCTGACTCTTCATTGTCTTGTATTGTTAATATGTCTCCGTGGCGCACGAAAGGCTCACCGAATAACTCAAGCGATCCTCTGAATCCATCATATATTAATCTTTCCGATTCTTTTTGTGCGATCTTCTCCAGTTCAGACTTTGGTATATTGTAAAAATTCAACGTGCGTTCATCACCTTCAGGATCTCCGAGCTCGACTTCATGCTTTTGACCGTTTGCCATGTTTGAGATGGCTGTGATCTTAATCTTCACATCGTCCTTGCTCTTGTATTCGAGTTCATCATCTTTTACGGTTTCATTCAATACAACAAACTTCTCCACTGCGTACTCAGGATCATACTGCTTACCGACTGTGATCTTACCACCTCGGATAAAAGACCGCAAACCAAAATCACTCTTGATCTGATCAAGTACTTTCGCTGCAGTTGTATTTGATGCGATAAACTTTGGAAGTTCTACTTCGAAAGCATCAACTTCATAGTCTGGAAGGTTTCTGTCCAGGAATGATTTGATCGTTTCATTCTTGGCAACATCATTAATCGTGATCTGCTTAAGCTTCCACATTAGATCCTCGCATTCAATAACAACTGGCACGGATGGTTTAACTGCAACAACAAAACCGTCAAACACTTTATACATGTTTGGTTTGTATCCATAAGAGATACTCACAGCATCGCCTTTCTTGATAAGATCTTTCAATTTGTTCTTATCATATTTCAATGCTGCAGGGAGAGCGATTGTTGCATTATCGGTTAACGATTCCCAACCGCTTGTGATATCAATTTGATGAACATAATCAAACTCGAATTGACCAATGGTGATATGTACTTGCGTTACTTTCATTGCGTCAATGCTGATAATTCGTTTACATTTAATTCTAAAGGAACATCACTCTTTGCCGTGAATGAATAGGCTTGGCAATTCACATACGGAGACTTATCAATTGTAGGTTGCATCACAACTATTTCATAAATACCTAAAGCATTCAATACTTCATGAGTTACCTCGAGTGTTGATCTGATTCGCATGAACTTCATGAACTCAACAACCTCCTGTAATGGATACTGGAAATCTTGAGAACATAGAACGCCTGAAACATTTATTTCGAAATCGCCATTATTAATAAATTCCTTAACAGAACTATCACGTCCGTCGATAATAGTCTCTACAATGTTTCTAGGCATGGAAATATCTAATACGGCAGATTCAAGCACTAGATCCTCTTCGTTTTCTGCGCTTAAAGTAAGTGGTTGAAATAATGGAACTCCTAATAAGTTGGACGAGGTACCATAATCTTTTCTTGCTCGAGCAGGAATAGAATCATAACCATTGATCTCATCCGTGACTTCCTTAAGTGCAATGTTATAATCAACCTTATCATTCGCTTGCATCAATCTTTGAAGCGCATAAGCAACTTTAGGACGATAGTTGTTATCTCCTGCGATCTTACTAATTAATTGCGATATTTTATAGTTCTCTGTTGGCATATTACATTGCTACTTCAAAATCTCTTACTGCTGCAACCATTGCTTGAGTAACTTGTTTTTTAATTTGCCCGGTGCTTTCTTTCATGTTCTGAGTACTGATCGTTATATTCTTCACGAGGTTTTCAATACGGACATTAATGTTTTTCATTTCTCCACCTGAGCCTTGGATGACTTTGTCTCTGGTTGGAACTAATGGTGTTTTTGTGTCAGCTACATCGTTCCCACTTGTATCAGTATCTACTGAAGTTTTAGTTTTTTTGCTTTTACCATCCTCAAGAGCCTGATCTTTTTTGTTCTTTACTACTTGACCAAGCAATGCTTGCTCCTCCTGTGCGAGCTTAGCTACATCCATAGCTTGAAACTGTTCCGCTGAAAAGCCTGGTGTACTTAAACCAATAACTTGATCTAAAAACCCTGGGCCTTCATTAGCTTCTTTCATTCGCTCCTTTATCTTCTCTTTGTATAATTCAGCAGCAGCTTCGCTTCGAGCTCTCTTCATTATATTTTTAGAGATATCCTTATGGAGTTCATTGATCTTCTCATTCGTTAATTCTTCCTCTTTATATTTTGAAAGAATATCTGGATACTTATCATTAAGTTCAGAGATAGCTTTTTTACGTTCATCTGTTCCTTCCTTAGCTGATTTTATTGTTTCAGTTAATAATGTGAGTTCAGCCATTTCATCTCCTGCAATATCAATGGCTTTTTCATTAACTGCATTTGCTGCTGCTTGAGCTGTTGTAGTTCCTTTCAATGCTTTCGTTAAAAAATAAGCGCCTGCTGCTAGGGCAGCAACTCCTGCAATCACCAATCCAATTGGATTCGCTGTCAATGCAGCATTCCATAACCATTGCGCTGCGGCTACAGCTTTAGTTGCTATTGCTCCTGCAAGTTTAGATTTACGGAACATTTTAACACCTGAAGATGCAGCACTCACAATTGGCACAAATGCAGAAAGTTGACGAGCAACATCTGAGATCGGCTCGAGGTATGCAAATACTCCTCCAGTTGCATTGAATAACGAAACCTTAAAGTCATCAATGGATGCTTGTAGTCGCTTTTGCTTCTCCTCAGAGGTTGCCATGATTGTTTCAGCTTGCTCCATTGCAGTATTTGTACCTGAAATTGCAGTTGTCATTTGTTCCTGCTTATCAATCGACTGAACCAATGCTTGTGCTCCAGCTGCATTTTCTCTTCCGAATAACTTAGACATCAAAGCAGCATCGCCTGACACAGCCTCCAATTGTCTCAAACGATCAGTAAATGAAAGTGACTTATCGGATAAAGCTTCAATGGATACTCCTGCAGAGATAAGCTCCTCTTGCACATCTTTTGGAAGGAATCTCCCTTGATTCATGGTTGCGATCACGTTCCGTAAGGCAATACCACCTTCTGCTCCTTTCTTTCCTGCTTTGTCAAGTAATTGTATAGAAGAAAGCATCTCTTCAAATGATACGTTTGCACGCATCGCATCACCACCTACATTCTTAACCGCTGCTTGAAGTGTTGGTAACTCAGAAGATCCCTCTTTGGCAGATGCTGCCATTGAGTTCATCATGTCTGTCATTACTGCATTCGCCTCCGCTGCGTTTGTTGTATCAACATTATATTGATTCATCGCTGTGGTGATCACTTCGGTTGCGCCTTTCACATCGCCATTCATGGTCTTGGCTAATTTCTCAGCGTTTTGAGCCATCATGTTTAGCACTTCAGGCGTGTCTGCTAATTGTGGACCGAGTTGTGAAAGGAGGAGTTTAAAGGTGTTTACTGAAGATGCTGCATCACCACCAAAGATCTTAGCATTCTTTCGTGCCATCTCTCCAAGGTGATCAAGTTGGTCTCCAGTCTGACCAGTAATTGCAGAAAGGTCTGCCATTGCAGATTCAAAATGCATACCTGGCCCTGCAAGATCAGCTAATGATTGAGTGACGTTTTCAAGTCCTTGAGTAACGTTTACAAATGAGATATTCTTGATATGACCAGACATTGAGTCGAAAGCCTTCTTAGACTTTGTCTCAATTCCAGTAACGCTTGTTTTCAGTTTTTGCGTGTCCTTTCGGAGCTCCTGCATTACTTTGAAAACATTGCCCTCAAGATCTATTGTAAACCGAGCATCACTCATCGTTTGTTTTTCGCTTTAATCACTTCGTTGTAAGCTTCGAGTGCACCCTCCCGCACCGCTGCTTTTTGTTCTGTAAATCTGTGGTTGTATAACCAAATTACATCCGCTGCCCTCTGGGCGAACTCCTTCTCTGATAACTGGTAAGGGTCAAGGTGAAACTCCGACCTGATCATAACTGCTAGTTTTCTCAGGTCGGCTGTTCCATCCTCAGTGGGAATCAAAGAGGAGTTTATACGTTTTTTACCTCTCCTATTAAAATCCTGAATGATTGAGAGATTGATCTTGCCAATGAGAATTTGAATTCATCATTGTTTTCGAACTCCTCATCTCCTCCAAGAAAACAGTTGTCATATTTAAACATGACGTTGTCGATTGGATCATTCGGATGTTCAGCATCGGCAGCCTGTACAATTTGGAGATCAGGCTTAATAAAGTAAGCGACCTTTGCTGGTACTTTTTTATTCGTGCTCGTCTTTACTTCAAACTTTTTAAGTCTCTCTCCGTACTGCTTTTTCCAAGATTCAACTTGTGCTGCAGTTGCTGTTTTTCTTTTCTTTGTTGCCATAGTTGTTTACAATTATACGTTATAGTCGATGTGACTTGTGATTAATTCATGTGAGTGACTGATCTCAGTATCTCCTTGAGAAGAGCTGATTCCGTTCGAAACAAACTCACAGTTACGGATGATATCCGTACGCAATAGAGCGCTGTTCTTTGGTTTAAAAGTCACTACAATATCAAAAGGAGGAATGTCCTGAAGCGTATCTCCATCAGGAAGCGCAGACATGATTGCACGAGTTTCGAACTCGGACAACTCCATTGAAGCTGATGGCTCGTCGTTTCCGTCACCTCTAGCGACAGGCTTGTCTCCTGCTCCGTAGATGTTCTCCTTTGTTTTACTATTGCTGTAGTCAATGCTTTTGACTCCAGTCGCAGTTCTTCCTAAGAAGTTGATCTTGATAGATCCCCATGAGGGCTGCTTACCGTTAATGAATGGTGCTGGCATAATTCTTAATTTGTAGGGTTATTAAATCCAATGTCTACATTGATCTCTCGGGCTTTACCGAATGGGATCAGTGACAATTGTGTATTCACTACTGATGTTGCTAGAACATCCTGAGCAGGATCAATAAAGAAATTGAAACCTGATAGCTCTCCAGACATTTGCTCTGCAATCGCCTTATCAACCTTCGCTTTTAAAGATTGAACATAAGTGGCATCAAGCTGACCATTTGAAGGATCTATATCTACAGGACTCCCAAGATCAGGAAGCAATGTTGCACGCACAATACGTGTTGCTTTATTGATCGTTCGTTGATTCTCAATGTAAGCGTAGTCATCCGTTGCAGGAATACAGTTGTGCGTATCGTTAAAGTAGATACCTGAGATTCCAACATGTTTACGGAAGAAGATTGCTCCTTCAGTATTCGCTGTATCTAAATTAGATGCAGAGACATCTTGAACCTTCGTGTTTGAAATCGCTGGAATACTCAAAGTTCCGCCAAGCATGTTGAAGTCTTGAACATAGTCAACTCCTACATGCACAGAAGCTCTTGATACTGCTCCAAGCAATGTACCTACAGCTGCGTAAGTTTCATAAGCAGCGTTTGCACTTGAGACAGAGAAATCTTGACCAACAAAAACCGTAGCTTTTGCTGCATTTAAAGCTCTGAAATCATCAGAAGCAGTGATGTCATAACCTTTACCTTCAAGAATGATGTGTGTCGGTTTGTGACCTGAGTACAATGATGCTGCAACTATTTCTGCAGCAGGAATTGCCAACAATAATTCAGTAGTGTCTGTTACTGGAATAGTCGGATTGTAAGATACTGCAAACTGATTGATCTTTCCGTCCGCTGCATCTTGAAGCGTTGGGATTGCATCCACCAAGTTCACGAATGTATCAGCTTGCGCCTTCAACATGATATGCAACTCACCGTTTGGATTAACTCTAAAGAACTCCTTGATGTGTTCGTATACCAGAACTGTGTTGGCTGTGTCATAAGCAGCATCGAGCAAAAGGGCTTCTGCTTCTTTTACTTCAACCAATTTATAAGGAGTGTCTAGTTGAGCACCGCCAACTACAGCTACACCACTAACGATCAAACCGCTAATCATGTCCGTGGATGGTTCACGTCTTCCGAGACCTCCACGTGTTTTTGAAATATTTACGTCGTTCAACATAATTACTATTTTTCAGTTTTAGTCGGAGTGAATTCCCCTTCTTCGTTTTCTTCACTTTCAGAACCATCTACCTCTTCAACTTTGTCAGGATCAAAACTTGCATCTAAGAAGTCTTCAATTTGCTTGATGATCTCAGGATTAGTTCCGTCCTTAATCTTGATGTCATTCTTTTTAGCGTAGGCTTTCAACTCCGCTTTTTTCATTTTACTGAAGTCGGGAGTCGTGTTTTCAGTTTCATCTGAAGATCCTCCTTCGTCTTTGGATGTTCCTGGACGGTCAACCTCTTCAACTTTTAAACCTGATGACTTAGCATGGTTCTTTGCCCAATGCTCGGCTTTCTTTGTAAAGATTTGACCATCTGAGCAAACGATACAAGTGTTTTCTTCAGGATAGTTTTCAAAGAATTCGTCAATTCTTTTTTGGTGTTTGTTTTTACCAGACATATTTTTTAATTAAAATGATTACTATAATTAGAGCGACTATAATACCTGCAATAATGAGGTAGATCATCCAGCCGTTTTTTTGGATAACCTTTTCTGAATTTGATTCTATTTTACTTGTTTCACCATGATGTTGCCTCTCAAAGTACTTCTCCATTGTGCTAGCTACAAGTTTCTCAACTTGATCACAAATACACTCTGCAGAGATTGAGTCGTTACGGTATTTAATTATTGTTTGAACACCGTTTTTATGGGTTTTAAACTCTTTTATCTGCTTAAGTAAATCAATAGAGATATTGGAACTGTCTGAGCGCTGCTCAACAATAACAGTATCTATACTTGTGATTATCTCATGTGATATTGTGTCACGATGAGTCAACGTTGTCTCAGACGTCTTTTCCGAGTTCTTCATAACTCTGCAAGAGGTAAGTGACAACGCCAACGCCAACGTGGCAACAACTATGAAAGCAACTTTTTTCATGCGTTTAATTATTTTGTGGACATTCAGCGCAAGGATACTTGTCTCGCATTTCTTGAATATCCTCGTGTAGTCTTTTATTAGAGTTCGTTAGTTCACGGATCTGACGTTTGAAACCTTTCTGCTCTTTGATGTATTCATCCAGCTTGTTTTCATAGCGCTGAACCGTTTCTTCGTGGTGCAACCTCAGAGCTGCATTCGCTTCAACACTTTCCATTACTTGCTGCTTCATGTCTTGAAACAGTTTGTTATACGTTTCGTGATATTGATTCACATTATCGATCTCGAGGTTTTCATTTTGCTTTCTAAGACTTTCAACCTCAGCTGAACTCTTCTTTTTAATGATTTCTACCTCGGCATTAGACTTCTTTCTTCCGAATAAAAAGCCAAAGAATCCAAGCAATGCGCCTGAACTTATAATGCTGATTAATATTTGCTGCCAATCCATTACTCTTCGTAATATTTATTGAGTGAATTAACCAGTATAATTCCTGTTTGGAGTCTGTAATTCCAATCACGAAGCATTCTTACATCATCGTCATTCGTGTGAAATCCAAGTTCGAAGAGTATCGCTGGACAAGTAGTATCTCGAACAACGGCAAAAGAGGCTTCCTTATCCATGTCTCCATCAGAATGATCTGTACGAAGTGGAACATTTGGAAAACGCTCCTTAAAGTTTTGTAACCAAAGTTCCGCAACCTTGTCAGCTTGTGATTGACCGAAGTATGTAAACGCTTCAACGCCTCTTGCAAGTGAAGACTTAGCCCCGTTTGAATGAATACTAAAAAGAATTACATCATTGGTAGCTGCTATTTCATTTGCTCTTCGAGTTCGCTTGTAAAGCGGAACATCTTTCCAGTTATCAGGATCTACTGTGAACTCTACATGGTAACCGTGCGTTTTCAATATCTTAGCCCACTCTCGAGCGAACACTCTATTCCCTACACCTTCATAGTAGAAGGAACCATCAACCTCGTGAAGAGATCTTTTACCTGCAGTAACATACTTCTTGGTTAGTGGATTGATTCCACCGTGTCCAGGATCTAATATGATAATGGGTTTATTCATTGGGTTCCTTCTTTTCTTCTTTGTGTGTTGGGTTTATGAGTCTAAGACTATACTACTGGAGAGTAAATTGCTGCAATACCTTTTCCTCGGATAGGCATTGAAAGTCCACGCATCTGGAATCCAAGAATATCTGCACGTTGTTCAGGATCATTTTCCTTACTAAACAATTCTTGTGTTCCCTGAGCACGCATCACTTCATCCTTATGGAAAGCTAATGAAGCATGTGCGTCTGTTCCTGCTCCTGCAGCTCCAAATGCTACTTGTGCACCAGTCGTGTTATTGTATCTTGGAAGTCTTTTCTCTGCTAGATAGTAGATCTTAAATCCAAGCAATACACCTTTCTCAGTAACTCTGTTGTATCTATCCACATCTTCCACTTCAAGATCTTCCTGATGTTGTGCTGATAATACAAGTATTCTTCCTGTTGCTGGCATTTCTGCATTGTCAAATCTCTTACGAAGTTTTGCAACGTCTTTAAATGTTAATCGTTTAACACCACTTCCGTTATCTGCACCTGTAGCAACAATCAAAGGAGTATCTGTTGTGTCAGCGGATGGAGCGATACGATATGCTGCATATTCCATGAATGTCATCTTAAGCGCTTGCTTATGACCATAAGTTACTGACTTGATTTTATCGTAAGAAAGCGTTGCCTTTTCAATATTACGAATCATTGTATTCGTAGTATCATAAGTGTCAAGTGGCAGAGCAATCGGTGCATCAGTACGTTGAGAGACTGCGATAGGGTAAGAAGTATTATTAATCAATACGTCAGGATTAACTCCAGCTTCTGCAAGATTAATGGTATCGTTATCAACAAAAGCGGACATATCTACCATTTCAGACAAGAACATGTCGTCAGCGTAGAAGTCTTCCTTAAGAGTATCCAACCATACTTCTTTATTCAGACCTGCGTATGCAGCTCCTTCGACTTTTGGAGAGAATAACGATGCTCCAAACAACGTTCCTGCAGATGCAAGAATTGGAATGCCTGTCAACATTGTGACTGCTGATGCAAACAAACCGATCGAAAATAATGCGATTAACTTTTTCATTTTACTTTACTTTATTGTGAGGGTTTTCCTCGGGTTTATAGATTTGCGGATTTTTTGAGAGCGTTGTAGCGTTCAGGATCCTCTTCCTGCATTGCTAAAAGACCTTTCATATCTTCTTGCTTCCATTTTCTGAAGTTCCAGTCATCACGTCCATCTGCTGAAGGAGTGTTTGGCTTACCTTCACCTCCTGCTGCTGCAGTGATGTTTTCTTTGGCTGGAATAGAGTCAATCGTGTCTTTTGCAAGATCGAAATCAGCTTGTGCAAGCTTTTCATAACGCTCCTTATCGGCCGCTTTAATCTTTCCTGACTTCACAGCTGCGGAAATCATTCCGTCAATTGCTTTTTTTGCTTGAGCCTTTTGCTCATTAGCCAAACGCTCGTTTTCTTTCTCAAGCGTTGAGTTACGATCAATCATTGCGTTGATCGCATTATCAACTGCATTTTCGTTAGCGTCAGGATCTACTCCTAATGCGACTGCAGTTTTTGCATTCAGATTCTTCATGCTATTGTTTATATTTGGTTTGCGTTTTTTGTCCGCTTCAGCTGAGAAGCGTTTTTGTAGAGACTCATCTGATTCAAATGAATCTAAGCATGCAGCCATATTCTGCATGTCGTGATAAGCGGTGATTGCTTCATCTTCTAATTCAGGATCTACGATCTCATCAACGAGACCTTTCTCAAGAGCCATTTCAGCAGAGAACCAATTGTCTCCATCCATCCAGCTCTTGATCTCTTCCTCAGATTGTTCAGTTCTTTTATTGTAGTGTTTAATGAAATCAGACTCCAATGATCTTAACAACTTTGCATTCTTTTCAAATACAGTTGCAGTTCCTTCTACAATACCTGATGGAGAGTGAATCATAATAAAAGCATTGTCAGCAATTTTCAATTTGTTTGCTGCAAGCATTATGATTGTCCCCATAGATGCGCTGATTCCATCAATTACAATCGTGAGTTCTCCTTTATAATTTCGGAGTGTGTTATATATAAGGTTGCCATCAAAGACAGATCCTCCTGGTGTATGTAAATGAATTGTTGCTTTTGACTTACCTTTCAAAAAGGAAGTCAATTCATTCGCGATGTATTCACCGTTCCCCCAGTAGATGCCACCATATAACTTACCAACGTTGTCCTGTGATGTAAAAATCATTTATTGCGCTTTAGAGACAAAATTGCAGGTGTTTTAGGGATTAAAAAAACGTGGCATAGATATCGGTAAGGCTACTGTAACATAATGGTTTTGTGAAATTAACGATATCTTTTAAGCGCTTTTTATAAGGTCAAAAATGTGTGAATTTTGGGATATGAAGATCGCAGATAAAAAACACTTAGCGCAAAGCCTGTATGTCAAATCTGACAATACACGTAAGCAAATTGCCAAGACGGTTGGAATTACAGAAAAGACTTTAAGAAAGTGGATAGATGAAGGAGAGTGGGATAAAATGAAAGACGCTATTCAGGTCACTCGTCCGCAATTATTACAAGAAGCTTACTCCCAACTCAAGGCTGTGAATGAAAAGATAAGAGACGATTTTGGGAACGTGCCAACCAAAGACTTAAGCGATGCAAAAGGTGTTTTAAGGCGTGAGATTGAGTTGTTAAGTAATCAGCCTATCCATAAGTACATCGAATGTTTTGAAGATTTTATTCAGTACCTCTCTAAGAACGAACCAAAGGAACTGACAAAGTTTGCGCAACTCTCTCAATCATTCATCAACGAACTTGCAAAGAATAGATAAGTATGGCAGAACCGCACAAGCTGAAAGATAAACAGGCGCAGTCAAGGTATTCGGAACTTTGTCAGCGTATTGCAAAAAACACTGGTATTAATCCGTTTGAATCCAAGAAGGATAAGAATGAGAGGATTAAGGTGAATATGGGCGATTTTAAAAAGTTCGTAGGCTATTACTTTGATCATTACGGAGATTCTGAAACACCTGATTTTCATATTAAGTTGGCACGTAGAGTAAGAAGGTCTAAGAAATATAAAGCTTGGCTCAAATGGGCAAGAGGTCATGCGAAGTCTGTTGTAGCAATTGTGTTGCTTCCTTTATGGTTGTGGATCAATGGAGAGATAAACTTTCTTCTTGTCGTTGGACAGAACGAAGACAAAGCGAAGATCCTGCTCGGTGACCTTCAGGCAGAGTTTGAACACAACCAGAGACTAATAAACGATTTCGGAGCGCAAAAGCTGAACGGTAGTTGGGAAGATGGATTCTTTGTTACTAAATCAGGATTCAAAGCTAAGGCAATTGGTATGGGTCAAGATCCACGTGGTATTCGTGTAGGTTCTGATAGACCTGATATGATTGTTGCGGATGACTGGGAAACCAAAGAAACTGCCAAGAATCCTAAAAGGCAAAGAGAGTATGCAGAGTGGTTCCTGCGTGGTGTTATTCCAACAATGGACAACAAGAACCGAAGAGTGCTCATTGCTCAAAACAAGTTTAACCCAGTCATGATTTTTGACCATGTAGTTGAAGGGAACGACGAATGGAAAGAAGACCGTGTTAATGGATATGATCCTGTTACTTATGAGCCAACATGGAGTTCAAAGTATGATAAAGAGTTTTTCCAAGAGCAGGAAAAGACAATGGGTACTGTTAGGGCACTTGCAGAATATAACAATACGCCTCATGTAGAAGGTAAAGAGTTTAAAGACGAGTATATCCAATGGGCAAAGCTTCCTCGTATTGACACCTTTGATCAGATCATTGGGCGTTGGGATGTTGCTTATGGCGGTACAACTACAAGTGACTTTAACGCCATACGAGTTTGGGGTGTGAAAGAAGGTAAAAAATACTTGATTGATTGTTTTGTAAAGCAATCCAAAGTGAAAATAGCGGTGAGGTGGATTGCTTCTTTTCAAAGTAGATTGCCCAGGAGCGTAAAAGTACAAATTGGATTTGAAGCGCAATTTTGGAATGAGGCGATAATCGACACAATCAGAGAGGTTGAAGAGGAGCTCGAGATAAAACTAAACCTTGTGAAAATTGAGCGCAGGAAAGGGAATAAGTTCGATGCGATGATGGAGATGCTTCCTGATTATCAGAATGGACACATTTATTATAACCGTCAACTGAAAGGTCATAACGATACTCAAACAGGACTTGCACAACTGAAAGGAATAGAACCAGGATACAAATCGAAAGACGATGCTCCCGATGCAGATAAGTATGCATTCGACTATCTCGATAGATTCAAAAAATGTAAAAACAGCTCAACCTCTCGATTAGGAGGAGGAAGGGTTTCACGTAAATTTTAACTATGACAATACTAATTTTAGATGACTTTGATCAAGTGATCACTCGTGCTGAACTGGAGGATGTCTGCGGAGATCTTACAACAACTGGATTGGCTCGATTGGACACCCTTGAGCAAAATGCAATTATTGAAATGAATGGATATCTTGATGTGAGATATGATGCCGTGAAGTGTCTTGATCCTGCAGAGAATGATAACATCAGTATTCTTAAGCAAAAGCTTGTGGATATGATCTTGATGAATGCGTACTCATCAATTACTCCAAATAACATTCCTGAGCTTCGTGAGACTCGTGGCAACAATGCAATCAATTACCTTGAGAAGGTGGCAGATGGTTTTATCAAACCTAAATTCCCGATTCAGGAGGAAGAGCCAACCACTCCATTAAGACATGGCTCATCATTACCCAAAACTGACAATTACTTTTAATCATGGCAGAGAAAAAAGAATTTAAAGAACGTCCTAACAAAGTACTGGACACAATTATCAGAACTTCAACAGCTCGAGCTCGTCGACAAGTTGCTGATTGGCAACAAGGATTAAGAGCAGCTGAGAATGTGGAAACGCCCAAACGTTCACAACTTTACAATATCTACAATGACATTTTAATTGATGCGCATTTGTCAGCTGAACTTGGGAAGCGAAAAAACTCATTACTGGAGAGTGACTTTGATTTGTTCGATGAGGACGGAGCTCCAAATCCTGAAGCAACATCTGAGATCAATAAAGCTTGGTTTACAAAGCTACTTTCCTATGCTTGGGACGCTAGATCTTGGGGACATTCTTTAATAGAGATCACTAAGCTTGACGATCAAGGAAGGATTGCAGATGTTGAAATTGTTAATCGTTGGCACGTGGTACCTGAAAAAGGTCTCGTGGTTAAGAACGTTGGTGATGAAAGTGGGATTAATTTTCGTATAGATCCAAAGTATTCTTCTTGGCTTTTCGAAGTTGGAGATAAGTATGATCTTGGTTTGCTCAATAAGTGTGTCCCTCACGTTTTGTATAAACGATTTGCTCAAGGTGCTTGGTCTGAGTTTACAGAGTTGTATGGTATACCTCCAAGATATGTGAAAACAGATGCTCGAGATAATACGCATTTGAATAGACTGGAAACTATGCTCCGAGATATGGGAACGAGTTCCTATGGAATCTTTGATAAAGAGGAGGAGTTTGAGTTTATGGATGTGCCAACTTCAGACGGTTCTCTATTCAAGAATCTCATGAACGCTTCTGCAAATGAAGTTTCTATTTTGATTAATGGATCAGTAATCGGTGGAGAGTCGGATGGAGGCTCAAGAGCAAAAGAGCAAGTCGGATTAGATGTATCAGAGAAGATTTGGAAAGGAGACAAGTCGTGGATGGAACGCATCATCAATGAACACTGGATTCCGAAGTTGATTGAATTAGGATATCCGTTAACTGGTCTTCACTTTGAATTCAACCGTGAAAAGAATCTACAGGAGGAATGGAAGATTGTTGACGGTGTACTGCGACATTATACGGTAGATCCAAAATACATCATTAATACTTTCGGTATTCCTGTTATTGAACAAAAGAGCGTGAGTGATCCTGCTCCTGGTCCTGAAACAAAAGCGAAAGGATCTTCGAGTTTTTTCGACTGAGCCTCGATGGGCTCGGGGCGGAACTCGGTAAGATTTATCAGGAGATTTCTGCAAAGTCAAAACGTAGGTTATTCACGAACAGCAAGCGTGATGAATTAGCAGAGCAGTATCACAAAGGAAACACGGATCAAGTGATCGAGGAAGTTTGGAAGGAAACGGACAAGCAACTTCGAAAAGGAGTAATGGATGGATATGGAAAGACCGGTTATGATCTTGATGATTTTGATACTGTACTTCAGTTGAATTCAAATATCGGTGTGTTCTCTGCTTTCAAATCGTACAGAGTAAATCAGGAGATGAAAGCCAACCTCACAGATGAGAATGGTAAGAAGCTCTCGTTTGATAAGTTTTTGGATCGGTACCAGAAAGTAGATGCTGAGTATAATGCGAATTACTTAAGATCAGAATATAACCTTGCTCAGCGACAAGCAGCTTCAGCGAATCAGTGGAATGATTTTAAAAGAAGTGAAGAGCTCTATCCGAATCTGAAGTATATGCCGAGTAGATCTGCAGAACCTCGTCAGGACCACACAAAGTATTACGGTATCATTAAACCGATTAATGATCCTATCTGGAATGATTTGATTCCTCCGATTGCGTGGGGCTGTGACTGTTGGGTTACTAATACAGACGAACCGTCAGTTGCAACCACAGTTGAACCACCGCAGCCTGTTAATGGGATCATAGGAAACCCTGGTAAAAATGGTGCTGTGTTTTCAATTTCACACGCTTATT
>Ga0307980_1000641_pt1 | contig 15919 bp, 24 predicted proteins | sample OrgLakmetage1060_FD_201817 | JGI IMG/M metagenome (GOLD analysis project Ga0307980, IMG submission 201817) | Saline water microbial communities from Organic Lake, Antarctica - #1060 | ecosystem: Environmental > Aquatic > Non-marine Saline and Alkaline > Saline | place: Antarctica: Organic Lake... | reverse complement strand
TCCATCAAAAATAGATGACGTAAAGACTAATTAAAAAACAACAGTGCTTTTTGAATTTTCTAATAAAACGCAAATGTCATAAGTAGTTAAGCACCTTTCAAAACTGCCATTTATAGCTGCCCAAAATTCATCTAAACTTCTAACAATTAAATAAGTTCCATTATTGGATTGGATTGTTACGCCCCAATCCAATTGCCTTTGCACGTGCTTTTTTGCATGCTTGGATCCGGGCAGCTTAACTTCAATGCAAACTAAGTGATTTTTTTTAAAGTAAATCAAATCGCTTACTCCAGCAAACAATCCCATGGCTTTTTGTTTTTGACCATCCCTTTCTGATAGTGTTCTGTTTACAGTCGCCCATAGCAGCCCCCTTTCGTCTGGACGTTGTTGGCTGAAACTAATTACCATTTCTGATTGTAATTTTGATTCTGTCATTATATTTTTTTTTAAAACGGACATTTTTCTTTTTGTATTTTTTCTAACTTGGATCTAAGGTATTTCACGGAACGAAATTTACTATTAATATAGTAACCTATCATCCCATTTTTATAGCACTGTTTTAATTTCTTCCCAGTCAATGAATTAAAGCATTTCCCACACCTTGACCATTGATAATTTGGTGCAAAACTTAGCTGCCATTCTACCGTATAAGTTATTGATTGAGTGTTCATTGATAGGGGGTTTAGTGTGTTTTATAACATTGTTAGGGCAAATTTAAAAAACATGGACGATTACACAATTTACACTGAAACCTACATTTTAAGTTCAACAAAACCATATATAAAAGTGTTTGAACAAGTTTCTAAAGTTGAGCTTAGACATAAGAATATAAAATGCAATAAACATCCGAATTATAACTCTATAACTTTAAATGGTATGACAAAAGAAATAAAAGTTTTTCTTTACGAGTTATCAATCCGTGATGTAAATGGACTTCTTGACCGTGACTCTTAAACTATCCTTGTCGTTTATTAATTCTTTTGTTTTTTGACCTGTTTTATTAAAAAAATCATTAATTAATTTATCTGTTTCTTCTTGATGGTCGGACAAATGAAGATAATTGTCAACCAATATATTTTCTTCTAATTGAGGAGTTAAAGTTAAATCCTCAATCTCTTTTTTTTGATACTTTAAACAAATACCAATTTCAATCCCTTTTTTTGAAAATTTATCAATTAAATTTTTCATTTCTTCAGAAAGGGTTAAAAGTTCTTCGTCTTTATCCCATTCAATTATTTCAAACATTTTGACGTTGTCATTGTGTATTGATAAATCTTGATTAACTATTATTTTACCCATAATATTTAATTTTTTTAACTAGCCGTTCTTTCGCTTATGCAGGGCCTCCAACTTTTTTCCCTTTTATTTATCGGTTTGACTGTTTACCATGCTGAGCTTGCAGGATTGAGAACAATAAAATGCCCTAACAAGCTGTATAATGCATAGTGGTTAAGGCGGTTTGGTTGTTTTTGCCTTCTTTTGTTGTTCCGCAAAAGAGTGTTTTATTTGTTTCATTTTCGGTTTTTGCTAATTAGTAAACTGAATTTGTATCTTTATTTACTCCACAACGCATCATACAGAAGCGTTAGCAACAATGCTTACATTTCGTACTCAATTCTAACTTTTCGCACACTACCATCGGCAAGCAAAGCATTTTTTCGGTGTTCTAATAAATCATTTGCCACAGTCCAAGTTTCTAGACTATAATCAGTATATTGCACAGAATGCTTTGCTTTCCTGCGTTGGGCTTCATTCAATATTTCTTCCATACTTGTCGCACTGTTGCTAACACGTGGTATAGCTAATGCTTCAATTCGTTCTTCTAAAGAAAATATGTAATCTTCTAAATCGCTTATAAATTGGATGTCGTCAAAATTCCTTGTTCCTGTCCAATATTTGTCGTCACTTCTTTTTGGTTTATTCATTTTATTAAAATTTATCGTTAATTAATCGCACTAGCCATACCACTATCCGTTGTAGTGCATTACCGTTCATCATCAGATTCGGGTCTTGTACACGAAATTTGTTCTGACATTCTTCTACAAGTGTTTTTATCACTATCAGATAGTTTTTCCCAAAAATCCATACTACCGCCTTTTTGTTTAGTATATTGGTCATCATACAACCACATTGCACATCTTGCAGGTCTATGTGGGTCTAAATTTCTTTCTTCTTTTGTCATTATAAGTTAAATTAACGCACTACAACAACGTATAAAATTAATACGGGTGTTAGTGCTTATTTATACAGTTTTACTCACCAGTAGTATCTTGTGTAGTATCAGTATTTTCATTAACATCAACGATGTTTAAATCAAATACCAATTTTTTACCTGATAAAACATGATTAAAGTCTAAAACTGCTGTTTCTTCTTTCACTTCTTTTACAACTGATTGTAAAGGTTGACCATCAGGTGTCGTTCCTCTTAATGTAGTTCCAACTTCGATTCCCTCTGGAAGATTAGCTAGAGGCATTTCTTTTACAAGTTCCTCATTTCTTTCACCATACGCATCTTTAGGATCTAGTTCAATTGTTTTTTCTTCTCCACTATCCATACCTATAATAGATTCTTCTAGTTTTGAAATTATTTGATTAGAACCAACTACTATTTCTAGTGGTTCTCTTTCTTTTGATGTATCAAATACATCACCATTTTCAAATTTTCCTGTATAATGTAGTTTTACATTATTCCCTTTTTCTATTACCATAATATTCTTATTATTTTGTGTTTAAGTATTATATAGTATATAAACATTTTGTTTAATTTTTAGAGCTTTAATTTAGATTTCTGATTAAAATAAATAATATATACAGTAATATAAAAAATAAAATTATACATTATGAAAACAGAGATTGAACTATTAGGTTTCGAAATTGAAGTAAAAGAAGAGGACGGAAAAGTTGTACTTCTAGTTGAAAAAGGTGACGAGGTCATCGAAGAAATCACATTAGATCCAGCTGAATACGGTGATGAAGATGGAGAAGATGTTAAAGATTTTGATTCTTTCGAGGGTGAAGAAGGTGAAGAACTACCAGAAGGTGAAGAAGATGAGAATGAGGACGAAGATGAAGATTCTGATGATGAAGACGACGAGGACGAAAGTACTTTAGAATCATTTGATAAGTGGACTAAGAAGACCAAAAAGAAAAAATAATAACATGTTAAAATATTCAGATTATAAAAAAATATTTGAAAGCTATACATTAAAATATATGGCTTTTGACTGGGATGATAATATCTTATTCATGCCAACTAAAATTCATATGCAAAAAGAAGTAGATGGTGAGTGGATAGACACAGATGTTTCCACCTCACAATTTGCCGAAGTTAGAAATGCAGATGGATGGAGAATTAAAGATAATGACCCTGACGTAGCTTTCTCTGAATTTAGAGATGAAGGACCAAGAGGTGGTGATGCTTTTTTAGAAGATGCTAAAAAGTCTTTAAGTGATAAGAAGTTTGGACCATCATGGGATCAATTCTTAAAATGTCTTGTTAGAGGAAATATATTTGCTATAATAACTGCAAGAGGACATGAACCTGATACCATAAGAAATGCTGTCGAGTTTATAATCGAAAATTATTTAGATGAAGATCAAAAGAATGAAATGGCTGCTAATTTATCAGCTTACCATAATTTATTCTATGATACTGATACTGATAAAATGAAAGATTTCTCATTTGAATACTTAATTGATTATTACCTTTCACATTGTGATTTTGTAGGAGTTTCTTCTAAGTCTTTTGAAAAGGTAGCTGGAGATGCATCTGCTTCTAACCCAGAGAAAGCAAAACAAATAGCTATGGAAATGTTTGTTGATAAAATACACTTATGGGGTAAAAAAGTAGATAGAAGCGTAATGGTTGGTTTCTCAGATGATGATAAAGGAAATGTTGATCATATTCACAAATTCTTTAAAGATGAATTATCATTAAAATATCTAATGGTTGATTATAATGTATTTGATACTTCTGATCCAGAAGTAGAACCTAAAAAGGTTGAGGAAATCAAAACGTATGAACAATTCAAAAATAGTTTAGGTGATGATGAATGGATAAACCCCGAAAAATAATTATAAACTAAAAAATTAATGAATAATATAGTATCAGAACTCGAAAATAGACCTGAGTTATTCGAGAAAGTTAAATCTTTTAAGAGAAAAGTTCACACTGATAAAACAACTTGGAGAACATCAATCCTTTATTCACTAGAATTAACCGATGGAACGGAGGTAAAATTGCCAATAATGTTAAGTCGAGAATTTGTAGAGGAGTTAAACTCTCAGTCTTGGGTATCCGATGATTACAAGGCATTTATTGAGAGAAAGGAAAAGGTACTATATAGAGAATTAAGATTAAAAAACATACTAAATAAAATTAATAAATGAAAGAACAAGTAGGATATACTGGAAGAAATAGTAATGATATCCTTAAGTTTAGGAATTTTAACCCTATAAATCAAGGTACTATGGATGCTATGGATAAAATAAAATCTATACGTACAAAAGATGCCTTAACAATGAATAAAGACGTTCTTGATTGGGAAAATGATGTTGATCATATAGAAACAGATACAGAAGATGATGAGAAAGAACTTTATAACGGTCAAGTTATAGACGATGATAAACCAGAACCACTATCTATTAGCGGTGAACCTAATATAAAGGGATCTACAAAAAAATATAATTCATACCCATTCGGTTTTGTAGGAGCTCCAATGGCAATAGGAAATAGTGTGTCAGAGAAGTTAGGATCTCCCGATAGTATTCAGCCATGGGTAAACCTAATATTTAATTTACTTAGAAACCAAATATTAGTATTTGTTGATTTAGTTAAAAATACAGATGAATATGGTATTATTGTTGAAATAGATAAAGAAGATCATATGAGTAAATCACTTATATTTAATCACGAAAAGGATAAGATAAACAAATATATCAAAGAGTATATCCCTAAAGGGAATGATTTAAAAGTTAAAGATATGTCATTATCAATTGGAGTATCAACTCTACCAGATAAAATTTATAATTTTGACTCATGGAATACCTCGTTTAAAGATACTGATAGTTATATTAATAATAGTATATATCATGATGTTGAATTTTTATTTGAAATATACTTACCCGAATCTGTTTTAGAAGTGGATTCTGATGAAGTGGATGATTTTATCACAAAAAATGGAATATACGAAAAGGTTAGAAGTATGGTATCACATGAGGTAACACACCTATATGAATACTACAAAAGAAAACTCAATAACATTTCATCATGGAAAGATAGACTAGTTGGAACAAATAAGGTTCTTGTTGAAAAGCAATTACTTTCTAGTATTTCAGATGATTGGAAACACTTTCTAAACCTTGTGTATCTATCTCTTGATTATGAAATAAACGCAAGGATTAGTCAACTTTATTATGAAATGGCAGACAAAGATATAGAAACTAAATATGATTTTATGGACTTTGTTAAATCATCTCAGGTTTGGGAAGAAAAGGAAATGGTTAAAAATTTCAACGCTAAAGAATTCATTCAAAATTTCACCTATAAATCATCAGATGAAGATCTTAAAAGTGTATTTAGAACCCTTGATATTTATACAGAGGAACAATTGGAAACATATGATATCAAGAACTTACTTTTGAGAGAACTTATTTCAATATGGAATAGAACAATAGATAAAACAAATGATCTATATACTGACTTTGATTTAAATAAACTTAAATCAGGTGAATTACAAAGTCCTATACGTTTTTTTAAAAAATTTGAAAAGAAGTTTAAACAGAAAGCTGATAAGTGGGAAAGGAAAATCTATAAGTTATATTCGAGGGTTTAGAACTTTTGGTTATATCGTTAGTATAACTAAAAAATAATACTCGTAAATGATTACTACGATACCAAGTAAAAAAGATTTCAAAAAATTTACTAAAAGTAACGGAATTGACATATCGGCATATTCCCCACAAGTAATGAATGATGATGGAAACATTGTTGATATTCATTCTAAAATGTTAGAAGATAGAATTATATTTTTAACAAGTGAAGTTGATCCACATTCAGCTAACTTAATAAAATCACAATTACTTTATTTAAACACAATATCGGATGATGATATTTCCATTTATATAGATTCTCCTGGAGGAGAGGTTTATACTGGTTTGGGTATATTAGATGTAATGGATTTTGTTAAATGTGATGTATCTACTGTGAATATAGGACTTGCCGCTTCAATGGCAGCACTTATACTTACGTATGGTAAGAAAGGAAAGAGAAAAGCTTTTAAACGATCACGGACAATGATACACCAACCTCTCGGAGGTCATTATGGACAAGCATCAGATATTGAAATAAACGCTAAAGAAATAATATCTCTTAAAAATGAATTGAATTCGATCTTGGCAGACGCCACATCACAAGATCTATCAGTAATTGAATCAGATACAGATAGAGATTATTGGATGGCTAGTAAACAAGCTAAAGAATACGGATTAATTGATAAAATTTTATAAATTATATGGAAAAAATTAACAAATTATTAGAACAAATTGGATTATATCAAAGAGATTGGGTTGGTTATGATAGTGTGATTAAATTAAAATCAAATGACTATACTATATTAATCAATAATTATGGTTATTGGGAATGGTACAACGAAACGGATTTTAATTTAATCGAATGTGATGAACATTTAAAAAAAGAATTGAAAAATATATTGAAACCTAAAAATGGTTATGTTGAAATTAAAAAAAATAGTAAAAAATAAAAAAGTGAGCGATAAACAAAATAAAATAAATTATTTAATCTCAACTATTAGAGATAGTGAAGTTTATGAAAATAAACCCATTGAAGAATATCTTTCTTTAATATCAGATATAATGTGTCAATTTGATACAGATATTACTATTGAAGTTTTGGATGGTTTAGAACCTTATTTTGGTGAAAATGCAACTTACCAGTCACATGCTATAAAAGTCAATTACGGATATTAATTATAGATTACATAACTCACCCCTATATGATATAAAATACTTATACAAAGTTATAACCTTTATACCCATAAAAGTCATATAAATATATGTAACATCTTCATAGTTTTATCTGCAAAATCTGAATCTCCAATCATTTTTTATAAGGGAACGTTTTCTTTTCACTTTTAATATTTTCCTTTTATTTAGTGAGTATTTATTATAGTGTTTTAGTTACTTTATATGATGATCCAAATTTTATGAATCTATTCGAAAATGATACACTTGACCAATCAAAGTCATCATCAGCTATAATGATTTCTAAATCTTTTCCACGGAATATTTTATCAACGTTTAATCCACTACCCTTTAAAATCTCAAGTATTTCATTCTCATTGTATGCTACTGACCCATTATCATAATAGAGATTATCTCCCGTGAGATCACACTTTTGTGTCCATTTTCCAAAGATAGCATAACCAGTACGATAAACTTCACCATACTTAGTTTTGATAAATCTTTTCTGAACTCTGATATTAGATATAGATACGTCTTTTAGAGCTTTGTTAACTTTATTTTTTATCTCTCTTATTGTTTTGTAATCACAGTGTCTAATTTTAGTTTTAGTTTTAATTAGTATTTCGTTTTTGTCTATAACAAAGATAAGAAATCATATTTGATTATATTACCACTTAAAGTGTGGTTTTTTATTAATTATTTATTTTTATTTCTTTTATATTCTTTACGATTATTTTTAAGTTACTCAGTTCTTATTCGGTTTACAAAATCGAACATACTTTCTCCTTCTTTTCGTGTAACTTTAATCATTTTTATTTTATTTTTATTGGTTCTTAACAAAGATACGAATATATCCGATTATATTACCACTTAAAGTAGGGCGTTTCTGTTAAAATATGAAAAATCGATTCGATTATATATACCTTATGAAGAAAAAGAGAAAGATATCTGAGAAAGAATTAGCTGATGTGATCATAGAATACTATGAAGATAAGGGTTATGAAACATATAAAGAAGTAACTGCTAAGGGCAGTAAGAGTGGAGGAACTAATAGAGCTGACATTGTAGCAGTAAAAGGTGAAGAACAAATAGTTATTGAAACTAAAATTACCTTTGGTCTTAAACTAATACAACAAGCATTTACATGGAAAGTAAAGTCACACAAAACATATATTTGTATTCCTAGAAAGAAAAGAACCTCAACTATTCGATTTGGATATGATATATGTAGAGATATGGGAATTGGAATTATAGAAATTGATGTTGATAAGGAAAATATTAATTTTTATTCCGAATCTTCTATTAATGAAGATCCATATTTACCCAAGTTATATGAGATACAGAAAGATTCTGATGCAGGTACATCAGGTAAATATGTAACTCCATTTAAAATAACAAAAAATAAAATTTTGGATTTTATTAAACAAAATGGAGAAACTTCACTAACAAAATTAGTAGAGGGTGTAGATCACCATTACAAATCTGACCATTCTGCTAAACAAAGTATATCAAAATTAATAAGAATAGGCGTAATAGAATTACAATTATTTAAAAAGAATAACAAAATTTATATAAAATGAGACTTTATAATTACGGTACAAAAAATTTAAGAAAAGTAGCTAGAAATATTAACCCCGAATCATTTCCATACATGGACTTTAAGAAGTCTATGGAATCTAATGTTAAAAGGGGTTATGTTAATTATATAACTTTACCTCAAATGGGTGAAACTAGAAGAGGTTTTACTGCTGAATTAAGTAAAGGAGTAAAAACTTTTATGAACCCAAGGTTAAAGTATGGTTCTGGTAAAATAATATCAAAGGAAAAGTGCCATTCTTTACCTGGTGTAGAAACAGAAGTCGAAAGATATTCAGAAGTTACTATTATATATGCTGTTCCTGATGAATTTGGTGGATTATCAAGTAAGAGGGAAAAATATAGTGGAAAAGATGCATGTATCATACAACATTGTTATGATCACTTAGATGGTGTTTTTATGATTGATTATAAAGACGAAAAATATACAAAGGATATAAGTGATAAATTAAATGAGATTTCTTTATCAAAAGAAAGACCAGTTTCTGTTGGTAGTGGTAGTAGTGGATCAATACCAAAGAAAAAATCTAGGTATGGAAATACTAGAGCTACAACAACAATCAATAGAGCTTTTATGACCTACTCCGATAATCCACTTAATGAAATAAATCAAGAAAACGATATTCAAGATGATAGACCAGCTAATGAGCCTGAGAATGGTAACAACGATAGTGGTGATGGTAACAACGATAATGGTGATAGCATTGACAATATTCTTACCGAAACAAATGTTCAACAATTCACTGAAAAGTTAATTAGAGTTTATAATAATTCCATTCCAACTACTAACCGTCAAGAACCAACTGAGAGAAATAATAATGAAGGTGAAGGTGAAGATTTATAATCACATTTTTATGTCGTAATGATTAGTATTTTCTTTATCATTAGGTGTAGTATAAAATGGTAATATCTTAGTACCTTGTGTCCAATTAGGATGTAATTCACCCCTTCTTAACTCTGGTTTAGGTTGTATAAAAGCATTACTAATAGTATAATCATCATAATTAGGAGCAGTGACTTTAATTTTATAACCCATAGAGGTTTCTAAGTTACCGCTTTTATATTTACCACAATTATCAGTAGAACCCAAATCACATATCTTACCATACTTATCTATAATTTCAATAACCGATACAATAGGTCTACATGCCCTACAATCAGTAACAGTAAACGATATTGTTCCTGTTTCTACATGACATGATGTTATAACTTTAGTCCAATTCTGTTCATATAAATATTCTATACAATCATCTTCAACATTAAACTCAAAAACACCAACATAATATCCAGTTTCTGGTTTCAAATTTAAAACAGTTACTTCTTCCTCAAGACCCTCATAAACAACAAATGTACCATTAGAATCTCCCGTATCTTCTATTATCTCATAACTTGGAGATGGGGAAGGTGATGGACATGTTGTTGGGTTAGAAGAAGTTAAACCTCTTGTTGTTATATTTAACTCATCCCCCTTTCCATAAATTATAGAAGGTCTGTAAGTCGTATCACTTAACGGTAATGCCTCTGCGGGAGCTAAATATGATGTACTATCACAACTACTCAAACCATTACTATTATAGTTAAAATAATCAGATTTATAACCTGGATAATACCCAGGGAAATTTTGCCTAACTTCAAATGGGTCAGGGTTTCCAAAAGTTGATTCATAATCATTATCTCCATACTCGTATGTATCAGATGAACCACTATCATTAGATGTATTAACCTTTTTCTCAGGAACAATAACAACTAATCTCCTTTCACCATCTCCATTATCCCACTTGACTGTAAGTGAGTTAGATTTGATATTACAAAATCTTATATTTGATGCTTGTATAGCTGGTTTCATAATATTATTTTATTTTAATAGTGTAGTAATCATCAACTGATTTAACTTCACCACCATATTTATCACATAGATCATCAACTATATACTTCATAGGTGATCTAACTTCAACATGGTCTTTATTATGCTCTACATCACAACCCTCACCATATTCTTGGTTAAGATTATTATATAAAGTTTCTAAGCTTTCTTTTACTTGAGTTACATTTTGATTAGTCTTAAAAGGTTGTTTCATATAATCTTGATAACTAGTTACAGTTTTCAATGGATCTACATGCCTTTTTGGACCTTCTTTGATATCTTTCCTAACTCTATCATCAATGTCGATACCTTTCATCATAGATTTAACCCTTTTTAGTTGGTTAATACTACTTTGTTGCATCACTGATTCATATATTTCAAAATTCTTTAAATACTTCATATCTTATATATTAAACTTTAAAATTTAAACAGTGTAATCTATGGATAATATCCTATTAGGTGGAATGTGATCTAAACATGTCCATTCAAATTCTACTGTATCTAAACATTCTAATCCGCTTATATCTACATGTAATAGAACCTCATCATATTCTTTACCTGTTTCTTCTTCCCATTCATCTATTCTTTCTCCTAACCAGTTATAAAGAGCAGTTTTAGCATCACTTACAGTTTTAAATAAATAAACCCCTTTAGTATCACCTTTCATACCATAATCTGTTGGTATTCTTGGTTCAAGACCATTTTTTAAAATAGAATCTAAATTATGTTTACTAGTAACATGATAAGATATATTACTATTATGATTATGATTATGATTATGATTTTCAAATGTCTTTAAATGTTTCATAATTCAACAAATGATATTCTATTTGATACCATTTCATCTATGAGTTTTGATGGATCAGCATTATATCCATAATAAGGGGCGTTGAAATCAGGGTTTGGTAAATTATAATAATTTATACAATGTTCTAATATTTCAATCAATTCTCCCTCCCCTTTATAATATGTTGCTATAAAGTCATTAATATCGTATTCGCCTAAATGGGATATTATTTTACTTTTTATCTTCTCATCATCAAGTGATATATATAACTTATGATCCACTTTATATTTACCATCACCAAAATAATTCACAATGGAATCAGTTATATCATTTAAACATTCCGATTCATTAGAAATTCTTTGAGCTTCATCATAAGCGGTTTTAATTTCTCTTTTAATATCTTCCAAATTATCATTTTCAGATATTTCTTCTGTTAAATCTTTAACTGAATTATCTCTTATTACAAAATAAGTTTGTTCTTTGAAATGTATATCTCTAGTTGTATCATAATCACCAAAATTTACTTTGGGGTATTTTTCTTTATAACTAAAAAAATCTTCTTTTGATTGAGCTTTAAAAATGATAAGGTCATCATCTAACTTTTTACATATTGAAACTATTTCCTTTTTGGTTTTTTCTTCGATATCTTCCCAATGAGTGTCAATATTTGGGTAGTAATCATTGTCAAAAATATGAAAAGCATCACCACCTAAAACATCTTTAATAATTGAATAAGATTCATGCTCACTAAATAATTCAATAAAAGATGACCAACCCTCCTCAGCATATAAAATCAAACTATCCTCTGGTATATCCTCCATAACTTGCTGATATACACCATTTTCTATTACATCATCCAATTTGATTAAATTTTCTCTACTGAAATATTTCCCTATTTCTCTATGGGGAACTAATGAAACATAATCACCATCATCATCTGTTAATTCCTTAACGGAATCAGGGGTTTTAACATTTGTTAAACAACTATTATCATCAATAAATTTGAATGTATCCATATAAGGATAATTTTCATAATCTATATCTTTTAAACAAACCTCTAGGTCATTATATATGACATCCTCACTATTATGAACAAAAAGAGTAGCATTACTTTCCCTAAAATCTTGAACCTTTCTATAAGCATATCCCTTATCGGATACCCAACTTTTAAATTTCATTTCAACATCAGAATTTTCAAAATAAATTCTATCCATTACTATCCCACTATTTTCTGTGTTCCATAATAGGGCTCTGCCAAGTAACTTACGGTCACCCCAAATAATATTATCTTTCCATAATGTAGCTAATTTAACCTTATGTGGGTTTTTTGTATAAATCTCAAATAAACTTTTATCTTTTCCAATCATACATGAGTGTCCAAGTGGAGAATTTCTATTTTCACAACTATGCATATATGCTTTATAAATATCATCTCCTTTTAATATTGTCAATTCATCTGACTTTAATTTGGAAGCTAATATCTCATTATATTGATCTACAAATTTCTGGACATCCTTTTCTTCAATTGTTCCAAACTTCTTTTTGAATTCAGCTTCACCCAATTCACCTTTAACCTTTTTGATTAGTTTATTTACTAACCTCCCAGCCTTTATTTGATTTTTCCCATCATCAAAAGTAAAATAACTTCTTTTATCTGATGAAGATAAATTATCCTGCCTATAAGGATCTTCTTCAATATTATTTGAGGAAATATTAATTAAAAAACGAGCCACTGGATTATCTATTTTAGATAAAATATTAACTAAATCACCTGATATATTTAACTTTTCTAGCAATAGATCCTCTTTGAATACTTCTCTTTTCTTAATATAATTCATACTGTCATATATATTAAACTCTTAATTTATTTTTCACTATAAAGAGTATCAAAATAATATTATTATGACCAAAGAGGATGCTTTACAAAAATTAGAATATTATACAGATGATAGTTTTTCTTTTAATGAGAGACAACATAAGTATAGATATGGAAATGAAGAATTTATATCAGTAACAACATTCCTTTCTAAATTTCATAAACCATTTGATTTTAACTATTGGGTTAAAAAGAAAGCAGAAGAAGATGGTGTAACTGTTCAAGAAAAGAAAGAAGAGTGGAGAAAGATAAATGAGAGAGCAAATTTCATAGGATCTTATACACACGATTGGATAGAGAATTATTATAAAGGGATTTATCAACCTTTACCAACAGACAAAGATGTTATCAACAGAATTAATAAATTTAATAATATCTTCTCAGAAAAGTTAAGTAAATTAACACCTTTAAAATTTGAGCAAAAAATATTTTCCAAAAAATTAAAAATAGCTGGAATGATAGATAGTTTATTTTTATACAATGGGAATATTATAATGGTCGATTATAAAACAAATAAAAAATTTAACTCAAATGGTGGATATGATTACTTACTACACCCATTTGATACCTTGCATCAAAACCACCTTAATGAATATTCCATACAACTATCCTTATATTCACTAATACTCGAAGAGGTAGGCATAGATGTTAGAGCTATGTACCTACTATACATAGGACCAGATCATGAAAATGGTGATGGTGAAATAATATTAAATCCAGCTAAGATATATAGATCATTAGATTTAAGGAATGAACTCAAAATGTATTTTGAGAACGATATTTTTTATATATAATTTTTAGTTTTTAAATAAAAATAGTATATTTATAATATGAGGCAATTTAATAAGTTGTAAATTATGATAAAATTATATACAGATAATGAAGGAGATTTTTATATTCTAAATGATGATTGGTCAGGGATACGTATCTCTGATGGTTATTGGGATAATTATGGATCACGCATACCACTAAAAGAAATAACGAGAATTACTATTGATAATAAAATAGGTCATTTTTTTGAACCTCTCTATGGTAATAGACAAGAAGATAGAGTAAAATTGGAAATACTTATACCAAAAAATACTTCATTAAAGGATAATACTCATATAATACCATATTTTATATATGTCACAAGACACGGATACAGACTTATTAGTAATGAAAAAGTATAAATACTATAAACCAGTTGATACTATTAAATTAAAAAAATCACATGAAAATAATTTCAAAACATAAAGATTATTATGATTACTTCCAAGGAATTTATGGGGTAGATAAAATGAAAATCCTTGATAGGAGATCAGAAAATCCATATACTAAATTAGAGGCAGTTAAAGGGAAAGTGTATCATTATACTTTTTCTATTTGTAACGAATTATATGATATTTTTTATCACAACGGAAATCTTTACCACACATATAAAGATTTTATTAAATTATCCAAAGAAACCCCAAATATTAGGATTTATCACAATAAAAAATATTATCAATATAATGAAAATGGGAAAGATTCATTTTTCACTTTCAATTTATCAAAAGAAGTTTGGGATGAATTACAAGGTAGGAAAACAAACCTTAATAGTAAAATGAGAAAACCTATTCTTGTTCAATGTGTTGACATTACAAATAATATATATCGGTGCAATGTTACTGAAAGTAAAATGAATGATAATGTTATATTATCTGAATTTAAATTTATAAAAAAATTAGATGCTCAATCAATCTATTCAAAATTAGATATGTTTATAGGGTGGTTAAATGATAACCCTGAGAAAAAAAGTAATATAACTAATATTGAGAAGATTAAAAGTAAAGGATTTGATACCAAGAAAAGCTTTAGACATAGAAAATAATTTACCTACTAATTCTTTTTAATTTAGATGGTGGTATATTATCAGTTGTATATACCGCATTTTCCATATTAACATCTTTATGTAATTTAAGATTTAATTCTCTATTATCTATTTCATATAAAACAGGTTTATTAACCCATTCAGATAGAGGTCCATCTAAAAGATCTTCTTTATTAGTTCCTAAGTAAATCCTTTCAGGATGAATAGATTTTTTAGATTTAGATTTAGGTATTAAACCTTGTTTCTCTATTTTTTCAATATTATCGAAATCTGTTATGTGATATAACGTATCTATTTTTTCAGACTTTTTATCAAATTTAGGTTCATAGATGAAAACAAGACCCAACTCATACCCATAATCTTTAAAATTAGATTTTATTAATTCAGCACTTTCTTTAGGATTTGAAATAATATGATCTATTTCTTCTCTTTCTAAAAATGGTTGAGATAAATCATCTGTTGCTACCGAAGATAAAAACCACCCAAAAACATTAGTTAACCTTTGGTGGACTTTAGGTAATTTATCAGCATTCTTTGAATCAAATTCTATTTTTATCTTACTAGTTCCCTTAGATAAACCGTCTTCTACCCAAACACTTTCAGTACTTAGACCAATATCTGTGGTAAGGTTTTTTATTACTTGATCAGTAGTTGCTGATTTTATCAATCCCTCATTTATAAATTCTTCGAACCTTTTAATCATAAAGTATATATTAAATGTACTTACCAACTTTAAAAGTAAATATAAATATAGTATATGGAAGAAATAATATACAAACATATAGGAGGTGGTAAATTCGAACCATCTTTGATAATGGTGAAGTTAAATCTCTGGGTACTAATACAGTTGGGATGATTAGAGGACTAGGTTTCGCCACTTTTAGAAATAGTAAGGGAATCATACCATTGACAACTATCTACTAAATGATCATTAGCTAAATCAAGCAAAATATCCCTTTCTAT
>Ga0307980_1000639_pt1 | contig 15989 bp, 8 predicted proteins | sample OrgLakmetage1060_FD_201817 | JGI IMG/M metagenome (GOLD analysis project Ga0307980, IMG submission 201817) | Saline water microbial communities from Organic Lake, Antarctica - #1060 | ecosystem: Environmental > Aquatic > Non-marine Saline and Alkaline > Saline | place: Antarctica: Organic Lake... | reverse complement strand
GACGCATCAGACCGTCGTGAGGGCGCCCTGAACAACGTCATGGATGCCCGCCAGCGGGCATCTGGCCGGTTCAACGAGCGCCGCAATGACCTCCTGACCGATGCGCTCGGTCAACTCCCCGGCTTTGCCGAGCGCCGACAAGGGCTGATCGGCGATGCCGTCACCGGCCTCGGAGGTCGGGGCGCTACTATCGATAACGCTACCAATCAAGGCCAACAGCGCATCCTCGACAATGCCGCCGGAATGGACCTCTCTACGGCCATTCCTGGCGTTGGCGGGCTCGACACCGGGGCCGGCGCTCAGAGGGCCATGGCGGCGCAGGGAGCGCCCTTGACGGGCGCTTTGCAGGGGTTGTCGGCGAGCCAGATGGGCCAACTGGCCGGGCAACGTTCCACGGGGAACATTATGCAGCAACTGGGGGTCGGGCAGACCCAACTGGGCCGCGATCTCGGAAACTTCCAAGGCGATCTGTCCATGGCTCAGGCCAACATCGGCCTCCAAGACCTCCTGAATAGCCTCTTCATGAACGAACGCTTGCAGAGCGCCTCTCAGGTTGGGGGCCGATCCAACGCTGTTGGTGGCATGATGCAACAGGTCGGTGGCAGTCTTCTCGGCGGTGGCATACAAAACTAGTTCTGATAGGATATCGCTATGGCCCAAATCAGTCGTGAACAGGTCCAGTTCGGGGTAGTCCCTGGCCTCGCCCGCTTGGGTGAGGTTCTCGCCAATGCGCTGAACCGGCAATCTGACCTCAATATGCGGCTTGAAATGGCCCGCCTCAAGCAGGGCGCACCATCGTCCGACCTCCCTAGCGGCAGCCGGTTCGAGCGGGTGCGAAGGGATCTCGAACGAGCGCAAGCGGACACCAATGAGGCATCGCGCATCCCGCAGGCCCCCACCGGAGAGGTCGACCTGGTAACTGGCGAAGAGGTCATGGCTCCCGATGTCTCTTCGGGGGCCAAGATGGTTCAAGGCAGCAGCATGGCCGGCACCCTCCCTCCCCCGCCGGAGGGCGCGGGCGAGCAGGAGGTGGCCAACTACACCCGGTTCATGGGCAAGGTCATGACCCCGATCCAGGAAGGGCTCACGCGCATCGGCACCCTCTACGACTCTGTCACCGAGGAGGGGAATGCGCCGATGACGAAGAAGATCACCGAGGGCGTCCAGAACGTGATACTCAACGACAGGATGAGCCCCCAATCGGTCGTGTCGTCTGGCATCCCCGAGTTGACCAAGCTGTTCCACATGACGGAAACCAACCCTGGTATTCTCAGGGAGGTCATGAGCTTCTACGCTACCGGCGATCAGGTCCAAGACAGCCGGGCGCAGCGCCTGATTGACATGGTGGACAGCCTCGGCATCGATCCGCGTCAACTCGGTAACATACCGGGCCTGCTCAATCAGCGGGTGCAGGAAGCTATGGAGGGTCATCAGGCGCAGAAGCTCGCAGACACCCCGCCCGTCGAGCGGGTCAACGCCTTCGCCAAGATGGTGAACCCAGAAGTGCGAGCCATACCGGATGGGGAGATCAACCTCGTCCAGAACCGGGCCAATCAGCGTTTCCTTTCCGGCAAGGAAGCGATACCTGGGCATCAACCGACGATGGGCCAGTTCGCCGTCAACGGGCAGCCCCGCCCAGACCTGAACCCCAACCCTGGGTACGTCAAGCCGGTCGAGGTTGATAAGGTCTATGGCGAATATATCGCTGCCGACCCGAACAACCGTAACTACTTCACATGGGTCCGTGATACCGAAGGGGGGCAGGCCCACGATGACGAAGTCCTGAATGTGATAAATCAGGCATCCGATGTGCGCGGCATGATTACTCGCGGCCTTGAGCGGGCGCAAGGTCGGGCAGTCGGTGGCGGCGTTATTGCACCGATGTATGGGCTCGACGGTATGCTGGGCGGTAAGCAGGTAGAGCCTGGCGTAGGCAACGACATTGTTGTCAAAACGGCAGGGCGGTTCAGAACATCCGGTGTTTCCGGTGATCTCAACGCCTACCGCAATGCGGAAAATATTTTCAAAGCGGCAGGATTTAATGCCGTCGACAGGCAGTTCGGTGCTGCACTTGTTCAAGCCACCGACGGCAAAATCTCAGTCAACGAGGCATCGCAGATCCTACAGGCGGATAAGCCGCAACTGATTCAATTGCTCAACAAGCTCCCGCAAGGCGAGCAGTTCGCTATCAAGCGCCTGATGACCGCATTCGGTCGAACGGTCAGCGGTCAAGGTCTTCCAGTTCAAAAGAGGTTCGAGGTTGAACGGCCCGCCCAGAATACCAACCGGCGAGGGGGTTCCAGGCGGACTAAAAGGAACAGGAACAATCCCGCTTTTAGGAACTCTGGCGTGGACGGCGGAAGGGGTAACTAATGCCCGACGATCTCACAGATATCATCGGCGATATCGGCCCGTTTGACCCGAATGCTCAAACGGCGCAAGATATCCACATCGGCCAAATGGCTGAGTCGTTCAAGCAGTTTGACGAGATGACTGGCCTCCCGTTCTCGGCGCAGGGCATGTCCATCCCGATCCAGGCTGCTGGTTCTCTCACTTCGCTCGCTACTCGCCCGCTCGACCTCTTTGGGTCGGGCATGGCAGACGACCTGAATCGGCAGGTTGATCTCGTAGGCGCGGGTGCCGAGCGCCAAATCGAGAATGCGAATCTGGTCGGGCTTTTTGGGGACCGTGTCAGCTCAGAGCGCCTGCTACGCGGTGTTCGCGTCGCCGGCACTTCGGCCTTGACGAACCTCCCGTTCGCGGGCCTGGGCATGGGCGGCATCAGGGCCGGCGCTATGAGCGGCGCCTACAACCAGAAGGTGACGCAGGCCAGAGACGCAGGACTGAGCGAGCTTGAAGCGCAGGGTGTGGCCATCGCCTCTGGCGTCATCGAGGGCGGCATGATGACGGTCATGCACAAGCTCGGGATGGGCGGTTTCGATACCGGCGCCAAGCAGGCGTTCTTCAAAGATGGCATGCGGAAATATGCCGGTGCGATAGCGACACGGCTTCTGAATGCTGGCGCCCAAGTCACTGGTGAGGAGATCGAAGAACTCAGCATCTATGCCGGTAACTACATGGTCGACCGCCTCTCTGGTATCCGGCCCGAAGAGGCTGACTGGGATGATATCGCTAGCGAAGCGGCCGATGTCGCTTTTTCGACGTTCTTGTCCACCGGCACCGGGCAGGCGGCTCAACAGACGCAAGGCGCGGTCAATCAGCGCAAGCGTGAAGCCGTTGCTCGCGGTATGGCCAAAGAGCGCCTCGGACAGATCCGACAAGACCAGAATGCAGCTATGCAGGGGTCCGACGACATTCGGTCGTATTTCGAGCAACTGCCGGAGGTCGCAGGCGCCAAGATCGACCAACTCACCGAGAACGACCTCCCTGGGCTGCTCGACGGCGCCGCCGACCTCGCCACGGCTGAGAACATGTCGAGGATTCGCATGTCGCTTGGCGAGATGCAGCGGCAGGACCAGATCGGGGCTGCTGATGACCAAGTGGTCATGGGCGGAATTCAGGCTGGCCTAGACGCCCTGCGTAACGCCAAGGTCGATACGACCGACCTCAGAGACGCGGTCGCCACTGCCCCTGATGCAAATACTGCATTGGAAGCTATCCGTCAGAGTATATCTACTAGGAAGGTCAGGGATGTGTTCGAGCGGGCGTTCACGCGAGGCCAGACCGATGCCTCCATCGGCCAGCAATCCGGTGTTCTCGACGCTCAAGCTCGCCTCGGCGAGCTTGAAGCCGGCCTCGATAAGATGGGCCGGAACCAGACCGAAGGCCCGGCAACGCCTGAGACGATGAATGCCGCCGATGTGTCGGAGGCCCAGAGGCTCGCCCGTGACGGTGTGAACCGGGCCAACAGCATGCTCGATGTGGCAGAGGCTAATGCGACGACCGATGAGGATCGGGCCAACATCCAAGAAGCCCGCAACATGGTCGCCAGGATCGATCCCAATGATACGCCCGATACGGTGCGTAGGAACGTCGAGAGGACCATCAATACTATCAGAGGCTCCGTCACCCCAGAGGGCGCAGAAGCGGCCATGGCGGCGACAGAAGCCACCGCCGGGCCGATGGACGAAGATGTGGTCCAAGAGCGCCAGAGGCCAACGCCAGAGGTCAAGGCGCTCTCGCTGGAGGAACTCCGGCAACGCCGGGATGAAGCGGCCGCGCAGGGCGCCCCGCAGGATATCCTCGACCAACTCGATGCCGGGATCACCAAGGCTCAAGAGGCGACCAATCAGGCCCGGCAAGAGCAGAGCACGCTCGATGAGGCTGATGCCGCTCAGATCGACGAGCAAGTGGCCGACACGGCACGCGATCTGCGTGAGGGCCGGGTGCCCGAGGCGGCACTCGTTCCGACCGATGCCAGCCCAGAGGAGGTCATAGCGGCGGTGGAGCGGGCCGTCACGGCTTTCGATAAGGCGTTGGAGGGCACCGGGGCCAAGGTCGTCAACAAGGGCGGCTACATCCAGATTACGCTCCCTGGCAAGCGGAACATCGCGGTCCTGATCGCCAGCGAGCAGGAGTCGTTGAAGAGCGCCTCGGCTCGGCGCAACGCCCGGTCCTCATGGGCCAGCCTGATGGCGCACATGGCGACCCAGCTACCCGGCGCCACTAGCGACACCGTCATGCGGGCGCTCAACGACAAGTTGAAGCTCAAGGCCGACCCCGGCCAGGAGCTCAAGACATGGCTCGGCATGACCGACGCGCAGCGGGCTACCAAGCTCCGCTCGAACGGTGTTCAAACGCCGGCATGGACGATGGCCACGACCGATAGCGGTCGCCTCCCCATCGACGCCGATGCGTTGGTCTATCTGACCTCCAGCGCGGCCATCGACACCGGCAACGATGTGTTCGATGCGGCCATGGAGGAGATCAACCATATCCTGTTCCAGCGGGCGCTGACCGACTCCGAGATCAATGCGATCTACGATGGTCTTAGGAAAGAGGACCGCATCGGCGAGATCGCCGAGGGCAAGCGCCGCAATAACGGCGATCTGGTCGAGGCCGCATATCAACGCTACAAGGAGTGGCTGGCGAACCGGGATGCGGTCCCGGCAGAGAAGACGCGAGGCATCTTCCGTCGCATCCTCGACTTTTTCAGGGGTGCAAACAATCTCGCCAACAAGGCCAAGGACGACCCGGTCCTGTCGGCCATGAACACCTCGTTCGCCGCTATCATGGAAGACGCGCCGGGCCGGCAGTTCGAGCAGGTGCAAGGCACCATCGACCCGGTTCTGGAGGCACGCACCACACGCGAGCGCCGGGCGCTCAATGCTGAACTGAGTGAGTTCCGCAGGCGCCAGAGGCCCCAGACGCCAGAAGAGGTGATGGGGCGGGAAGAGGTGCTCGCTCGTCAGCAGGAGGGGCGCCGGCAGGGCCAGGAAGCGAGCCGGGCCGACCGCGTGGCCCAGCAGGAGGGCCGGGCCGAGGCCGCTGCCTACGAGCAGTTGGATCGTGCGCGAGCGCAGGAGATCAAGGCTGAGGTCACGGCTTATGAAGCCCTGGCGCGGAAGGCCCAGCAGGAGGGCCGGGCCGAGCAAGTAGCCTACGATGCTCTCGCCCGTGAGGCTGAGAGGCTGGATCGCACGCTGACCGCTGAGGAGCGCGATGAGGTCATCGCCCGGCAGCAACTCTCCAACGAGCGGGGGCGTCAAGTCGCGCTCGAATCCATCGCTGAGATCACGGCCAGGATGGAGCAGGCCCGTGAGCAGGAGCGCGACCTGGCACGCGAAGAGCGCGATGAGATCCGCGCCTATGAGGAGTTGGAGCAAGAGCGCCTTCGCGCCACCGAGGCCGGCGAGACGGCAGATGTCACGACGCTCAAGGCCGAGAACGCCCGGCGCCGCCAGCCTCTTGAGCAGAGGATCGCAGACCTTCGCCAGGAGAACCTTGATCTCCGGCAAGAGATGAACATGGCTGAGGACGAGCAAGAGGTTGCCCGTATCGCCAGTAACATCGCTGCTAATGCGCGTGAGATCGAACAACTCCGCATCGACATCGAAAACATCCGCATCCCCGAGCGCCCGGTCGGGCCTGAACAGCAGCAGCGCCGGGCCGCTCGTCGGGCGACCGATCTCGTCAACGACATGCTTCCGCCCGGTCAGCAGGTTGATGACGCTAACATGATGATGAAGTTCATCGACCCCGGTGATCTTGACCCGAAGGCGGAACTGCAAGGGCGCAACCCCAGCAACCTTGCCATTCAGGCCGTTACCGATACCGGCCGGGTGATGCTCAAGCGCATCCGCTCGGAGATGGCAGATAAGCCTACGTCCATGAGCAAGGCGATGTCTGAGCGCCTCGGCCAGGAGATGCGTCAAGGGCGCAGCGATCAGCAGATCCTCGATGATCTGAGCCGGCAGGTGGAGGAAGGCGTTGAGAAGCTCAAAACCGCCGGCCGCATCGGCGAACTGTCCACTGCATACGATCCTGATAACTATACGCCCCCGATTCCTATCGAGATCGGCGAGCAGGAGATGCTCGCCCAGATCATCAGCAGCACGACAGCCCAGATTGCGAAACTGACCTCGCAGCGTAACCAGGCTAAGAATCAGGCGATCAGGGATTCGATTGCCAGCGACATGAAGCCATTGTACCGGAAGCTCGGTACGGCTGCTCGACTGAACATCATGGTCGGCACCCAGGCCGCGCAGATCCTGGCATCGCGTCGTGACCTGCTGCAAACCCCTGAAGACCGCCGTGAGTTGTTTGACCGCCGGTATGGCGAACTGACAATCAAGCAACTGGATAAGGTTCGGAAGCTTCAAGCTCGCGGGCAGTTTGCGGAAGCGCAAGAACTGACGGTGAAACTGACCAAGGCGAACATGGACCGTGTCGATAAATACTTCGGCAATAGAGTTCAACGTGGCGTTGGCGGGTCTGTTATCTCAAGCGCAGCCGATATCACACTCGATGATATGGACGACCCCGATACATTCTTCCAGCTTATCTCGGCGGTTGAAATCGCCAAACAGGGCAAGAGGGGAGGTAAGCTTCTCACCAGTCTGTACTCGCAGAACCTTCTGTCCCCAGGCACGATTGCTATCAACGTCGGTGGCAACTTCTTGAACCTCATAAAGGAAGGCGCTCTCTCCAACTTCACCGCTGCCGGTTACGATCTGGCCCGGTTCCTCACCAACTCGAAGATTGAAGACGCGCCAACGCTGAGAGCTGTTGGGCCGGCGTTTTCCGCTATGATGACTTCCATGCCGAATGCAATCGTGTATGCATGGCGGTCGTTTTTGAGCGGCGTATCGCACACCAAGCTCGACCTCCTCGGCTACTCGGGCCGGCTCAAAGAAGCCGAGGCGCAGGCCCGCTACGGTAACACCCAAGGGATTCGGGGGTTCATCAAGAACTACCTGTTCCGCCCCATCGGTGCGGTCGATGAGCTTTTCTACCATGTCGCAGCGCAGGCGGCTATCGCCACCGAGGCTACCAAGAAGGCATACCTGCAAGAGGGTTTAACCGGCGAAGCAGCGGGCCGTCGTGTGACCGAGTTGATCGAAATGGCCGGCGACCCGAAGAACGAGAGCGCCGACGCGATGGAACTCAAGCGCCGGGCCTTGGCCTATGCTACCGAGACGACCTTCAAGTTGGATGACGAGAACGGCGATATCGACGGTGATAGCCTCGATAAACTGTTCAACGGTATCCAGCGTCTTCGCACATGGACCGCCTTTGATATCGACCCCGACACCCCGATCTTCGGTAAGATCGCTCCACTCATCAACGGGCTCCAACCCGGCATGCTGATCCTGCCGTTCTACACGACCATCGTGAAGATCATCGGCACCGGGTTGAACATGACCCCCATTGGGTCGATGACGGCAGTCCGCGAGTTCTCGAAAGCAGGCAAGCAGACTGATGCGGTAAAGGCCGGCATACATCGCACACGTGGGCACCGCATGATCGGGCAGTCCATCGTCGGCTCGATTATGCTCGCCGTTGCGGCGCTCATGGGCGATGAGGAGGAGTTCTATCTCACCGGGTCGGTCGACCCCCGCGAGAAGGGCAAGCGGCGTATGCTCGAAGCGCAGAACAAGGTTCAAACGCTTCGCACCTTCGCCGGTGATGTGAACTACCGGCGCCTGGACCCGGTCGCCACCGGCCTGACGCTCGTCGCCGACGCCCGCGATGCCTTCTTGGCAACCGGCGCGGAGGCCGACAAGAGTTGGGCGGACCGCAAGGCATCGCTGTTGCAGAAGATGTGGGTCAACATGTTCGACAAGAACTTTGCCCAGGGCATCCGCAACTGGATCGATACACCTCGTCGTGGCGAGAGCAACCCGCAGATGTTCTTAGACAGCCTCCAGCGGGGCGCGATACCGGCGAGCGGTACGATCCGCTGGGCTCGCCGGTTCGCCGACCCGACTATCCGCGTCCCGACCAGTTTCGTCGATGAGACGATGGGCGGGGGCGCCGAGCTTGTTGGACCGCTCTCAGGTGATCCCATTCAGGGCCGGGCGCCCGGTGCTCTGTCGGCGGTCATCACCAACTTCGGCGCGACCGTCAGGGCCGAGCCGAAAGAGCATGTCGCCAAGGCCGCAAACTGGATCGAGAAGACGAACGCCAACATTGCCGAAGACGGCGGAAACACTTGGCGACCGGCCCCCATCGGGAGCCGATTCAAGTTCGGCTCGACCAACTATGAGCTTGATGGCGACGACTACTTCGAGCTACGGCAGATCGCAGCCGAAGAGTTTGAGGGGGTGCTCAAGACCATGCGCTTCGACAAGGACGGAGGCACCGAGAATCAACTCGACAACCTCCGCAAGCGTTACAACAAGGCTAAGGCGCGGGCTCGTCGTCGATACATTTCGAGGCAGCGTACTCCCTGATGAGCTTGATGTACCCGATAGCGTCCTCGTAGCTATCGCCGTTGAGCGGGTTGGTCGTAAATCGAGCGACCTTGCTCATCAGCATCATCAGGAGGCCGGCGAAATCGGTATCAGCGCCACCGTGCGACTTGACGTATAGAAGCATCAACTCGTTCTTGGCTCGCTCGGCGGCGCCGTATTGCGGCCCGGCCAGGGTGCGAGGCCCATGCACCTCGGCCCGAACGTCGAGGTCGACAGGCCCGCCGTCGCCCTTCTCCTCGGACTGCATGACTGATTGGCGCCGGAACCCGGCGGAGAGTGGCTCATGCGTAGGCATCTGCAAGCTCATCTCGAACCTTCCGGCGGAACCACTGCGAGAGCGTTTCATCGCGCCGGGCCAGTAGTTTCTTCAATCGACGCATGTCTGGGTCGTCGCAGTAGACACACTGCCGAGCATAACCCCCGCCTTTCTTGGCGGGGGTCTTGCTATTATTGTCTGATCTCGACATCATTGATCTCCTCAATCATGCTCCCACAACCATCTTCGGCGTATGCTATATAGCATACTTGTGATGTCAAAGGAGAACCCAGGTGACGGTTACTCTTCTGCCCTACTCCCGCCTTGCGTGTTCATCCTCGGGGCCTGATCCTGGGGGATACGCCCACCCTCGGGCCAAGGGGCAGGTGACGAATGATACTGGGTAAAACCCAGTTGGAGAGCGAGGCAGGACTCGAACCTGCACTAACCGGGAACAAATCCCGGTGCATTACCGATTATGCTACTCGCCCGTAGACGGCGATGCAGACCGCTTCTGCAATGCCATCGTGCGGCTTGCGCTTGCGGCCTGGGTAGAGATCGACGTTGGGATATCTCTTCGCTACCCAGGCGCAAGCGCCCGCCTTCTGCTTGTCTCGCGGGAGCCCCCGCACATGTGGGATGACCTCCTTCTTCCAGACCTTCGGCAGCACCCGGTCGAATGGCCATCGCTGCGCGAGGCATGCGCTCGTCAGGATGCCGGTGTTGTACCCGAAGTTGAACATCGACCTGGGCGCCTCATGGCCAAAGGTGCTCACATCTTCGATGAGCACCAGTTTGACCGTGTAACCCTGGAGGTCGATGAACTCGTTGATACGGCGGATCAGTTCGACCCCGTCGATTTCTTTACCGAGCAGGGGCAGTGGCTCGCCGTAAGCCTCGCCACCGGCGAGCACCGCCCACGCTCCATCTTGGCCGGGGTCAATCCCGAGAACGCAGTTCATGACAGGAGCCCCTCCAGGTCATTCTCCGCGCCTTCCCCCTCCCTCGCCGGCAACAGCTCCGACATCGGGATTCGGTAGGCTCGACCCAGGCGCCGATGCTCCAACCCACCGGATCGCAGCATCCGTCTGATCGTTTCTTCACAGCACCCGAGGATCTGGGCCGCTTCCTTCACGTTCGCATACAGGTTTGCCATCGTTGTCTCCTGTATGGAACTGTAGCATCATTCCATCAGGTCGTCAAGCAAACTGTCGTCATCTGTGGGGTTGAGTATCTCCATCCCCTCTTCGTTGAGCCCGATGCCGACCCAACTGCGCTTGCGCCCATTCGCCCTGCTCTGCTCGGACCTGACGGTGCTGTAGGTCTGCTGGATCTCGGAGTGGAACCGATTGTCTGCGAGGGGCTTGTTACCATTTTTCAGGCAATAGAGCGTGTAGACGCGGTACAGGTCTTCCTTCAAGACCTCCTGCACGCCGCTGACCGTCAGGCAGTCCTGGCAGAACGAGTAGACCGGGGCTGCGGCCCGGCGGGCGCCTTCGAGCATCGCCTTGGCGTTATCGGTGATGGAGAACGCGCCCCCGTCTTCGATCAGATCGCGCATGCCCTGCACCGCCCAGTTGAAGATACCGGGCAGTTCGGTTTTGAGCCTGTCGGCCAGGCCGATGTCCTCGCGCCCGACGAACGATTGCTTGAAGATGAAGGGGATCATGCGGGCGATGATGGCGCCAGAGGGGTCCAGGAAGCTCGGCAGCCGGTTGCAGGCGACGACGAACCGGCCTGGCAGCTTGACGCCTTGGAGGTGATCTTTCTTCTTCCGGTTGATCTGGAGCGGGGAGCCGCCTGTTACCGCCTTCAAGAGGTCGATCACCCGCTCTTGGCCCCGGCCCGTGAGCGGGCTATTGGCCTCGTCGATGAAGATGATTGGCTTGCCGACGAGCGGCTGCATGGCGAAGTCGTTAGCAAGCTCTGAGAGCATCGGGAAGGCTGCGTTCTCCTCGCCCATCAACTCTTTGAGCACAGCCATGACCACACCCTTGCCGGCGCGGGGCGGGCCTTGGAGGAGGAAGAACTTTTGAAGGTCGTTACGCTGCGTCAGGATGTAACCGAAGAACTTGCGGAACTCTTTCTTCTCCGCATCCGTATCGAAGCAGTCGTCGACGAACTTCTCCCATTTCAGGCATGTTGCTTTCGGGCTATGGTCGTAGGGCAGCACCACCGTATTGAAGAAATCTTTGTCGTGCGGCTCGACCTTCGCGTCGGGGTCCATGGTGAGGTCTTCGAGCGAGATCATACCGTTGGCGAACACGGCCATCGGGGCCGGCGCTCGGTGGGGGTCGCTGATCCATCCAGGCATTCTCAGGTCTTCTTGCAGGACGAGGCTCCTGACCGTCTCTGTGATGCCCTTACCGGCGCTGGCCGAGCACTCAGCATCCTTGACGACCCGGCTGCATAGCGCCTCGGCGCCCATGATCTTCCAGCGTGTGCCGTCCCACTCCCAGTCATTCTGGGCCGACCGGAGCAGCCCACCTTCGTCATAGTTCCGCTTGAGAAATATCTGGGCGTTCGAGTAGGGGCTCGCGCCGTAGCCGAGCATGTCTTCAACGTCTCCGCTATCGAGCGTGTCGGCGATGAGCGTGTCCCCATACAATGCTTTATCGTCAATCGGGCCGAGCACCGATGACAACGGCGGTTTGTTGCTGGTCAGCGTGCCCGCCTTGAACTTGCCGACAGCCTCACGAACGATGTCGATCATTTCGTTCGGCGCGTTGATGTCGCGCTCTTCTTCGCGTGAGTGGAGGAACGGACCTTCGAGGAAGTCGACGATCTTCTCGCCGGGGCACCCGATGGCGACCAGTTCGTGCGCGGCTCCGTAGGCGTGGTGGTGCCGGGAGGTCTGGGTCTTCTGCTTGACGATGCGGTGCATCGCCAGCGATACCTCCTCCATATTGGGCTCGAACCCAGGGTCATAGTCGACCGTATCGCTGGCTGACCTGACCTTTTCGGCCTCGGCCACCATCCAATCTTTCAGATCGGAGATCGCCACCCGCTCATCGCCGTCGAGGGCGCCAACGCGATCACGCATCTTGATAGGCGGCTTGACTCCTTCGCCGAAGGTCGGCGGGGCCGTGTAGATCGGCTGGACCGGGTTGTAGAGGGAGGGATCTGCGATGCCGTGCGCCTTCCAGTACGCTCGCCACTGGAAGACATCGATATCGTCGTCGAGGAGGAACCAGAAGCGCAGGTAGAGGACGTTCCCTGGCGACCGGACCTGATAGCTACTGGTGTACTGATAGACGCACGCTGCCTTCTGGAATCGCTCGGGCAGTTGCTTCCTGGCCCACTCTGCCAATCTGGCCGGCGAGCGGCCGAGCATGCTCTTCGGAGCGATCATCTCGTCGATGTCGATAGCGACCCATGCCCGAGGGCACGGCTCGAAGTCGGCTTTGACGTTTGGGCGATCCTTGTACCGGCGATTGACGCCGGCCCCGCTATCGGTGGCGCGGGGGTCTTTATCGTCGACGAGAGCGCCGAAGATGGCGATGGCATTACGGCGCCGGCTGATCGCCTGAACGCTCTCCAGCAGTTCGTCGGTATCTCTGGCGTCGAAGGTCTGAACGTTCCATGTGTAGATGTTTGGATAGTTTTCGGATTGGATCTTTCCGTCGTCCTGTACGGAATACTTCTTGGAGCAAGATTGCCGGTGGTCCTTCGAGACAAGAACAGTGATTGATTCTGCCCTATGGGTATTTATGCTTGTCAGCGTCACGTTGGTTCTCCTAGTTGAGCGAAGCACCCCGCATTCCCTAGTCTGCGGGGTGCTTTCGTTGGTGCCTGGATATCATACCCAGGGGTGGTGGCATTCAACACCGATATCTAGTGGGTGCCTACTTCCGGTAGTACGACCCCTGCCAGGAATCGGCTCCGATGGGCAGACCCATGGCCCACCTCGGTAGCTCGGTCATGATGGCATCGAGTTCTTCGCATGTCACACGGCCTATCTTCTCGTCGATGACGATCTCATCATGGACGGTCAGGACCGGGTGCAGCCCCTTCTTCTCGGCGCGTATCATTGCGAGCGCCATCAGTTCTCGGGCTACTGCCTGCGTTGCATTCTGGGCGAGCTTCCCGCCGTATGTGTCGAGCAGCTTCCACTTCTTGGTATAGCTGTCGACGCCCCAGTAATGGATCGCATCGACCATCTGATCCTTGTCCCAGGGCGCCGGTTTCGGCTTGATGTGCGCCTTGCGATAGGTCATCACCCGGCCCGATGGCAGGCGCATGCGGAGGTGCTTACCCGAGTGGATGAAGGTCATCTTACCGGCCTTGAACCACTGCTTCTTGTGGCGGCATGCCGAGAGCGCGGCCTGATTGACATCGTGCCAGAGCGCCTTTGTTGCGGGTCGCCCGTTGCGCCATGCGGCGACGATGTTGTCGATCTCCTCGTCGCTCAGGCCGAGCTTGTCGGCGCCGAAGGCGATCATGGAGCCGTAGCCGCCTTGGAACCCGAGCGCCAGTTCACAGGTCTTTCCTATCTTATCCTTCTTGCTGTGCTTGCCCTTGCGGTGCTCGAATATCTCCGCGTAAGGCAGGTGGAAGATGTCGCTGGCGGCAACGCAGTACATGCGCTTGCCTTCTCGGTAAGCTTGCAGCACATGCTCTTCGCCGGCCAGCCACGCCAGCACCCGGCCCTCGATAGCCGAGAAGTCAGAGACGAGCAGTTCACGCCCCTCCTGGGCGCACAGGCAGGCTCGGATCAGGCTGACGCACACATCCATGATCTGGTCGTCGCCATAGCAAAGCTGGAGCATATCGAAGTCGCGCTTCAACACCAACTCGCGGGCGAGATCGTATTCGTTGATGCCTTCGTCTGGCTCGTACTTCAACACCCCCTGCGGCAGGTTCTGTAGCTGCACGATGTAGCTCGCCCACCGGCCCGTGTGGGCGCCATGGTAGCCCATCATGTTACGCAAGCGCCCGTCATCGCAGACTGAGAGCATGATCTTATCGAGCTTGGCGAGGCTGGACTTCCCGATCTCCTGTCGGATCTCGAACGCCCGGCGCAGAGCCGGGTCTGTAAGATTCGGGTCGTCGAGGTATTCTGTGACCTTGTCTTTGGCCACACTCTCAACCGGGTAGCCTCGCGCCTTGGAGAACGCGTAGATATTCTTGAACTGGTTTTCCGTTTCGACGGCGCCGTCAGTCAGTTCTGACAGTTCCTCCCGGCGCACAACGCGGATCGTCTCGATCACATCGAGAATGGCTTTGACCAGAGCCTTGTCGACGCCGATGCCACGCTCGTTCATGCGGAGATCCATGTCGCGGATCTCTTTCTCCTGCCGCCTGATGCGGGGCAGCGCCTTGCTCAGGGCCAGTTCCGCCTTCGTGTCGTCCCGGCAGTAGTCGTAGAGTTCTTCGAGAGCCTCGGGGGTGTGCTTTCGTCTCGGGTCGCTGTTGGCCTTGATCGGTTTCCACGGCTTGCACAGCGTCAGCATGAGCTTGTGACCGATCATGTTCTTCTGACCGACATCCAACTCCCTGACGCACTCTTCCAGCTTGCCGGGCAGGCCAGAGCATCGTGCATCAGCCTGGAGGTCGTAGAAGGCATCCATGCCGGGCCATGTCCACCCGTATCGCTCGACCAACACCCACCGCCAGATGTTCATGTCGAACTGCACGTTGTAGGCTGCGAGGTAGCCTCCCTGGGCAGGCACATCGGTCAGGCTGATCGGCGGCGGGTCGCCAGGAACCCACAGGTGGACCTTATTGGGGCTCTTACTGAATGGGTTGTTGAAACTGAGGCAGAGAACGTCGGTGCTCGGATCTCGCGCATAACGAGCGGCGCCGACCTTTGTGAGGTCGACGCCGCTGTACGTTTCTACGTCGAAGACCGCGAGCGTGGGATGCTCACTCACGGCCCGCCCCTTACATCAAGGCGTCGAGGTCATCGGGGTCGGCGCCCGATTCTTCCCCGTCGTCAGGATCTTCGTCGTAGTTGGCGGGATCTTCGTCGTAGTTGGCGGGATCGTTCTCCTCAGACAGGTCGTACTTCTCGACCTCATCATCGATCTCACCATCATCGAAGAAGTCTGCCGCAGCGTTGGTGGTCATGCCCCCGGCGCCGCCGAAGGTTTCGTCCTCGCGCACCAGTTGGACCGCCTCCAGCAGGAAGGTCACGCCCTTGATGGTCTGGGTGACGACCTTGCCGTTGGGCTGGCGCACCCGCTCGCTGCTCATGTAGCTCATGGCATTGACGGCGAACCGGCACCAGTAGCCACCCCTGATGACGATGCCACCTTCGAGCGGCCGACTGTTGGACCCGACCTGCAAGGGCTTGTTCTTGCTCTTGCAGTTGATGAACGTGCGCCCCAGGAACCACTCGCCCTTCTTGACATCGGAGGGGTTGTCGGGGTCGCCCTTGTGGAACGGGAACTGGAGTTTCTTCATGTCCTCGCCCGGCCACGTTTCCTTGGCGCAGTCGAGGCAGGCTTTCTTCAACTGACGCAGATCGGCGTCGTCGTCGAAGATGAGGTAAGCCTTGTACTTGTTGTCAGCGAACTGCCCGGTCGAGTCGGGCTTGTCCAGCTTGGGCCAGCCTACGCGACCCACGGGGGTCTTGAGGCGGTTGATGTAAACGGGCTTGAACCCGTCGTTCGTCTGTTCAGCCATGATTGTACTCCTCGGCCTATTCGGCGATGATTGTGTCGGCCCACATGGCAGAGGGGCTCGACAAATGGATGGGTATTTTATGGGTCATATATTTTATGTCAACGAGGCAAAAAGAACCCCAGCTCGCCGAGGCAGGAACCGAACAGGGAGACTGCGAGCGACGAGCGGGGGCGACAGCAACACACTGTCAGATTTATCAGCCTTCCCATTTCCGGTTGTACCGGATGGCC
>Ga0307980_1000633_pt1 | contig 16022 bp, 23 predicted proteins | sample OrgLakmetage1060_FD_201817 | JGI IMG/M metagenome (GOLD analysis project Ga0307980, IMG submission 201817) | Saline water microbial communities from Organic Lake, Antarctica - #1060 | ecosystem: Environmental > Aquatic > Non-marine Saline and Alkaline > Saline | place: Antarctica: Organic Lake... | reverse complement strand
TAACCCATTCAGATAGAGGTCCATCTAAAAGATCTTCTTTATTAGTTCCTAAGTAAATCCTTTCAGGATGAATAGATTTTTTAGATTTAGATTTAGGTATTAAACCTTGTTTCTCTATTTTATCAGTATTATCACTATCAGTTATATGATAAAGAGTATCTATTTTATCGGTATTTAATTTATCAAATTTAGGCTCATAAATAAAAATAATTTCATCTTCATGTTCCTTTAATAATTTAGCAGTTTCTCCAATATTTGAAGAGATATGATCAACATCTTCTCTTTCTAGAAATGGTTGAGCTAAATCATCTGTTGCTATTGAAGATAAAAACCAACCAAAAATACCTATCATTCTTTTATGAATTTCATCCATTTTATCAGAATTTTCAGAATTGAATTCGATATTTATCTTATTAGTTCCCTTAGATAAGCCTTCTGCTAACCAAACATTTTCTGTACCTAAATATTTAGTTAAAATTTTTAATACTTGATCAGGTGTTGCTGATCTTATCAAACCCTCATTTATAAATTCGTTGAATTTCTTAATCATAAAGTATATATTAAATGTACTTACCAACTTTCATATTTTAACATTTATTGTACAAAAAATGTTAAAAAAATAATCTTCGTTTCCAAGTTCTATTAATTTTATTAGAAAAATATATAAATTGTAAAACTTTTATATTGTGTATTAAAATATTTTTCGTATATTAGCAATATGTCAAAGAAAAAGAAATATAGAGGAAATCATCAAAGACCAAACAAATTTGAAAATGAATACAACTCTTTAATAGTAGAATTAGAGTTGTTGAAAAATAAGAAAATTGCTAAACTAAAAGATAAGTTTTCAAAAAAACAACCCTTTAAAAAAGGGGATATTATCTACAATGTAACTGGAACTGGAATTATAAAAATAGACAGTATTGATTTTAAAATAAGTTATAATGGTTGGTCAAACAAATAATCAGTAACTTTGCACTCCAATTTAGAATAAGGTTGTATAATTGAGCATAACGGTTGGGTATATGTGTTGTATGCCTAACCATAAACTATCAAATTGGCGTATAAATTAACACCACTTGAATTACACCAATTATAAAAAAGAAATTATGAAAACAGAAATTAAAGTTAAATCGAATCAATCTATTAAATTTAATATATAATACCTATGATTAAAAAGTTTATATCATTTATGTATAATACATTTTTAGAAAATTTTCGAGTAGTATCGACTATTTTCGATAATGATGCACATAATATAGTATCTAAAAGAGGATGGGAAAAGTTAAATGAAATAGAAGAAAACCATTAACTCATTGTAGATTGAAATATTTTTCGTATATTAGTGATCAACTAATACAACTTTTAATAATGAAAACCCATGTATCTTATGTGTGTATTCATACCCAAACAAAATTGTAAGACCAACTGGAATTTGGGCAGTGGAATAAATTCATTTAATGAAACAAAATTATGGATATAAGACGACACAAGGTCCATTTGAGCTTATGGTATTTAAAATATCAGCAAGTGATGTTATATACGATGATTAGAGGACTAGGTTTCGCCACTTTTAGAAATAGTAAGGGAATCATACCATTGACAACTATCTACTAAATGATCATTAGCTAAATCAAGCAAAATATCCCTTTCTATATTAGGAAACTTTTCTTCAAGACCTCTTGTCATTTCATCAATTAAATCATGTTCTATTGCTCCACCAGTACATAAGTTTGTATATGTTTCTTCATAATCACCATCATACTCACTAGCTTATTCTTCATCTATATAATCATATACTTTTTCAGAAAATTCAGAATTAAACCAATCTTCGGTATATTCCTTATTTAAATAAGATTTTACCTCTTCAAGATTAGTTGAACTTTCTAAGAACATTTTGTATTTTAATATCTTCATAACCTATTTTAATTTTCATCTGATAAATCATCAATAAAATCCTTAACCTTTCTTAATTTGATATCATTATCTATACCACCTAATTTCTTAGAAATAGATCCTTTCATGTCATCTGGATCTTGATCAGTTAAGACCTCAATTATTTGAGATTTGTTTATTGTAAATGTATCATTATTATCTTCTGATCTAAGTCTAACTATATCATCGGGTAAGTTTTCCTGATTGTTACATACAGTCGCTATATTTTCCTCTCCATTCTTTTTAACATATTTCACTTTCTCATCAGCTTTAAGTTCCATATTATCATCTGACTTATTTATCCTACTACTATTTTTAGAAGCTTCTTCACCTTTAACAGATAATACATCAACGTTTACTTCTTTTATATCTGTTTTGATTTTATCAAATATCTCTCTAAAGAATAAAGTAGATTCAGACCTCTTAGTATCAATACCATCAGCCTTTTTAACTTTATCAATATAAATCATCTTACTAGATTTAAGTCTATCTTTGATTACATCTAAAATACCATCTATAACTAATTTTAAACTACTATTTGACTCATCTTCGTTATTATTAAGATCTTTAGAAATCACATCATTTAATAAGACGATCATTTGAATAATATCGTCATACATTCTCAGTAAAGTTTCTTTCTTTTTGAGTTTACCAATATTGTTATTTAGACTATTGAAAGATGTCTCAAAAGAATTTAGAATTCCAATTTTAACTTTTTCAGGTGAGTTAGTTGTTTTCCAATCAGGTAAACTTTTTACTATATCTTTGAATGGTTTAATAAAATCAACCATAACAACTTTGGTATCATTATCCCACTCGTTGATCTTATTTCCTAACCAACCCTCATTTAATCGATATTTAACATAACTTTTTATGTATTTCATATCTTATATATTAAACATTAATATTGTTAAACTATATAACAACCATGATAGACGCTAAAAAAGACTTAATAAAGAAAAACAAAGTTCTTAAAAAGGTTAAGAAAAACCTTAAAAAAGAATATTTTGGAATCGATAGGGAAATTGATGAGTTAATATCTTATATCGAGCCGTGGTATATTTTCAATGATATACAAAACAAACCTACCATTATAAACCTTTGGGGTTGCACTGGCGTAGGAAAAACATCTTTAATACAAAGACTTTTCCACCATTTGGAAATACAAAATAACCTTTATCGATTTGATGTTAGAACATTACTTGAAGATGATCAAATCTCTACTAAAATGAGTAGTTTATCTGATGGTAAAGATAAAATAGGGATAATATTTGATGAATTTCAAAATGCTAGAACCCTTGATCAATCAGGTTTTGAGCAAACACAAAGTGGACTTAGAGGATTATGGGATTTACTTGATAGTGGTAAGATAGAAATGACATCAGTTTCTTATGCTGCTAGGAGGGTTTACTTCGCTTATAATGCTCTTAGGTCAGTTATTGACAATGGTGTTAAAATTAAAAAAGGTGTATTTAAAAATAAAATTAAATACATCAAAACAAAATTATCATATGATGATTTCCAAGCAATTGGTATGGAAGAAGATAAACAAGATAAAAACCATATAGGTAATTACTTATCTGATACTTTTTACGACATTAAAAATGAGTTACCCGAGTATATGGGATTTGAGCATATATGCTCTATTATGGATGATCTAAATACCGAAGGTGTTATTGCATTTTTTGAAGAAGTATTAGAGAAACTTTCTAAACCAAAAATACATGATTTCACTAAATCAATAATTTTTATAATCGGTAACTTAGATGAAGTATATACTGATCATAGTAATTTCAACCCAGACATGGATGCTGATATGTTAAATAAGTTATCCAATAAGATAACAATAACTGATGTTAAGTCAGCTCTTAGTAGACGTTTTAGATCAGAACAAATAGCTAGACTTGGTAACAATCACCTTATATACCCTACCTTAGATGTAAAATCATTCAAAGATATTATAAGTTTAGAACTTAAAAATATAAATGCAGATATTAAAGGTAAGTATGATGTTGATTTTTCGTTTAAAAATAGTATACATGATATACTTTATAAAGAATGTGTGTTCCCAACTCAAGGAGCTCGACCAGTTTATAATCGGATTAATTCTATTATACGACCAATTGTATCAAAGATAATGAAATCTATTTATGAAGATAATATTGAATATGATTCAATCGAATGGTCATATAAAGATAAGTCACATAAAATTAAATTTAAAAGAGATAAAGGTAAAAATAAAACATTAAAATTTGACTTTAATCTAAAAATAGAAGATTTAAGGGAATCTACTGGAGATGATTCACAGTATAAAGTAGCAGTCCATGAAGCAGGTCATGCGGTTTGTTGTATAGTTAACATGAAGTTATTACCTAAGAGTATTTATTCTAAGACAGCAAATTCTTCTTCGAAAGGATTTTGTAGTATGGATCTACCTGACGATAGAACAAGGGAGTTTTATGATAACTATATAAAAATGACACTTGGTGGTTATGTTGCTGAAAAAATAGTTTTCGGTGATGATCAATTATCGGATGGGTGTCATGGAGATTTCCAAAGTTCAACATCACTTGCAAATAAAATGGTTAAGTTGTTTGGTATGTATGGAGATCCAATGTTAATAGTAACTCATAACTCACCTGATGATAATTATATTTCTGTTCAAGAAACAAGTAAATTTGATAAGAAAGTTAAAAAGGTAATACTTAAAAACCTTAAAGAGGTTGAAAGAACATTGAAGAAAAATAAAAACCTTTTCTTCATTATTTCTAAATACCTAACAGAGAATTCATTTATCGATCAAAAAAACTTAAAGAAACTTATTGAAGATGTTGAACCAAGTATAGTTACATCTTTGAAAGACAAGGATAACTATTTTGAGTTTAAAGGTAAATATAATAAATTTTTTGATACTAAAAATAAATAAAATTATGTATATAAATAAAGTAAAAGAATTTCACGAAAAATTTGATCATCCTATGAATAATGTAGAAGATGATATAAGTGTAGAAATTAGAAAGTTAAGACTCAAGTTAATATTTGAAGAGCTTCAAGAGCTAGCAGAATCTATGGATGTTAAAGAAACATTCACGAAGCTATGTGAAGAAGGAATAACTAAAAGTAAAGATGGTAATAATGTAGATAAGGTAGAAGAATTAGATGCATTATGTGACATACAATATGTTTTAAGTGGAGCTGTTTTAGCACTTGGACATCAGAATAACTTTGATGATGCTTTTAGTGATGTTCACAATTCAAATATGACAAAGCTATGTTCGTCAATGGAAGAAGTAGATCAGACAATAGAATATTATGTTGAGAAACGTGGTATGAGTAAAGATGATATAACTTATTCTTCAATTGGTAGTGAGTATATTGTTAACCGTAAATCAGATATGAAAGTTTTAAAAAATGTAAATTATAAATCTGTTAAACTAGATAAATATGTATGAGAATAAATCATTATCATTTATAAATAAAGATGTAATATCAGATAAGTTTGGTAAGGAAATACTTGAAAGTATTTTTCAAGATGAACTTGAATGGGAAATTAAAATAGTTAGAAGATTCTCACTTAGATCAGAGATAAAGTTTAAAGTTAATGATTTCACATTTTCAATAGAAACCTTTATAAAAAAAGCAGTAAGTAATTTTAATTATAATTTTAAATTGATAGTTCATGGTATAAAAACTACTATGGGTACTAAAAAACGTGATTTAATAAGAAAATATAAAAAAGATCTTACTTGTTTAGATATACTAAACGAGATAAGATCTTTTTTGGATTATACTGAAAAATGGAATGAAATTGTTAGTGAAGTTGAAAAAGAGTTAATTAAAAAATATAAGGTTAAGAAAATGAAAATATGGGGTGACTATAACCCGAAGGGTTTAACAGACCGCCCACTACTTATGTCACCAAGTAGTAGTAAAAGACCATCAAAAACCTTTGGTGTTATTACCATTTCTTTTAAAGGTTTAAGATCAGATAGTCCATTTGGAGGTATGAAAGAAGCTACTTATGCTTATACAGATAAAGGAGTTTTTGATAGTTTTAGTTTGAGTAAAAATCGACCATCTACTAGGGAACAAATAGATATTGATATTAAAGAATTAGAACAAATGAAAGAAACCACCAAAGATTTACATCAAATGGTAGAGTGGTATATTCTAAATTATCAGAGAGAAAAAAGGTTAAAGAAAATTTTAGAAAAACAAAAAAATTAATTAGTTTTAGGTTATGATACCTTATTTAATATTTCTAGTAATAATAGTATTCTTTGTAGTATCCTATTTTCAAATAGGTGTAAAACCTAAATGGATGCGATTGAAAAAATCAAGATCATCTCAATTACTTAATGTTATGAAGAAAAGAAATAACATTAACAAGGTTGAGAATTTAACAAAAGATCAAGAATACAATCATTACCAAATCAACAAAGAAAAAGAAGTTGATCGAATATTAGATAAGATTTATGAGAAAAAGAAGTTAACCCAAAAAGAAATAAATTTTTTAGATGAGTACAACAAAAACAAAAAATAAAAGGAAGAATCCACTAAGCGGTAAATCTTTAAATCAATTAATTAATGAATCCAATCAACTACTTAGTAGGGATAATATGATAGGTAATGCTAATGAGTGGTTATATTCAAAAATATCTAGAAGTAAGTTCAAAGAACACCCACATAATAAATTAAGTCGTAAAGTAACTGATAAAAGGGTTAACTTTTTCATGGAAGATGAAGGTATTAAAAAAGATGTGATCGAAAGTATTTTGAGATGTCAGAATAATATTAAAAATGTTCATTACATGAAACCTATGTCTAGAGACAATGGAGAGTACACATTTAGAATTAAATTTAATGGTAAAATCTTAATAGTTTCAGAATTTGACATATATGATTATGACTGGTTTATGGAAGCATTATCAGAATTATATAATAATATTGATATAGAAACTATCATAGAAAAAAGAAAAAGAAAAATAGCAACTTACGTAGATAATGGAAAAGTTTATGATAGTTCTTACATCCGATATAGTATTATTGAAAAAATAACAGGGGGTGATTTTTCTTTTGAGAAAAACTTTGAGAAAGCTAGAAATGAAATCAAAGCAACAATAACTAAATAATATTATGGAAGAAATTTTAATGTTACCTACTGTTCCCAACCTTAAAAGTCAATTAGAAATACTATTTCTCATGATGATAAAATCAAAAGTGGTGATTGGTTTATAAATACTGGTAATCGAAATACAGTATCACAAGCTAAAAAGGATTTAAACCCATTGGCTGAAAGTTACTGTAAAAAAATATTATCAACAACTGATCCTCTAATAGATAATCTAAATATGTCAGATGATGTAGTTTATGATTTTATAGAGTCGTATATGAAAAACCTTTCGAATAGTAAAACAAAATCATAATATAAAGGTATAAGTTTATAAATAAAAATATAAAATTATGCCCAAAATCAAAGTCAACAAAGAAATCAAAACAGAAATAATCTGTGTAATCGATAAATCTGGTAGTATGTCATCCATCAAAAGTGATGCTATTGGTGGTTTTAACGAATTTTTAAAAGAACAAAAAGAAGTTAAAGATGATACTAAAATAACAGTGAATTTATTCGATAGTAATTTTAGCAAACTTTATAACTCACTCCCAATTAATGAAGCAGTGGAACTCGATGATACTAATTATAGACCATCATCAATGACAGCTTTATATGATGCTATAGGAAAATCAATTAACGAAGCAGAAGATAGATTTGAAAAGGATGGTAATCCCGATAGAGTCCTTGTAGTTATCTTAACCGATGGAAAAGAAAACAGATCACAAGAGTATGACCAAAAAGGCATATTCAAAATGATAGAAGAAAAATCTGATAAAGATTGGGAATTCATTTTCCTTGCCGCTAACCAAGATGCTATGGAAACAGCTACCAGTCTTAATATAAAGGGTGGAAACTCTATGAATTTTGCAGCTAGTGGATCAGGAGTTAAAGGAGCTTATGCTAAAATGTCCTCTACTGTTAAATCATACAGATCATCAAGTAAATCTAAATTCGATAATTTAGATGATTTTGATAGTAATGATACTGATAGTGAATAATTAAGGTTCGGTGAAGCCACCGAATTTCATACCTTTTAATTCACCATTTATATTGTTTGAAACTTCCTCACAATGTCCCATAGTATTTTCTAAAATTGATAGAATAATATTTAAAAATGAGTACATTTTGAGTAAGTTTCTTTCAGAATTATAAAAATCAGAATCACAGATGGAGTTTATTAACTCCATTTTTAGTTTTAATGATTCATTGTTTCTTTCTTTCATTTTATTGATAACAACTTGAGGTATTCCAGCTCTTGACATTTCACTCTCATAATCAAAAACTATATCAGTTATTAATTCTAATAAATCTTTCCTTAATTCAGAATTATCTAAAGATTTATACTTAGCCGCATGTACATACACATGTAGGACATTTTTATATGAACTAAAGTAAATATGGAGATACTTTTTAAATACTGCATCTCTAAACTCACTAGATAAACTTAATGTTGGTATTTTAGAATATACCCAAAAATCAATTAAGTTAAATACCTCATGATTAATTATATCAGATTCTTTAACCTTTACTTGGGTGGAATCAACTTTCTTTTTAGCTTCTTTGTCTTTATTACTACCAAATATTCTTTTGAAAAAGTCTAAAAGAATATTGTTTAACTTAGTTTTAATTAACATGATAATTAAAAATACAACAACTACAGATATTGTCGTTAAAATACCATGATCCGCAACGAAGTTTGCGATAAATTTGAATATGTCTGTACTACTAGAAAAATATGTCATGTACTATATATTAATTTATAACCTTAATTTGTAGTTATCTGATAGTTCTCCAAAAATATATTCTATGAATTGTTCATACTCATATTCCATACCCTCCATAATCATCCAATCATTAATAGAATCATTTTCAAAATCGGTTATGAAAGTTCCATCAAATTCTGTTATAGAACCATCAAATTCATAGGTTTTATCATCTTCTAATACCAATTTACCATAATGTGTCAAAAACCCATCTTCTTTATCAGTATCTTCGTATATAAACTTAATTTTAATGTCATCTCCAGACTCACGCCAAAGAATATCACTAAACTCATTTTTTATTTTTTTGAATGTCTCATCTTCTTTACCATCTTTATGAGAATCTAAAAATTCTTTTTCCTTAGACGTTAAACTATCTAGCCCATGTTGGGATATTTTGTCTAATATCTGATCAGTATACTCTTGACTTTCCTTAAACATATTATATGTCAATACTTGTTTTTTCATACGTTATATATTTAATTGAGAACCTATCATTTTAATATATAACTAAAAATAAGGAATAAAATGATTTCACCTTTCGCTAACTTAAATAGGATAGACTCAGTTATAAAAGAAGCTTTTGGGTCAGAAAACGTAACTTTTGATCAACAAGAGAAAAGAATGAAAGATGGTTCTACTCACAACTACATTTTTAATATTAAATCAGGTAATACTGAAATAAAAATGGTTATAGAGGGAGAACAAGCTTTTAACTCTTCTAATTTTAAATGGTCTTATTACTCAGATCCAACAAATAAAGAATCTACATTGATTACTAGACACTCAAACTTAACTTCTTTAAATGGGAATTTAAAAGAGATTTTTGAAAAGAAAATGTTTTCTAAAGAATACTTAACTGAAATGGTTAATGAAGGTATTAATAATTGGCATGAGAAAAAGTCAGAAGAAAAAGTTAAAGATATCTTTAGAACAAGTGATGAAGAACATGTAAGTGGAGAAAAATTCATAGAAGTTTATGAAGAAAATTTAGAAAACGCTATAAATAAATTTGGATTGGATGTTGATTCAATTCATATCGAAGGTGAGAGAGTTGATATTCAATTATACTCAAGTACTCATGATGGTGAAATATCAACACGAACACGAATAGATATGGAAACATTTTTTAATAAGTTCCCACAAGTGGATACTTCTTGGTTTTCAAATAGTGTATTTAAAATAGATTTCCACGGAGTTCCAGAACTTTATAGTGGTAAATCAAGTAAACAAATATAATAATTAGATAATGTTAGAATTTAATAGTATAACTTTTCAAAATATAAAGGAAGAAACTGAAAATTTCTTGAGAAAGATCTACAATAAAGCTGATCAGGTTTTCAGCCCAGCTTCTCCGTATGGTCAAGTCGTAAGGGTTACCCAAGAATTGTATCAACTTTCTTTACTTTATTTGAAGAATAGTATCAATCAATTTGATATGTCAAATGCTAACTCTAATAATCAAAAGATAGTTAGATCAAATGCTATTGTCGCAGGTCATAACCCATCTCGAAATATATCTGCAAGTGGTATATTAAAATTTGTTTTAAGAGCTGGAACAACAATAGAGGAAGATATTCCTGGATCCAAAATAACACTTTTCAACAAAACAAGATTAAGAAATAAAACAAATGGTCTTGATTATATTTTAGACTTGGGTGGTAGAGATCAAGTAACATATACGATCACAAACTCATCTCAATTTGTAGTTACTGTAGTACAAGGTAAATATGAGAATAGTGATTTTACAGGAACAGGAGATAACAACCAATCATATTCTGTTAATATTCCTGGACAAAAGGAAGCTGAGAATTTTAAATTTGAGGTTTCAGTCAATGGTGATTTTTGGACTACTAGAAATCATATCTATGAAATGTTACCCGAAGAAAAAGCATGTGTCGTTAGAACTGGTTTTACGGGAGGTATAGAGATTATCTTTGGTAATGGTTCATTTGGTGCTGTTCCACCACTAGGATCGACTATAAGGGTATCATACTTAGTTTCTGATGGATCTAATGGTAACATATTTAGAAGAACCGTAAATGATTGGAATATATTGGAAGATGTTATAGATGGTTTTGGACAAGCCATTGATATAACTCAATTCTTTGATGTTAATATAATGGCAGATATAAATTTTGGAGCTAATGGTGAATCAGTTGAATTTACACGAAACGTACTTCCGATCACAAATAGGAATTTTGTTTTAGGAACATCACAACAATACGCTTACCAAATAAAAAGGTTAGGAGTGTTTTCTCACGTTAATGCTTATAATGATGATGGTACAGTTATAATAGTTGCTACACCAAATATAAAATTGTTTAAAAATAGAAACGCTGATTACTTTACAATAAACAGAGATGCTTTCTTTTTGGATAATTATGAGAAGAATAAAATCGATAGGTATTTAAAAACTGGTGGTAACATTCAACTTACTCAAAAATATAAAATAACTAGTCCAGAACTTTCGTATTATGTTATGAACGTATTCTTAGTGATATATGATGATGCTACAATAGATAATGTTTCTAATGAGATACAAGAAAAAGTTTCTGAATATTTCTTAGATTTTAATAGAATGGATAGAGTTCCAAAAAGAGATCTGATAAATGCCATATCTGAAATAGAAGATATTGATTCAGTTGACATTCAATTTATAAGTAAAAAGAACGAAGATTATCATGGATCATTTATTAAAAGACAAAATAACCAAGAAGCTGATGTTACTAATAGTGAACAAATAACAGCTAATTTCGCAGAATATAACCCTAGTGAAACAAGAGGTTTGGATACTGTTCTTGGTGATATAATATTTGAACCCAATGAAATACCTGTAATAAGAGGTGGTTGGAGAGATAGAAATGGGATACTTTATTCCGAAGATTTGGGTAAAGAGTTTTCTTCAATAAATATAATTAAACGAGGAACAACGGATAGAAAAAATATTGTTAGATTATAATGTTAGAAAGAGAAAGAAACATACCAGAGTTATATGATTTGAAACATAGAAATGATAACCAAGAGAACAAACCATATAATGTTGAAGATAACATTTTAAAAAGGTCACTATCTCCACACATTTATAACAATGATAAGATGAATGATTTCTTATTAAGACTACAAAGATTATCTTATTTAATAATAGATCAAATGTCCATAATGAAAAATTTTAAGAACTTCATGGTTGGTAAATATCATGATGATCACGTAGATTAAAAATAATACCTTTTTTACTAAAAACAAGTGCTTACATTTTATATATACATTATAAAATAGACTATAAATAAATGTTGAAGTACAGTGATTTCCAGAACCAAAACAAAAATGAAATGAAGAAATTTTCTAACATTTCAAAATCAAATATCACCAAAGGGAAAGCCCCTAAAGATGGTGATAATGATGAACATAATAAACATGATTATGAGACTCAGTTAAATGCTGATATATTGGGAAAAAAGGATATAACTCGTGATGGTTATAAACAAACCAATATAAAAGATACTAAAAGAGCTTCACATATTAAGACTGATTCAATTCAACCAAATGATGAGTCGGAATATCATGATAAAAATTTTAAACCTTCAACAGATATGGGAACAACAAATATGGATAATAGTAACGAAAACGAAAAAGGTAAGTCTAAAAAAACTAAAACTAAAACTAATGAGAAGAAAGAAGTCAAATTAGTAGGTAAAGTAGCTAAATTTCCAAATGATACGAAAGCTTCAAAAGCGTATAACTTCCTTAAAAAGATGGAAAACGTAAAGATACCTAAGAATAAAATTTGGTATCTACTTATTGAAAAGCAACAAAATGAACTTCAGATGGTTAAGTACCAAACTAAGAAAGGTGTTAACTTATCAGAATTTGTTAATGAATTGAAGAAATTCTATATAAATAATTACGCAGAAGATCAAAGCATTATTTCTAAATTGGAAAGAATAGAACTTGGTGGTGATGAAGAAGGTAATTTCTCATCTATCAAAAATATTCCTAACATAGAAATCGATGGGGTTAAATGTATTCGTAAGATTACAGAAGATTTAACTAAACTTTTAAGTGGTAAGCTAGACAAAAGACAAAGATAATTACCTACGCACAGCATCGTTTATATTTCTTACCACCACTTCCACATTTACACGGCTCATTTCTTCCTATCTTTTTTTCTTCTCTTATGTAAGTGAATCCTCTTTGTGGCATAGTTTTTTGAACTTCCATAATGAGCCTCATTTCATCTGTATCTAAATATTCATCCATCGCTATAATTTTATTTACTGTTCATACATTTAACGTTAGGCTTAATACTACCAAGCATCCACCATTATACAAGTTCTTTCGGATATTGAATAGACAACAAAAGCTTCTTCCCACCTTAAATTTTTATAACTCCTTTTTAACTTCATACTAAAATTTAAATGTGAAATATTTTTCTAAACATTTAAAGTCTTGAATAACATCAGACTTTTTATCTATCCCACTAAATTCAATAGTCATGGTTTCGTTACTTAAGTAACCGAATGGTGTTTCAAAAGTATCACCATATACTTTAGTATCATCTATATGTAAGAGTATATCTTTTTCTTTACAATAAAGACCTTTGGTTTCGTTCCAACTTTTAGTGTCTGTCCACCAACCTCTTTCATTTTTCCAAACATTACTACCCTTCTTAACATTATAATCTAATACACTAAAAAGTACATCATACACAATATCGTATTTTTCTAATTCATCCTCGATTCTTTCAAATTCCTCAATATTTGTTTTATAGGGATACTCTAATCTAGGACCAGTTAAAATATGGATTTCATATCTTTTTTCTTTTAACTCTTTACAAAGTTTGGAAAAAATAGGGTTGATGTTGATAACCCCGTGAATATCAATACCAACCCTTTTAATATGTTTACTTTCTTTTTTCATTGTTTTGTTATACTCTTTCGAATCGTATAGCCGCAAAATTACCATGTTTAGATAGGTTATTAGTTGAGTACCAATAAACCCATTTAATAAAGTCTATATACTCTACTTTAATATCACTATCTTTGTCTAAAGCCACATGAGCCATCTCTTTTATTGCGTTTCTAAAAGATGGTGTGTCTATTATACAAACTTCTTCTGATGGACGAGTTTCGTTATCGATGTACTCATCTTTGATAGCTCTAAAGAAGTCTCGAGCTCCTTTAACATTTTCTTTTAATTCTTCAATAAAATCAGATGTTATTTGTCTGTGTGGAGAGCCTCTATGTACATTTATCTTTGGATTTGAAACCCATGGCTTTTCTGGTAACCGAATACCATTAAAGTATTTACCACATTTTTCAGAGTACTTATCAAAAATATTCCACTTTTCATCATCTGATATTTTCTCGTCTAACCTTTGGAAATTTATTTTTGCAAAGATTCTATGTATTCCAATTCCCTTATCACCATTACCTTTTTCTATTAGTTTTGGTACTCGTTCTTTGGTTATGTTACTGTGTCGTATAGACCCTATTGTTAAAATATATTCCATATTGTTATTATAATTCTAATTTTTCTCGTACTATTGAAGATACCAATTTACCATCAGCTTTACCACCATATTCTTTTTGAAATGAACCCATTATTTGACCCATTGAGTTCATACCATTATCGACCATTTCAGTGACGATAGATCTAATTTCATCTTCACCTAATTGCTTAGGTAAAAATTCTGATAAAGTTTCAACTTCTTTTTCCCAATCCCCATCTTTGTTTTCAGTAACACTTTGGATTGTTTTCTTAATAAGGTTGGAAACTTGTGTTTCATTCATTTCTGATTTACCACCTTCTGATCTTTGGATTTCTGATTTCAAAAATCTTATAACACCTAACTTAACGGTGTCTTTGCTTTTCATAGCATCTTTAAGTGCTTGAGTGCTTAATATTTCTTCTCTTAAACTCATTTTTTTATTTTTAAAAGTTAATTAAACCAAACATAAGTTACGTTGGTTTATTTTTAATGATGTTTTGTTTTCACTATCGGTTTCGAAAATTTCAACATTGTTATCTTTTCTTTCTACCAAACTGATTGTTCCTAATTTCTCATCATCTTCTGAGAAACTATCATCTTTTGAAAAATCAGCGATCTCGATCAAGTAAAAAGAACCTAGTATTGTAGCTCCTGTATCATTTAGAGTTGTGAACACCTTAGATATTTTTTCACTATAATCTAAGTCAAAATCAAAGTTAATTTGGTTGATGTTATCAATAATTATGATTTTGTCTTTGTTCTCTTTTTTGTGAAGTTCATCTGAAATATCTTCATTGTAATCTCTACAATCATCAATAACTGTTAAGTTTTTTGGAACATTAACGTTAGTTGGTTTGAATGTCTTTTTATCAATCTTAATACTAGCAAGATCAAGGTCATCCATTAGACAATAAACTTTCTTTTCGATGTGATGAGCTGGTGTGTCGGGAGAGAAATATAATACTTCTTTACCACTTTTCAGAAGCTCAACAATCTTGTTTATAATAAGTGTTGTTTTGGCAGAGTTAACTTTACCAAAAATAAGATTCAATTTGTTTTCTTTAATATCAATCATTTTTTTATTTTTTTGTTAATATAAGTAATTTTTTAATTCTTCCAAAACATTAATACCTAAATGGAAATGATTTATAGGTATAAACATCATTATACATGTTGAAACCGTAAATAAAAATCCTAATATATAATTTTTTACCTTATTACTTTTTATCTTCTTAGATATAAAATGAGAAGACATTGATAATATTAATATACTTAGAAATAAAAACCAATTAGAGCTTAATAGTCCTATAAATGAGATTAATATTATAAGGTAATAAACAATAACATACCAAGCAACTTTAAAATCACTACTTTCAAATGTGAATCTTTTACCAGTTAACATACTATATTTCTCTAATATAGAATATCTTTTATATATCGATATCCACCTTGTAACAACTGGAATTGCTGAAATAGATATGAGAAATGTCATCATGTAGAATATAAAAGTCATAATAATATTTTTTAATGTTTACTACAAATATAAGTATATTGTTTCATATTTCAAAGTTAACTAGTAAATTTAATATATATCTATATGAAGTTTTTATTAGAGTGGATAGAATACGGGAAAACTAGATCAAAGGAAATAACTTTGGAGGAAGCAGTTGATATCTACCACAATGAATGTTCAGATTGGGATCTAAATGGTGAAAATATG
>Ga0307980_1000626_pt1 | contig 16134 bp, 6 predicted proteins | sample OrgLakmetage1060_FD_201817 | JGI IMG/M metagenome (GOLD analysis project Ga0307980, IMG submission 201817) | Saline water microbial communities from Organic Lake, Antarctica - #1060 | ecosystem: Environmental > Aquatic > Non-marine Saline and Alkaline > Saline | place: Antarctica: Organic Lake... | reverse complement strand
ACAGCACGATACGTTTTTACTTTTCAATAATGAACGTTATGTGCCTAAAATGGGATATAAAGATCCTGAACATTTCTCATTACCTATTAAGATAGTTATGAATACATTAGACACAAGCACTTACCCACACGATAAACAAAGCATGGAATTACTTACACAGGTTTATCAATTCAGTAGGTTGTATTGGAAATCATTAAAACAACAAAATTTACCTATAACTGTAAAATATCCTGAAATGCTTGCACAAATAGCAACCCAATTTGAAGCACCTATTCCTGAGCATGCTAAAGATAGACTTTGGTTTTTATAGACCGTAAACCAATATAACATTATATTTATTAAATGGCATTATTTCAAACATCAGTACTAAAACAATACATCAATCTGCAAGACACTGCGGTTGTAGTAAAAGCATATAAGAAGTATGAAAAATATTTTTTAAACGCTACAATACAAGAAAACATAAAGAGTAGTAATGAAGAGCAGTTTCAAGCCACTTTTCTTACTGAGCTATTTGTAAACATCTTAGGCTATACTATAAATCCAAGTCCTAACTACAATTTAACCACAGAGTTTAAAAACCAAAAAAACGCACGTAAAGCAGATGGCGCTCTACTTAAAGATAACAAGGCAATTGGTGTTATTGAATTAAAAGGTACAAATACAAAAGACTTAGAAAGCATACGCAAACAAGCATTTGATTATAAGGCAAATCAAAAAGGCTGTGTGTATGTAGTTACATCTAATTTTGAAAAGCTTCGCTTTTACATCAATGATGCTACAGAATTTGAAGAATTTAATTTGTTTGAATTATCTCAAGACCATTTTCAATTATTATTTCTATGCTTACATAGAGACAACGTACTTACAAACCTACCACTTACAATTAAAGAGGCATCAATTGTAGAGGAGGAAAAAATTACAAAGTCGTTTTACAGCGATTACTCTGTTTTTAAAAGAGAACTATACAGAGATTTAGTAAAACGCAATACAAAACGAATTAAAAGTGAAGCAGGTAATTCAATAAATACTGCCGAAACTGATGCACAAACGCAAGCAGAACTGCTACGTTTAGAAAAAAATGTCAAGCTCACACTTTTTAAAAAATCACAAAAACTAATTGACCGTTTCCTGTTCATCTTCTTTGCAGAAGATAGAACACTACTGCCATCTAACTCTACATTACAAATACTAAACAAATGGAAAGACGATTGGGATTTTGGAGATGAAAGACCTTTATATGGATTATTTAAGCAGTATTTTAACTTCTTAGATGTAGGACGTAAAGGGACAGAAAGACGTGCAGAAATTTATGCATATAATGGCGGTTTATTTAAGCTTGATGCTATTTTAGATAGCTTAGATATAGATAATGAGCTATTGTATAAATACACGCTCAAACTGGCTAATTACGATTTTGAAAGTCAAGTAGATGTAAACATATTAGGGCACATTTTTGAAAACTCATTAAACGAGATTGAAAGTGTAAATGCAGAAATTGAAGGTGGCGATTTTGACAAGCAAAAAAGCAAGCGTAAAAAAGACGGTGTCTTTTACACGCCTAAATATATTACAAAGTACATCGTAGAAAATACAGTTGGTAAACTCTGTGAAGAAAAGAAAACAGCTTTAGGTTTCCACGAAGAAGAATATTTTAAAGGACGTAAAAACCGTAATAAAACTACGATTGCAAATTTGGTAGATATTCTTGACGAGTATCGCGACTGGTTATTACAAATTACGATTTGTGACCCAGCTTGTGGTTCTGGAGCATTTTTAAATCAAGCATTAGATTTCCTAATTAAAGAACACACCTATATAGATGAGCTAAAAACCAAAATATTAGGAGGTGGTTTACAATTTCCAGATATAGAAAACACCATATTAGAAAACAATATTTACGGAGTTGACCTTAACGAAGAAAGCGTAGAGATTGCAAAACTATCCTTATGGTTACGTACCGCACAACCACGACGTAAACTCAATGATTTAAATAGTAATATAAAATGCGGTAACAGTCTTATAGACAGCAAAGCTTTTGCAGGAGATAAAGCCTTTCATTGGGAAACCGCTTTCGCGAAAGTCTTTGAAAAAGGTGGTTTTGATGTTATTATTGGAAATCCACCTTATGTAAGAGCAGAACTACTTACAGATTATATGTCATTTTTTGAAAATAACTTTAAAGTATATCATTCTGCAAGTGATTTATTTGCCTACTTCTATGAATTAGGTTCTAAAATTATTAAGCCAAATGGTTTAATGGGTTTTATTTCTAACACATTTGATAAAACAACAGCTGGTAAAGTTTTAAGAGAATACCTTACTAAAGAAACAAGATTAATCGAATATATTGATTTTACAGAAGTACAAATATTTGAAGGAGCAACTACTTATCCTGTGATTATAATAATTGACAGAACAATTAAAAAGAATAAAACATTTAAATATATTAAAATCCCGAAGGCATCACAAAGTAAAGTTATTGATATTGATAACCACCAAAATATAAATGTTTTGCAAGATAGCCTTGAATCAAATTCTTGGTCTTTTTTATCTGCTGAAAAGTTGAAACTAATTAAAAGAATATCTACTTTAAAAACGATAAAAGAATCGTTTGGTAAATGTTATTATGGAGTGAAAACAGCATTAAATGATGCATTTATAGTTAACAATGATTGGAAAGAAAACGAACATATCAAACTAATTTTAGAAGGAAAAGAAATAAAAAAATGGACGGTATCAAAAAAAGAACAAAAGCTTATTCTTTTTAAAAGTAAATGGACAAATTCAAAATACAAAGGCACAAATAACGAAGAAGAGAAGTTATTAAGTTTATCCAAAGATTTCCCTGATGTTTTTAGTCACTTAATGCCTTTTATAGAAAGAGCAAAAAAGCGATATGATAAAGGGGATTACTGGTGGGAATTAAGAAATTGTGCCTATTATGATTTGTTTGAACAGCCAAAAATCATATTTCCAAACCTTCAAAACTCAAATAAATTTTCTTTAGATACTGAAGGTGCTTTTGTAAATGCACCTGCTGTTTTTCTACCATCTGATAATCTTACATTATTATGTGTGCTTAATTCCAAAATAGTTTGGGAGTTTTTAAAATCAATATGTGTTGTTCGAAGTGGTGGTTATATAGAGGTAAAACCTCAATACTTTGAGCAAATACCTATTCCAGAATTTCAAAATGAAGAAGCTTTTAATGAGAAAGCTACTAATATAATTTCTTATGTAAATAATTTTCAAGAGTTAGATAGAAAATTTAGGAATTATTTTTCTACTTCCTTATCACTTGATAAACTACCTAGAAAACTAGAAAACTGGCACAAGCTTGATTTTGGCGACTTCATTAAAGAACTCAATAAAGCAATAAAAACAACCAATAAAGAGCGTGCAAAAGAGAGTTTAGAACCAATAAAAACATTAACAAAACTGGACGAAATGGAATGGATGGATGCTTTTGAAACTAAAAAGAAAGAAGCAAAAGAATTACAATCCCAAATCACTCAAACCGAAGTAGAAATAGATAAGATGGTGTATGAGTTATATGGATTAACAAAGGAAGAAATTAATATTATTGAGAGTAATTAAAGGGTATTGTATAAAGAGACAGTGAATGCAAGAAATTAAAACCTATACACAAGAGCTAATAAACAAAGCTAAGGAGTACTTAACTAAAGAGTACCACTTAGAAGCTTTAAATCTTTCAGATTTTCAAGCCATAAACTTCTATTTAATGGATAAGGCCATTAATAAAGAAGATAATTTGTTTATTGAATCTTTTGATAAAGAGTTACCTGCATTATCACAATTTCCTGCGGTCTTATCGGTAGCTATTTCATTATTCTTCAAAAACTTTCGCGACAACCATACTGTATATAAAGTGGGGGATGTTCTTCAAAAAGACAGAAGACGTTATAAAATTTTACAAGTAAACCCAGACCATTATACAGTTATAGGAGGAAAAAAAGGAGAAGAATTTAAGGCTACAATACGACACAAAGATATTCATAAGTATAGAATTACAACAGGTCAACGCACTGGTAGAAGAGTTAAAGTTGGGTTTTCTCACTTTGCGAAATTTTACGATTTGATATTTAAAGAGAGTAAAAACTTACCATCTCAATTCAAATACAAGTCAGCTATCATAATGTCTAAAAATGATTTTGATAAAGAGTTAAAATCACAGAAATATATAGACATTGATATCAAGAAGGCAATTCCAATGTGCTGGATAGGTCGCTCTGGTTCTGAAAGTTGGAATCACATTCCTGTTGAACCTATGATTTATTGTGTGCCAGATTATGATACGTTACAAACCTATGTTTTAGATAAAGGCATTAATATAGAGACACTTGTTGTAATAGGTAAAAATAAATACAAGGATGATGTAAGTACAAAAATTCGGTTAGCACTCAGAAATGAAGATATACCCAACTGTGTCATTTTAGGTAGTGAAGGATTTAACGATGAACAAAACCAATTCTTAAAATGGAAATGGACGTTTCCAGAGTACGAGTATTTAGAGAATAAAGAACCTGGAGAAATTCGAGTTATAGATATTGGGGATATACTTTATCAAGAGAAGATAGACAGCTTTATGCAATACTTACGTGTTTTAGAAAAAGAAAACGGTATGTCCTTGCTCAACGTAAAACGTTTACGCAGGTTTTTGTATGCATTAGTTTTATCAAAGCACAGCAATAGTCGCAACTTATCACAATTAGAGTTTATACAGCATTTACTTAAAAAAGTAGCATCAGAAACTATCGAACAAGATTTTTACGACTTAGAATTAGATGATACGTCAGTACAAGAGCAGGTCAGAGAATTGATTGATAGTGTTTTTGAAAACTTTAGCAACAATAAATTAAATGCTTTGAAATTATGCTATGATATAGACTATCTCATTGTTCCTGACAGGTTAGAAGAAAACTGGAAAGATGAATTTAAAGGCAAACAACTCAAAATATGCAGCCTTAAAAAGTTTGAAAAAACCCAAAGCAAAATAAGTGGAAGTAAAAAAGTATATGTATTAAGTATTTATAATAATGGTATTTATTACGACGAGGTCTTAGATATTGCTATGAACTCACAACACCGTTTCGCATTCTTATCCTATCCTGAAGAAGCTAAGGTTATAAAAGCTTACATAGATAAATATGATAATAGTCTCATTGCCGAATATCAAGCAAAAGACCGAAAGAAACTAACGGGTTTAGATTTTAAAATGAAACTTAAAGAAGTCAATGAAAGCGAGTCTTTAGAAGATATAATGGATGGTTTTTATCAGCGCAATGAACGCTCAGAAAAAGTATATGACTATGAATCTAATAAACAAGTTAATTACCGCATCAATTTTAAAGGCACGACAGAATCTTTAGTTTATGATGGTTCAAAAACGGTACTCATAAAAAAGAATGGTAAGTGGATAAAATCAAAAACCTATAATGTATTACCGGGAGATACAGTAAGAGTATATAGTAATTTATCTAAGGAACGTCTCTTCGGTATTGCTTCGCAAGAAGATAGTAATGGAAGATTCCAAGAGGTTGAAAAGATGTCAAAACTCTGGAAAAAAGCTTTATCCAGTTATTTTTCAAAACGAATAGCCCAAGACAGGCATTATGATAAAGAACGATTATTAAGTTCGCTTAAAGCGCAAGGAAGTAAAATTACCAATTCCGTCACTACAGCAAAGTGGCTAAATGAAACAGATAAAGAACGATTTCCGCATAGTAATAATGAGCTAAAAGCAATAAAGCAATTAGTAGATGATGAAGAATTGAACACAGCCTATGCAGCATTACTGCGAGTAAAAGGATTTTATCGTGGCTTAATGATAAGTTTAGGTAGAGATTTGAGCGATGATGTTATGGATTTCATTATTTCAGAAGGAAAAAATAAAGGTAAAATGCTATCAAAATTTGAAACTGAAGAAATCAATTCTTTTGTTAATAGCGCAGCACCAGAAAGAATAATACAAAGCAAAGAAATCACAGACGACGATGAATCAAACTGATGACTTAGATAAAAAAGCAAGACAAATTTTTCAAGACCGCATCCAAAGAGGAATGATAGGTCCAGGATCTGATATGTGGGGACTTCCTGATGAAGAAGAAATTATATCAGATTATCCATTGCCAAGGTATTTTAGTGGTGTACTATTTCCAAATAAATCTGATACGCCAGAAACACAGGCAGAAGAAGATGATGCAGCATTACAAAGCGAATCAATGCTTATGGAGAATGAAGAGGAAGAAAATACCACTGAAGATGACAATGAGAATAATGAGGAAGTTAAGGATATAGGAGAAAAGCAGGAAGAAGTAAAAATTAAACGTCAAGACTTTAACTTAGACACAAATAGTTTCTTCCCGACAAACATAGGTATTACCATAGCTTTAGATAAATCAATTAAAGAAATAGAAGTTGAGTTTTCGTTTGGTCTATTCACGCAAGCAAAAACCGAAGAAAGAAAAATAAAGGTTTCCAAAGCAGGTTATGATTCATTTTTCGAGCAAGGTATTCCAATACCTTTAGCATTTCGAGATGCTTTAAAATATGAGGATGGCTATATGTTCTTAAACCGAGAACTGAAAGGAGAACAAAAAAATCCTGAAAGAGCAAAAGGGGAATATGGTCAGTTTGACGAATTTAAAAATAGAAAGAATCTAACAAGACAAACAGAGGAAGGTGGTTACTTTTCTGCATTTTATTTCGTTGGTAAATTAGAAAAATTATTGGGCAGAGCTTGGAAAAGAACACCATATACATTCAAAGAAACCATTCCCATAAAAGAATCCTTTAAATCCCCTATTTCCTTTGATTTCCCAACCGAGATTTATAAACTAACTAATGCAGGGTATAACATAAAAGTTTATGAAGATGATAGAGCAAGGTTTGTGAAAATTCAATTAGTAAACCGTTCCGAAGACCACCCATCAAATCGGTTTTCTAACAGGTCAGAAAATCTAAATTTTAAATCGCTATTTCAAGTTAGTATTAAAGCACAGTCAGAAGGGTTAATTGAATATAAAGACAATAGCCTTAATACCTATGCATCAGATGATGAAATAAGGGATACAGAAGCAGAAGAAATAGAGTTAATATACCGGAATATAAAAAGTTACGGTATTGGCCATAACTGTTCTGTTGTTTGGGATGTACATACCAAGACGGTAGCATCTACTTTTTTACCAGAACAAAATATAAATGATGTTATTAATGAGTTTGAAGATAGTAGTTTAGATAAAGCTTTAGATATGCGTAACCTCTCTATTTGGGGTTTATCAAAAGACGAAATACAAGCAAACTTAAAAGATTTTGTAGCTAGTTATGAGCAATGGATAAATAAACAGGTTCAGGAAAAGAATAAATTAAATGCTACTGAAAAAGCAGTGGCAGAACAAGTCATTCTAAGACAGCAGCAAAACTATAATCGTCTAAAAGAAAACATTAGTTTATTAGATGATGTAAAGATATTTGAAGCCTTCCAATTAGCAAATACAGCAATGCTAATACAGTTAATTATATCCAATGATAAAAGATTGGGTAAAACTGAAAAAGACTTATTTGAAATTGATAAATCCATTAATGCCAATAGACTTATTTATTTTGAACAATATGATACACTTAAACACTTAGGATTTGTTCCGAAATATAGACCATTTCAATTGGCTTTTTTATTACTCAGTTTAGATGAAATAGCAAAACCTGAAAAGCGTAAAGCAAATAATATCGTTGACCTTATATGGTTTCCTACAGGTGGTGGCAAAACAGAAGCTTATTTAGCTGTTGCAGCATTTACTATAGCATTCCGTAGATTAAATAATGAAAGTAATTATGGTGGTACAAGCGTTATTATGCGCTATACATTACGCTTATTGACAGCACAACAATTTGAACGTGCATCTCGGTTAATAGCAACGTTAGAATTTATGCGTATGCAGCCAGAATTTAAGGATGCATTAAAAGAGGAACCTATAAGTATTGGATTATGGGTAGGGCAAGCATCTACACCTAATAAAATTGCTGGCGATAATGGAGCAAGTGTTTTAGTATCTCAAATGGATGAAGAAGCATTAAAAGGAGATAAAGGAAATCCAGAACGTAGAAATGTATTTCAGATTAGTAGTTGTCCTTGGTGTGGTACAAAATCAGTTTCAAAAGAAAAGAACTCACAAGGACAAACAATATGGCGTTATGGTTTTAAAGTCAACAAAGGCGAACTAAAAATATCGTGTATAAATAAACAATGCCATTTTCACGAAAAGCTACCTATTCAAGTAGTAGATGAAAACCTGTATAGAAATCCACCCACATTATTATTTGGTACTGTAGATAAGTTTGCAATGTTAGCGTGGCAGGAAGAAGCTCATAACTTTTTTAAAGCAAATACGGATAATGGTTTGCCACCAGACTTAATAATTCAAGATGAGCTACACTTATTAAATGGACCATTAGGCTCAATTACAGCATTGTTTGAATCTACAATTGAATTGTTATGTACTAAAAACGAAATTGCACCTAAGATAATATCTTCAACAGCAACAACAAGAAACACAAAGTATCAAATTGAAAAACTATACGGTAATAGAGAAGTAAATATATTTCCACCCTCTGGGATTAATCACAATGATAGTTTCTTTTCAAGAGAAAGCACAGAAAGTAAGAGACGTTATATCGGTTTTATGCCCACGGGCAAAACCTCTATTGATACGCAATTACAGCTTCTAGCACATCTATTTGTATCACGTCTTGAAGTTTATAGAAATAAGGAAACTGAGGAATTTGCTAATAATTATTGGACAATAGTATCATACTATAACAGTTTAAAAGATGTAGGTAAGATTTTCAATAAAGTAGGAGATGAAGTAACAAATTTTACATCCACGCTGCAATACCGTTTAGAAGATTTATTCAATCCCATTGACGATTTTAAGTTCAATTTTATGGGTATATCCTCACGTACAGAAGAATTAACCAGTCGTGTTGAAAGCTCACGTATTAAATCAATTCTTAAAGAATTGGAACTTCCTTTTGAAAAAAGTAAAATCGCTAAAAGTGATAGAGGTAATTACTTTTTAAATGATGTGGTTGATTTTGTATTGGCAACAAATATGATTTCTGTAGGGATAGATATTAGTAGATTAAATTTAATGCTAATCAATGGGATGCCTAAAAATATTGCGGAATACATACAAGCATCCAGTCGTGTAGGACGTAAAACAAACGGTTTGGTAGTAACCCTATTAGACCCTAACAGAGCAAGAGAGAAATCTTATTTTGAACATTTTATAAACTTCCATCAAGCCTTTTACAAGTGTGTTGAACCCTTGAGTATTACACCATTTACTGAAAGTACCATCGATAAAATGCTCACGACTTCAATAGTTGCTTTTGTACGCAATAAACATCCAAACTTAAATAAAGAGAATGATGCGAAAAACTTTAAAACAGCTTTAGCAGAAGAATATAGAGCTTTTATAGAACAAAGGTTTGGTTTACAGAACAAAGAAATGATGTCGTATTTTGACCGTAGGTATCATAATGTTATAGAAGATTGGGCAAATAAAGCAAGAGCATCTAATGACTTAAAGTATAAACGATTATTAAAGAGACCTTCTGATAAAAATGAAAGTGCTATTGATTGGACAGTAATGCAATCAATGAGAGAAATAGACACAGACACCTTTATAAGAATTAAATCTAATTTTGAATGGCGTTAAGAAGAAATAACAGAGTAGCAGATAATAAGTTTGTTAAAATTCAAACACGTAAGGCCATCAGTTCTTATGGTGGTTCAGGCTCAATTATTGAAACACCTTTTGGTGCGTTAATGATTGATAGGTTCGACGAATGGCCATTTTTCAGATTTAATAAAAAAGATGGACAAACATTTATTGATGCATCCTATCACATAAATGATGAACGATTATTACAACGTCTATCTCATAAAGATGGTTTTGAAAAATTAGAAGCTTTTGTATTTGTACCTGATAACGTCTCTTCATCAAGTAGAGCAGATATTCCAGAACATATAAATGATACTATTAGCGCTTCATTTTTCCCAAAATGGTTTTATTGTAATTCTTGTAAAAGATTTAAACATATAAATGATTGGTGGAAAGAATGGAGTTTAGCGAAACCTAATGCTACAAAAAAAGAATTTGCACCACCTAAATGTGGTGTGTGTTATGCTAATCGAGGAAGTAAATTTGCACCAGAGTTAGAACAAGTAAGGTTCATTATGACATCGCCTACAGGAGACATTAAAGAAATACCTTGGGAAAGATGGAACAAAGCGCAAAAGGCTGTTAAGGATGAAGATTCAGAGAACGGTTCTGTAAGATTAGACTATGAAGCTTTATGTTGCGAAAACCCAGACTTACGTTACACGAAGTCCACAAAGTTTTCTGATTTAGCAGGTATAAGTGTAAAATGTATGAATGACGGTTGCAGTCATAAAGGTAGAATTATGAATCTATCAGGTTTATTTGGTTTACGCGAAAGGAAATATTATGATGAAGCAGAACTTTTAGAGCGGCACGAAGATGGTAAGGAGTCAAAAGTATTTTACAAGCCAGTTATTCGAAGCAGTAATAGTGTTTATTATCCAATTCTTGTTTCAAGTATCTTTTTACCAACGGATAAAGGAGTACGAAATAAGCATATTGAAAAGATAAATAGATTTAAAACAAAAGGGAAAGATGCTGAATTTATTTATGAAGCTTTAGAAGAAGAATATCCCTTAGAACAAATTAAAAAAATTCTCAATAATGATAACGATAATAGCTATATACCCGAGTTAGAATATCGGTTATATGAGTATAACTTCCTTGTTAAAAATCAAAATACAGATTTTACAGATGAGGAGGAAAATCTAATCTTTAAAAAAGAGAAACTTTCAAGCTTAACATCATTTGGTTTTGAACAACTTATAGGATTAAGACGTATAAAGATGACAACCGTACAAGTAGGTTACACACGTCAAGAGCCATTAACAAACGATGATTTCTTTTCTGAAATGGATGAAAACCAAGTGCTAATAGAAAATAAGTTCACTTCTAAATGGGCTGATAAAACAAAATACTTACCTGCAATTGAAAGCTTTGGAGAAGGTATTTTTATTGCCTTATCAAATGACAAAATCGAAAGTTGGATAACACAAGCAGAAAAAAATGAAAGCTTTAAAAAAAAGATAAATAAACTTTACACAAATATTGAAAATCACGCATACCGCTCAGTAAAAGAAAAGTTCGGTATGACAGTAAACAGAGAACACTTAATACGTTTTCTATTGGTACATACGCTTTCGCATCTATTAATTAAGGAATTAGAATTTCTATGTGGTTATCCTTCAACATCTCTAAACGAGAGACTTTTTGTAGATAAAAACCAAATGCAAGGCGTATTATTATACACTATTGCAGGAGCGGAAGGCAGTTATGGTGGGTTAGTATCACAAGCACCAGAACCAAAAATGTTACGCCTATTAAAATCAGCACTAAGAAGAGCTACAGACTGCGCATCAGACCCAATATGTTACAATACGGACGATGGGCAAGGTATAGGCGGATTAAATATGGCAGCTTGTTATAGTTGTACGCTAATCCCTGAAAACGCTTGTGAAGAGTTTAATTCATTCTTAGACCGCTCAATACTAATCGATACGGAATATGGTTTTTTTAAAGACTTGATTAAATGATTAAAAAGTATACAGCAAATTATGCCTATACAAATCCCAATTTTGTAATACAAAATTTGGTAGATGGTACAATCGACAATGATTTGTATCAGGTAATCTGTGTGCTTAAAAATATATTACAACGTGGCTTTCCAACAACATTATCGAAGTATTTACAGGATGAAATTGGAATAATTCACGAAGAGGAAAACTTTCAAGACCGTTTTCTTTTTGCTAATAATCAAACACAAAAATGGTATGATACTATAAAGGGAGATTCAGAAAACAACTATTATCCTGCTTTAGAGTTTTATGAAAATATCATTCAAAAAGATTTTGGAGAATATACCTTTATTAGTTCTTTAATTATTCCTGAAATACAAATTAATGACTTAGTTGGAGAAGAGAATACTAATTTCATCAATCAAGAAGTTGATTTCTTTATTCCTGTAGCAAAATTAGTAATCGAAATAGATGGTCAACAACACAAAACTGATGATGTTCAACGTGTAAATGATATTATTCGTGATGGTTACTTAACTCAAAAAGGTTTCAAAACCATTAGAATTGATACTTCAGAATTAAGAGACGGTACATACATTCTTAAGGTTCAACAAATAATTGAGCACTTAACAAGGTATGAGAATATCTTAAAGCATTATAGAATCACCTTCGAAAAGCTAAAAAATAATGAAGTAAGCGAACTTGAAAAAAGGACAAAGTTACTACCAACAGCTGTAATAAGATTTCAAATTTTATTATTAGAATTATACTCAAACAATTATATCACGCTTGAAGAAAACAATACTATCCATTTATTGTCAAATGAAGATGTAGGTTCTTATGCAAAACTTGCTATAAAAGACCTTCATATTTGGTTAGATAAATTATGTAGTTTAAAGCATAAAAAGCAATTTCCGAAAACTACAATTAATATTACCGAAGTTTATAAAGAGAATGATTTTAAGCCATCAGCCAATACAATTAACGTTGATTTTTCTTTGTTCCAAAGATTTACAGATAAAGCCTCATTAAATAGTGATATTCTTTATGTGAGAACAGATTATTTTGATGTTATTAAAGAGCGTAATCATTTTAGAGTAAGTACAACAGCACCCATAAATTACAAGATAACTAAGGACGATGAAGAAACTTTAGAGTTTTTCCTTCAAAATATTTTTGGTAAAGAAAAATTTAGAGAAGGACAATTTCCTATTATAGAAAATGCACTTAATCGGAGAGACACTATAGGTTTATTGCCTACTGGCGGTGGTAAATCCTTGTGCTATCAATTACCGTGTTTATTACAACCAGCAATAAATTTTGTTGTTTGTCCTATCAAATCTTTAATGTACGACCAAAATGAAAATTTGGAAAATATGTTAATTACTAACATAGCATTTATTACAAGTGATTTAAAAACGGAAGAAAGACGTAAAAGAGAGCTTGGTTTTGAAAAGGGACATTATTTATTTGTTTTTATTTCGCCTGAAAAATTTCAAATACCAACATTTAGAGATAAAGTAAGAGCAATTTTAGCTTCATATTCAATGGCGTATGCTGTTATTGATGAAGTACATTGTTTATCCGAATGGGGTCACGATTTTAGAACATCATACCTCAATTTGGCAAAAACAATAGACAAATTAAGTCCAAGAGATACTGACGGAGAGGGAATAATTAAATTCATTGGTCTTACAGCAACCGCTTCAGTAAATGTGCTAAAAGATATTAAAATTGAATTTTCAAGACAAAATCAAAAACTTGCAGATGATAATATTAAATCACTTTTAGATTATAGTAGAGCTGAGTTAAATTTTCACATCAAAGAAAGTCCAAATAAAAACCAAGAATTAGTATCTCTCTTAACTGCGCTTGCGGATAATGAGGATTTAACGGAAACAGAGGAAAAGGCAGCAATTATTTTCACACCTAATGTTAATGGAGCAATAGGTTGTTATGCTATATCCAATCAAGTAAACAGAATGTTTCCTGGTAAATCAAATTGGTATTCAGGAGAAGTTCCGAGAGTCCACGAATATGATAATCAAGGAAATCGAACAGGTAGAAGAATTCCAGTTTTAGAACCAGAACAATTCATTCAACATAAAACAGAAGTACAGTTAGGGTACAAAAAAAACAAATATGCAATATTAGTTGCTACCAAAGCTTTTGGAATGGGTATAGATAAAAGCAATATTCATTATAGCATACACTACGGTCTTCCAAGTTCAGTTGAAGCTCTCTATCAAGAGGCTGGTAGAGCAGGTAGATGGGATAAATTAAAAGATGAAAACAAAGGAAAACAAGGGCATTGTTATGTTCTCTATTCGCCAGAAAGCATAAATAATGATAGAGTTCAAAGACTCTTTAATAAAGACACAACTTTTGCAGAAATGCGTCAAATAAATGACGAAGCTGGATGGAATGGTAAAGATATATTTAAACAGTTGTTCTTATTTCTACAAGGACAAAATGATATTCAAGAAGATTTTAATATTGTTTTAGGTGTAATTAATAATTATTTTCAACCAAACACTACAATAAGAATATTTTGGAATGATGCATATAATAGATTTCGTATAAACGAAAATACTCTTCAAAAAGCGATTTATCGCCTTAGTTTATTAGGTGTTATTACAGATTGGACAACAGATTTTATAAATCATTTTGAAGTTGAGTTTAATTCAAAACAAGAAGAATCAATATTAAAATATTTATCCGGTTACATCAATAAATATGAACCAGACCGCGATGTTGTACAAGATATTACTAAAGTTGAAAAAGACACTTTGATAGAAAAATCAGTATGGTTTCTATTGAATTGGATATTCGAAAACATTGCATACAATCGCAAGCAATCATTAAAAACTTTAGTAGATTGGAGTGATGATTTTAAAGACAGTGCAACCTTTAAACGTCGCATCGATAACTATTTTAAATTTACGGAATCCACTTTTATATTACAGCATATATCTGAGAACCCATTAGATTATAGACAATGGTTTGAAGCCTTAAAGATTGTAGAACGTAATGTTCAAAATGAAATAGTTAATACAATCTACCTGCCAGAAATAAAAGATATAGAAACACGTAAAACGTATTTTGAAAATTTAAGAGATAGTATTAGTCGTTTTTTAGAGAGTAATCAAAACAATACAGGGTTAAACTTAATTAGTGGTATTGTTAGATTATTTCTAGATGATTACAACGACCTTGATGGTAAAAATCGTTTCGAGAGTGCTATAGAGAGTGTTAAAAACAACAATTTCGATGTTGATGTACAAGAAGAAATATTAGAACACATAAAAGAAATTGGCAATCATCTTAACGAGGTTGGACAATATGCTTTATGTCAATCAATAACTATATATTATCCTGAAAAGTTAGAAGAATTAGCAGACTATTACGGTTTGCTTGATTTATTAAATAATGCTTATCTGGAAAAAGTAAACAATCTTAAAAAATTAACCAGCCGACTATATGAGCAACTTGAAAAAATTTGAGGAAACACTTGGAAGCCTAGATTTAGAGGTAAATCGATTGAACGCAGTATCACAAGCCTATAAAAAATTAGAGGATTTAGTGGAATCATATGATACCATTATTGATAAATTAAAGGAAAACAATACAACCTTTATCAAGATTAAGGATGAACAAAATAAACATCTTAATAGTATTGAAGATAACTTTAAAAAAATCAATAAAAGTATTCATCAAGCTAGTCTTGAACTTAATAGTACTTTAGAGGATAAAATCGACACAATAAGAAAGGAAAATAAGGAATTTTATCGCGATTTAGAATCTACAATAAAAATAAAGTTGGATGACAATAAATCTCAAATTAAACAATTAATTGAGAGTGAGAGATTACAATTAAAACAGATAATTGAAACTACTGTAAAACAATCAGAGGAAAAAATTAACTCTAATATAGTTACGCATTCAGAGTTGCAAACAAAAGCGATGAATACTTTAAAATGGTCCATTTGGATAATTGGTTTTATTTCAATTATACTTTTGGCTTTAATAACATTCAAAACCTTTCAGTAAAAAATTAGGTATGTCCATTGCATTATAAACATTGCCCACACCTCCGCCACTTACTCATTCTTTCGTTCCGCAAGCTCCACTCTTTCAATCGCAAGAGCCTACGGTTCCGCGCAGCATAAGTAATAATTTTAATAGGCATCAGAAATTACAATTAAAATATACGCAAAATTATTACCTATGCTTTTTGCCATTGCGCTTTTGTAAGCTTCCCCTATTTAGAACTGTTTGTTAATCCAAATGTATCGTTTTTTTTCGTTTTAAAATAGGTTGGCTTTTTCTTCATACTATTACTTTAAAGCCAATCTATTTTAAAGTGAGCCTAGCGGCAGCGACACGCTGCTCTTGAGCATATCTTACAGGTGATATACTACCCAGTGAATCGT
>Ga0307980_1000622_pt1 | contig 16191 bp, 14 predicted proteins | sample OrgLakmetage1060_FD_201817 | JGI IMG/M metagenome (GOLD analysis project Ga0307980, IMG submission 201817) | Saline water microbial communities from Organic Lake, Antarctica - #1060 | ecosystem: Environmental > Aquatic > Non-marine Saline and Alkaline > Saline | place: Antarctica: Organic Lake... | reverse complement strand
TTGCTCGAAGGGATTTTCGCGCCTGACGCGAAAATCCCTTCGACAAGCGCTCCGTACCCGTGAGGGAAGCGACCTTACCCGTGAGGGACGCTTTAGCGTCCCTCACGGGTAAGCGACCCCCTCACGGGGACCCCCCGTAGGGGGGAGAGCGGACCTACAAAAATCCGACGGAGAGTCGTAATTATCGAGCGCCTCCCCCGCCCCTGGCGGGACGGGTTTGCGTATGTCGCGTTATTGATAAAATTAATATATATATATATTAATTTGCACCCCTTTCGGGGGGACGGGATCAACGATGTTTTCCTTTATATAGTAAAACATCGTCAATGCCTCGGGGATGCCTTCTTGCACAGATGCAGCGTCTTCGACAGATGCAGCGTCTTCGGTTAGTCCGGCCTCAGGGATGCCGTCTTCGACAGATGCAGCGTCTTCGGGGAGTCCAGCCTCGGGTATGCCGTCTTCGGATCTTCCGTCTGCAGGTATTAAGCCCGACCAGTGTTGCTAGATGGCGAGGGTACTACTAAAGGATGAGGATTTCCCTTTTATTGATCCTTCGAATTAGTGTGGGACGTTGTTTAAACACGTACCACACGGTCCTGATACATCTAGGACACGCCTCCGACACGTTTTGAGTTCCTTCTTTCTACTGTGTCCGAGGTGTTCTAGATGTCCTAGATGTCCGAAGGAACTGAAAAAGTCGCGCGAAGGCGCGACTTTTTGATGGTTTTATCCTCCAGAAAACAACCTATATTGAAATTAATACCGTGAAAACGTATTATCTGAAATTAACGAGTTATAAATTTTCGTCAATTAGATTTTTGGTAAAAAAAATCTTTGTAGATATGGGTTTAGATTTGGGGGATATAGATTCTGTAACAAACTTCCCTTCTTTAGAAGAGTTAGTAATAGAATCAACGTCAGGTGTAGGCGGGAGCGGGGATCTATTACTTCCAGTAGAAGGGGCGGGGACGGGGACGGGGACGGGGACGGAGTCTTATGACATGTATTATGGGGTACGTGCCTTAGTAGGTGGTTACGTAGGATTTGAAATAAAAAGAAACAATAAACAATTTCTGTTAGTGGGCGTAACAAAAGCTCAAATGAAAGCTCATTATATAGTGCGTGTACAAAAGTCGCCGGCGCATAGCGTACTGGAAACTTTTGTGGATCTCCCCATGAACGTAAAGGAAGACTTTAACGTACCTCGTTTGGATATTCAACAAACAGTGGATTCCCCAAATCCGGGGAATCCAAAAGAGCTATTCTCGGAAGCGTATGCCGCCCAATTCGAATTCGAGAAGCAAAGAGGAAAAAAAAGGGGAGGGATGCCGCTTAAGGTTCTACGCACTCATGATGAAGGTCCCAGTCAAACCATCACAATAGGAGCTCGTCAGTCTTCGGAATACACTAGATTGTATTTAAAGACTGTAGAACCAGAAAAAGGGAAACCTATACAATTATTACGTGTAGAGGTGGAACTTAAATCCGAAAAATCCACCGCTGTGGTTTTCAATAGAGAAAACAGAGCGGATTTGGAAAAAAAAAATGGTGGGGAGTTTTAAGACCGTTCTTTCTGGTATAGAAGATAAAACCGTGTTCACGCGTAAAATGCGTGAAAACGTAGAATTATTTGAAGGGGACGCTAATGCGGGATGGCCCGCAAGCATAAAAATTAAAGTACCATCAAGCACGCTTTTATGGTTTAAAAACTCGTCTTTATCTAGTTTCAAGCGCTTATTAGCTAATCCAGAGACAGCTTTAGAGATGGCTCTTGCATTGGATGAGCTAAATATTTATAAAGATTCATTAGAAATTACGTACCCTAATGAAGAAGAAGAAGGTGCAAATACGGATGAAGGTACTTTATAAAACTGCGAAGCGTAACATATACCATATAACATATAACTTATACCATATAACATATAACATATAACATATAACATATATTATAAATTAAGTGCTCCGTACTTGTAGTAATCACAAGACCGTAAGGTTCAGGTCCCATATATATGGGACCTGAACCTTACGGTCTTGTCAATCCGGGCGCGCTAGGAGTAAAGCTCCCGGCCCCAGCGCGAAAGCGCAGCCAAAAATGGACATAAAGTCCATACCCTATATACGTTATATACGTTATATACGTTATATACGTTATATACGTTATATACGTTATATACGTTATATACCTTATATACCTTATATACGTTATATACGTTATATACGTTATATACCTTATATACCTTATATACGTTATATACCTTAATATACCTTATATACAAGGAGGGGAGTGAGACGCTTTTTTATTATTTAAAATTGTTTAAATCGGTGTGTGTTGGGTTTAATTCCCTTAACACGGAGTGCCTAGGTTCGAATTGTTAACTATCGCCGCGGTTTTTCTCCATACAGCAGAGAGAATAATTTCGTACATATATATATAAATATATCTAGGGGTTGGTAAAAGCCAATCCCTCTATATATAGTATATATAGGGCCTCGAAGTAGCGTCATAATTAAAGTAGCGGCCCCCGTGAGGGGGCCGGGCAAACCTTTGCGACAAATTTACGACGTTGCGTGCCTAAAAATGAAAGACAAGAGGTAGATAGACACCACCATTACAAAAACGTTTACTTTTTCCTTTTTCCTTTTTAGAGGGGATTAGTATTCATTTTAAAATATATGAAACTAGGGCGCCACTTTTCGGTTGTATATAACAACGCCCCGTTCCCGAACCGTACGTGATAGTCACCTATCATAAGGCTCTCCAGTGATACTTGAACCAGAGGTAGAAAAGACGGATCTTACGAATCATACGGATGTACTCCTTTTTTTTTTACTTTATTTTTTAATGAACTTATCGTTGTAGCGCTTTAAAGCGCCGTGCGAATGTATTCCGGACAGTCCGTATTTTCCAGTTGGAAGTCTGATGCCCAGAATTTTTCCTCGGGCGTTGCTTCAGTTAAAAGGTTTGAGTAATGGCGAGGAAGCGACACGTATGCATTACCCGTGATATTGTGTCTTTTAGAGATAAGGTAAATTTCATTACTGAAATAAACCGCAAATTGGCGCGGAGTGAAGTCCTTGCAGTATTTGCTGAGGATGCCATTGATGACTTTAGATTCAAAGAGTATAGTGTTGATGTTGATTTTTACGTTTGAGCGTTTGTTTTTGTTAGTTCCGCCCGCTTGCAAAGTACTAAATGTACCAATAAGGGCAGTGGCGGGGGGCATTTATAGGTTTCCGAAACGTCATCAATAATTTTTCTGAAGTCGGTTTGCTCAACCTTCTTCTCAACCCCTTGGTTGACCTGAGTTCAGACTTTATCGGCTTGGTCCATAAGTTACTTGCCGATAATTTCCGTTTTGTCCATAGGAGGCTTGTCGTCAGCCTCTGGACCTTTTTTCGATTGCGTTTTTACCATGTTTTAAGTGTTTTAATATATTTGTATTATGGCTCTCTTTTGTTAGTCAGGCCGCGGGAAATTAAGAGAAGTTAACGGGTAGTTAGCAACAAGTAACTTTCGGGTTGGCCTAAAAGAGAGTCGTAGAATTCTGACAGCGATATGCTATCGTATTTCCCGTCGTGAATACATTTGTGATGATGTTTACACACGGGAATTTGCTTCCTGTTAAGGAGCTGTAGTATGCGAGTGAAGCCGAGCTTAGCCTGCGTACGGTACCCTCTAATATGTCGGACGTGGTGCATTTGTAAATCCTGTGAGGAACCACAGATAACGCAGCGGGCGTTTAGTTTGAAGGCAGTTCGGTAGTAAGCTTTGGCGTTAGATAGACCCGTGAGGGGCGCTAGCAGCCCCGTGAGGGGTTAGTATTTGCTGTATAAATTTGTGAGAATCCTATCGCAAGTGGCGCCCTCACGGGTCCCATATATATGGGAGGGCCAGTAGTGTTTGCAGGTAAGGAGGGAGACGACCTTATCTTTGTTGTTGAATTTGGACTTAAGGGTGATGGGGTGAGAATGCTTTTTTATGAGCTTCCGGATGGATGTGCGGTGCTTTTGGCAGAGCGTTTTGTAGCATGAGTATTCGTATATATATACGTAATAGTTGAGAGTGGACCTAAAGTTTATTAGGGGTGCGTAGTAGTTTACCGTTTGGGCTATGATTTGATTGTATCTGTGGATGATTTCGTAATCATGGAGCGTGGACCAGGCGGGTTGTTCTCTAGGTCTGCCTTTATGGTCCAGAAATCCTTTCCAGATCAGTCGCGCGCGAAGCCGATCCTTGTCGATTCATATGACATTAGTTTGGCCGGTCACCCTCATCTTTTCATCTTTTCATCTTTTTAAGGGCGCCAGTTTTAGTGTAGGCTAATTTCGGGTTTTTTTGCGCTTTGATAGAAAATGATAAGAATAGAGCAGGAGACCTGCTAAGATCCGTAATTTTCGTTTTTCCAGAGATAAGGTAAGGCCTAGATACACTCGGAGGAAACTGGCGATTTTGTTTTTTATTAGGTTTGCAAGGCATCTTTTTCCGTTGGTAAAGAAGATCCAGTCGTCGGCGTAACGTACGTAGTGATAACGTAGTTTAGACTGGCGTTGGGATTTGCTTGGGGTGTTAATGGTCAGTAGATTGTACCTTCTAACCTCACGTTTGTGGAATAGTGCGCGTTCGCGATGGATGGGAGGTAGGAGCTTTAAGCTCGAGGGGCCAGTAGGTAGGCGTACCGTTCGGTTGTCTTCAGTTCTGAAAGTACCGCCGATTTTTGTGTACAATTCGTATTTGCGTTTGTGTCTACTTTTTTGGTGAATAAGTGACTTGTAGAATGCGGAATTCTTGTTAACTCCTTCGTGACGATTTTGTCTTTTGTTGATAGCGTTTAGAGTGAAGTTGATGTCTAAAAGGATGAATCTGTCAAATTCATGCATGTAACTATTCCAGAGAGTAGGGCTCACAATGCCGCCTTGGGGGACCCCTAATAGAGGGTCAGTGCGAGTATTTTGGAGTTCGTCGAAGATGCCAGCCTTGCAGCATTTTAATAGAAGTGCCAGGAATTTTTTGTCCGTAATTCTCCTAGAAAGGAGGCGGATAAGGGTATCGTGTTGTAGGCAATTGAAGGCCCCTTTAATATCTCCTTCGATGGCGGTTTTCATCCCTTGGGTTTTGGCAGGGATGTCTTTGATGGAGTCATGGCACCCGCGGTGGGGTCTGAAGCCGAAGCTGACGTTTAGAGCGTCGAACTCAGGTTCGTAGATTTCTGTAAGGATGAGGTTGATAGCGGCCTGGACCACTTTTGCGTCGAAGTCGGGGAGACCTCCATTTATGCCATTTATGCCATTTATGCCATTTATGCCATTTATGTATGGCCGTCCTGATTGTATTAGATTCTTTGGATCCTTCCAGAATTTGGGCGGTACCCTTGCCGGGTTTTGGGGTCCATTTGCGTCTAACATCGGGGAAATTGTAAGTACCATTGGCGAGTTGTTCACTCAGGGAGTGAACACGGGAGTTGCAGAATTCATCTGCGGTTTGTGATTGAGTTCCAGGGGTCATGGCCCCTGCGTTAGGTCGTATTCTGTGATAGGCCAGGGTAAGAATTTTAATGCTAGAGACAATAGGCATAATGTTGTTGATGATTGGAGGGGACTCTTTGTCAGCAATGGCCTTAAACGAAAAACGAAAAACGAAAAAGGTCCTCTTTCGTATTGAGGTAAGAGTTTTGATTTTGTTTTGTACAAGAGTGCGGATGTCACCACTGGAGCCGCTTAGTTCCTGGGTGACCTGCTTAGTGCGGATAAGTTGTTTTTGTTTGTTGTCAGGGTCTCGGTTTATACCGAAGTATCCCGTTTCGTGGAAGTTTGAGGAATTCATGAGTAAAGTATATTCATTCCGTTATGACTGATAAGTCGTTTTTTCGTTTTCTGGCCCGAGACTAGGCGTACATCGTGGGATGTGTAAGGAATTTTAACCGTCGAGGTCTTCCCCGTTAGCTCGCAGCTAACGGGTGGTCCTGCTTCGTCTCGGTCGCATCACCTGTCCCTCTAGAGGGACTTTCCTGACCCTATGTGGGAGGCCTCGTCCAGTGAAAGACTTAAACCTCTAGCCCCCCCTATAAAACCGTATGTTGAGTGGGCGTGTGTGTTGAGGTTTTTTTAGGGGGTAGACCTTAGTCAGCCCAGTTGTTTGATTTGTAATACATTGCGATCTGAGGCCCGTTCTGGAGTCCGTTAATCGAGATAGACTCAAAAGTCTATTACCAGCTTCTGCGGGTTATCCAGGTGGTCGATGAAACTGACCCCTGGGCAGATGCCCTATCAGCGCGGTAGTAGTGAAAGAGGCACGTGGTACTCCTGCGAGTTAGGCTGAAAAGCTTGTCCTCATGTGTGAATATGTATTGTGTTCGTGTGTGTGTATCGATCGCGTTTCCTTGCGCCACATTCGTGTCCGTATAATGCCGTCATCGTATCGCTTGGAGGGTCTGTGGTACCCGTGTTGCTGTGGGTATTCTGGCCCGGGATTGACATGTGGACATATAGACGCTTCTACCTTAGCTTCATCCCCGCGGATCTTTCCTCTATGGTGTTAAGTCGGGATTGTTGGCGTGTGTACAGGGGATGTAGGCATGGATTCCTACGCTAACCTAGCGTGGGGGGCATGGCCCCGGTATTATAAACTAACAACTCGCACTTAATCGTTCTTTTGGTAATAGTGTACCCTATTACCAAAAGAAAGTATCAATTTAATAGGGGGTAAGCATTTATTGAAAAATTTTGAATCTTTATTTTGGTAAAATTGCACTACTTTATTGAAAGTATCAATTTTATAGGGGGTAATTAGATGTTTAATTTAAACATATTTTTAGTAGGTTCGCTCCCCCCCTATATATAGGTATATAGGTATATAGGGTATAGAAGTATATAGGTATATTAGGTATCTAGGTATATAGATATAATAGGTATATAGATATAGAGGTATATAGGGTATATAGGGTATATAGGGGGGGAGAACTTCGACTTTGATATTGAAAATATTAGATAAAAGATTATTATAGCTCCCCTTCTCCGCCCGCGGAACTAAACCTACCTCCCAGATTAGATCCAAATCTTTCTTCGACTACGTCTGATAACTCGGATTCGTTAGAAGAAAAGAAGGATTCAACCGGAGGGACTCCTGTTCACGGTAACCTGCAAGTGGAATCAGAAGGTTCTCCTCCTGCCCAAGCCAATTCTCAATTGGTGGATGGCCCGTTGGATACATTAAGTGAGACCTCTTCCGCTCAATCGTCCAAGGAAGAAGCGTAAACGTAAACAAATACGTCGTCTGTGCGAAGCCCGGGCGGGCTTCCCCGTCCCGCCAGGGGCGGGGGAGGCCCGCTTCATATTCATAGGGTTGATCCATCCAGCGTCCCCCTCACGGGCCGGGCTCTGTACTTTTTCAACGTTTGTAACCCCACCAACTGGTAAGGTGTATCCATTTTGCGCGCCCCTCCTATATATAGGGGCGTGAGCCTTATGCGGTGTGAGTAGCACGTAAGGTTCTAAAGGGGGAGTACGTCCCAAAAGGGGCGGCTAACCCAAATGATCCAACGGATCATTTTTGATCCAACGGATCATTTTTGATCCAACGGATCATTTTTGATCCAACGGATCATTTTTGATCCAACGGATCATTTTTGATCCAACGGATCATTTTTGATCCAACGGATCAAACGAAAAAAAGTGTGCTATAATAAACATAAGGGTTTTGTCATTTTTCTTGTAGTTAAAGAAAATACACGGAAGGAATTTTTTTTTATGCTTAGTTTTAGTTTTAGTTTAGTGGTCAAATTTTTTCTTTTTTGTACAAATAGATCTATATTGGTGGTTAATTTTTTTCTGTTTTTTAGAAATATATTGGTGAGGCCCTATTTATATAGGGACGCTTCTATTTATAGTTTCGAGTATGATGCCGTTGTGTCAAACTTCGTTATAAATATAGGGGGGGAAATCCTCGCGAAAAGTTACAGCGTCGACAGAGTAGGGGGTAGGGTTTAATGGTAGAGCCAAATAAAAATAAAAATAAAAATGAAAATGAAAATGAAAATGAAAGAAAACTTCTGATAGATTCGGTTTATAGCGCACTTTTCGATCATTTAAAATATGTGTTTCATAGGCACATTATAGAAGTAAAAAAAAAGGCTGCTCCGACTTTTGATCTAACCAAAGATCCGGAACTTATAGAACTGGTTCTAGAAGAAGAAACAACAACAATAGGAATTCTAGGTGCAATATGGGAGCATAAGAAAGATGAATTGGAGAACCAATCTAATAATCAGTTAAATGCGATTCTTAGTGATCTTTCTTCTGGGCCCAAGGATCAAAAGCCGGATTTTGCATCGTATTATAAATTATACGAAGAGATTAAAATAATAACTTGTTCGTCAGCATCTTTTACGTTAATCCAAGAAGCTGTGTTTGGGGACGAAGAGGAAGCGGCTGCGAAACAAAATAAAGACAATTCATTAGACGTTGCAAGACTTGATGTTTCAATTTCAGAGGCGGCAGCGGCTTATATTGCCTCTTCTCCGGAAACGAAGATTTCGTTTCCTATATATCCTATAAATAAGGGGGACTCGACGTTTGAAGTTAGAAGCGCTCCTGCTGAGATGGAAGAACCCAAACATCCTCCTTCTCCTTCCTTAAACAATCAGCAAACAACTGTAACCCACTGTGAAACTCCAGCGGCACCTGAACTAAAAGCGGATCCGGGAGGGGTAGAAGCAATAGCTGATTTAGTAAATGCAGCGCAGGGCCTGGATTTTACAGCCCCACCCGCGGTTTTATTGGTACAGCCATCTTCAACTAAACCTTTTGAGCTTTGGGAATGTTGTATAGATATTGCTAATGAAAACCCTGAAGGCTTTCAATTAAAATACGCCTTCAGGCTAAAAGAGACGCCCGAAAATAAATATTTATTTGAAGAACCTGGACGAATCAGTCAAATAATAGGTTCTATAGAACCTAAAGCCGCTAAGTATATCTTCCAAATGGAAAGTAGTCCGCCGATGTCCCATATAGATGGGGTCGCATCGTACGGGCAAATTTCGCAACGTCATTATCAAGGCTTTATAAAATTCAACAAAAAAGTCCGTGCAAAACGACTGATTACTCAACTAAAACTCCGCTATAGTGGCTTAAATAACGCCCTTGATTTTGTCGGCGTCCTTGATGAAGGTTTATTTGTTCGTTACAGCAAAAAAAAAAACGGCCGCCTCGACGGCCCCTGGGCTTACCCGCCGGAGGCTTTCTAAAAGAATTCGCTCATAAACTATAACTAGGGTGGAGCCTATTACCAAAGAAACGCGTTTCTCTGCGGTGCGACGGTCATCTATTCCGCTTCAGTGCGAAGGTCGCATCCCTCACGGGTCCGGAGCGCCCCTCACGGGGTTCCAGGACGGCCTCCCCCGCCCCTGGCGGGACGGGTATACGCGGCCGTCCTGGAAGCAACTCGCAGATCTTGAGTACGGCCCCCCTCCTCTTTCTCTTTAGGAGGAGGGGGGCCGTACTCGAAGTCTGCTACTTGTTCCCCGCCTCCGGCGGGCCCCATATATATGGGGGTGGAGATTTTCGCGCCCCCCCTCACGGGGAGGGAGGCGCGACCCTCACGGGTCCCTTTACTCGCGAATAGACTCGCAGCGCCCCTCACGGGTTGGGTCGGACCCGTTAGGGAGGCCTACGACCAAATCCGTAGGTCCGCTCCCATAGATATGGGAGGTCGCTTACCCCCCCTTCGGGGAGGGACGCTAAAGCGTAAAAAGCGACCTTACCCGTGAGGGACGCTTTAGCGTCCCTCCCCGAAGGGGGGGTAAGCGACCTTACCCGTGAGGGACGCTTTAGTGCGAAGCTTCAGCGTAGCTGAGCGCTTCGCAGAGCGCAAGCGCTCCGTAAAAAGCGACCTTACCCGTGAGGGACGCTAAAGCGTAAAAAGCGACCTTACCCGTGAGGGACGCTAAAGCGTAAAAAGCGACCTTACCCGTGAGGGACGCTAAAGCGTAAAAAGCGACCTCGCGGGACCCGTGAGGGGGGCAGGAGACCCGTGAGGGGAACCTACAAAAATCCGACGGAGGGAGGCGCTAGGAATTCTCCCCGTGAGGGGAGTATTCCGACTCAGCGCTGCCCTCACGGGTCCTGCCCTCCTGCCCTCCTGCCCTCCTGCCCTCCTGCCCTCCTGCCCTCCTGCCCTCCTTCCCTCGAAATTCCTCTCATACTCACGAACTGTACGTGCTAGTCTCCCAGTATACAGCTCTTTCCCTGACAGTGTGTGACCGTTAGGCTATTGATTTGAAACCTTTTTATTATGTTTTTTTAATGATCCTTTTATAAGATTATAAGAAACTTCTTTGTTTATTTGTTTTCTCTGTTTTTTTTCTTAGATTCTTTATCAGCTGCTACTTTTTCAGCTGTTGTCAGATCTCTAGGTTTGAAGCCTTTCCCCTTAGAGGGTTTTTGTGCTTCTCTTTTTGGTTTGCCCGGAGGCTTGTTTCGACGTTCTTCTAAATCTGTGGCAAGAAGACTTGTAAGTCTTGTAAGTCTTGTTGACCCACAAAGTTCGTCTAGATTGGGTATACGTTGCGCATAACTAGCGCACCCAATTTTTTCTTCTTTTGTAAGAGGTTTGTCTTTTTGTACAAGTAATTTAGTACTCATACGTCTAGCTAAGTCCCCTGATTGATCTAAACCAGGATTCTTTTTTGCGTTTTCATCCAGGTAAGCCACCTTTTACTATTGTTAAAGATAGTGTTTCTGCTAATTGTCTTATAGAGGGTTTACTCTCTATACGTTCTAATATAACTAATAAATGATATTTGCTTATGCCTGCAGAAACGTTTTCTTGTGGGCACTGTATTTCTACAGGAAAAGTAGGGGGTGTACCAGTGTTAGCGGCGCCCCTACGTATTAGTTCGCAAATACCGGCCATTGCTGTTTCAGGAGCAATGCCAAATAAGTTACTTATCTTTTCACGAATTGTGTTTAATTCTTCAATAGAAAGTTTTTCTATTTGGGGTCTTTCTATACCCGCGATATTTGCCACGGGGAACTTAGTAAGTTCTGCGGAAAAATCAGGTAAGTCGTTTGCCCCTGTAGTTTCATGTCCTTTTTCAGTTTTACTTTCTACTTCAGTATTCTTTTTAGTTTCTTTTGTCATGTATATCTTTTTTCTTTTCTTTTTTTAACCTCTTTTTCCGCTCCAAGTTAATGCGGAAGTGGGTTCGTTTCTTTTTCTATAGGTTTAAACTTGGATGATTGTGTTTTCTTCCAACCTTTTTCTTCGAGTTTTTTCCCGAAGTGTTCGTGGCCTTTATGTACGAAACTTTCTACGTGTAAGATTCTATTATCGATTAACCTTTCATCGTAGTCAATAAGATTCGTTAATCTTTTTCCTGAGTATTGCCCTGTGTGGATTACTGAGCGATGGCAGCTTTTGCACACTGGGATTTGTTTTCGATTTCTTAGTTGAAGAATTTGTTTCTATTGGAATTTAGGTAGCGCCTTATCCTTATAAGGTGTCTTCCTAATGTGGTTAATATGGTGCATTTCAATATCATCAACATTTCCGCATATAGCGCAAGGCATATCGAAAGATGCTTGAGTACGGAATGATGTCCAAGTGATAGAATCTAGGAAGTTCTCGTGTGTTACCGTAGGTGTTCCACCCTTAGGTAGTTGATATCCCCCTATCTCACCCTGTTCTCTGGACCAGAATATTTTTTTTAATGCTTGTTTTTTTTCCTGTTTAAGGTTGAATGTCAATAAATCATGGTATGTAAGTAACTTCCAGCTTTTGCTGAATGTTTCCCCTTGGTGAGTTTGGGTTACTGTACATTCTACCGTTTTTTTTGCACTGTTGTTCAGATGGACTCCGAATTTAGCAAATACCTTTCTTATAGATTATAAAAATGTCATATTTCTTTGCTATAGTTTTGAAGCATGAATATCTTAGAATAGAAATCCATCTGTTTATACGGCTAGGTTCTTTGATCCATTCTACGTAATATTGACTTGTACCTCTTAGAACGCTATTGTATCTTTCGATAATGATGTGCGTGTCGAGGCCTGAAAGCCAAGGAAGTTCTCGTGGAAAACCTCTTTTGTCACAATAGCCTTTAAGGTGCATCCGATTTATTAATCGTACTCTGTCTGGACTCGCGTTTACGGGAAGTCCTCCTCAGTGTGACAAGAGAATTCTAGAGCCTTTTCTTAGGTAAACTAATCTGCTTTTTATGGCTCTTTTTAGTTCAAAACCCAGAAAATGTGCGGGTTCTTTTCTTTTATCAGTGATCATGGTCTTGTTTTCAGACAGGCTTAGTCCTAAATTGGTTTTAAGGAAGGCGGCTATCTTTCCTTTTAGAACTTCGGCTACTTGGTTGTCGCAGTTGGTTAACATAATACAATCATCTGCGTACCTTGTGTAGTATAATCTGAGTCTGATTTTGTTTGAGTCGAAAGAAGGTTTACGACGCATCATATGTCTTGTAATCCTAATTTCGCGAATTCTATCGTAAATATCTCCAATTGTAGTGGATGGGTTATAAAATCCAGTAGGGTTGTTCAATTCCTGTTTTCTTTTCTTAAGCTCCTTGATTAATTTCAGCACTTTGTAAGAAAAGCGGGTTCTAGTTTTGGATATTTTTCCATGTTCGTTTTCTTTAATGCCTTTTTTCTTATTTAGGTCATTTAAGTATTCTTGTAGATCGTTCATGACGTAGTTGTCAAGATCCAGCATGTAAATATTGAACAGAACTGGACTGTCTATACCTCCTTGAGGTATCCCGAGTTCTGGGGCAATTCTAGATTCCCCATCTACATAGTCGTAGTCTAGTCTTTTTTTCATGTCGAAGAAAATCCTATATTTATAGGATTTTCTTCGAGATCTCTAGGTCCGCTCGCAGAGCGGAGCTCTACGAGCGAACCTACCCCCCCGAAGGGGGGGAGCGACGATCCCCTAAGGGGATCGTTCGCTCGTACGCGTTTTTCCTATATATAGGAAAAACGCGGACATGAACCTCATGAATCTGACGTCTTGTATTTTTCCGTCTAGTTGTTTTAGCATGGTTTGCTTTATCACGTTGTTGCCCGTGAGGGCGGCGCCGCCCTCACGGGAATATCGCCTTCAACAGCTCTGAATAGGCCTTGAGTTTTACCAGATGTTAAGCCCACTATAGCATCGTGACTTGATTTATTTGATCTGTAACCGAAAGAACGGTTCATTTTTTCGAAGTACGGTTCCCAGATAGCTACTAGTACCATTTTTATAGCTTCTTGTACGATTCGATCCATAAAAGGAAGGATCGTAATGGGTCTTTTTTTTGTTCAATCACCAGGTTTGTCAAGCCAAATTCTGGGACTTGATCCCCTATATAGAATATAGAAAAGGGTAGTCGCCTTTCAATATTAGGAAACCGGCGTTGTAGATGTCTCTGAGGCTGAAGCCGTCAGGGAATATATTTTTTACATAATATATTCTTTTTTGAGCCGGGGAGTAATTGTCAAAGGTGTGTTTGTCAACGGGAGAGCCCTTGGCCATAGCACCTTTGTTTCCTTTTAATCTCTTATAAGCCAGTATAAGGGTCTCTGGTCTAGAGATTATCTGTAATATTTTTTGTGTTTTCCCTATATTATAGGGGCTTCTGTCCCTTAGCGTAGCACACATGTTTGTTGTAGATACTGTGGAGTATTTTCCCGGTTGTACTTTTGTGGTCATCATCCAATCCGAGTTGGCGGTAATAGTCCAGTATCTTTGAGACGCTTTCTAATCGTTTAGTAGCTAATCTCCCCTTTTCAGCTTCTAGATATGTATACTGTTTCAAGTTTTTACCTTGAGCTACATAGTAGCTAGTATCCATCATCTTTTTTGCCTTTTTCTTATCGTAAATGACCGTTGCGGTCAGTTTTTTCTTAAGGTTGAGTTTCTTTTTGATCATTTTTGTTAGAATAGTTCAGGTTTTTGATTTCAAAAAATGAAATCCCAATCTTCTCCCCCCCTACGGGGGGAGGACCCATGCGATATTTCCACACGTTATTATGGACCTGAGCTCCCTTTTATCGATCCGGTAACAGCGCGAGACGTAAGCTTACCGGACTCATAAAAGATCGACGCTACGATCGCGTAGGGTCTCTCGATCTCTGTCGATCTCTGTAAGGCTAGCGCCCCGGATAGGATCAAAGTCCTATCTTTAGCGCCTCTCCGCTCTCGAGGATTATCCTAGCACCCCAGGGACCCCGGGGTGCCTTAGAGCGTTCGATATGTTTGCACATTTCAATTAATGAGATTGTCGGAGCCAGCAATATAGTGGATCTTAGAACCTCACTAGGAGATTCCATAATCAGTTTGGTACCCCAATTTCGTTGGCAGTACTTCCCTCCGGGGCGATACGTGAACCTTCTCGACCAAGACGGCTGTTTGGTAGAGGTATCTTTCCCCTGCCACTTTAGTTGTGGTTTACGCGCCGATGGACGTAGCACTATTTCTGGTCAAAACTTGAGTTAACATCCTTATATCTCCTCGCCTCGCACCGAATGTCCTAAAACAGGGTCGGCGCTTCTCTAATCCCACAATCAGTCTGTTCCGTTCCTAATTTCTTGGTCGTATGTCCATTGTGGGAGCGACATGCTATGGTCCCCTGCTCGGTTTCCCTGCAAAGTAAGTCGCAAGGCTTCAGTCCAGGTCCGAGACCGACTGTCTTATTTCATACACAGCGTTGAAATGTGAAATCTGGTAGTCCCAAACCAACGTTCTGCACGGACGTGTAGAAGAGGGTGGTTTGGCTTTTCTGCTCGATCCTTATTCCGCCGACTAGACGTCGGGGTTTAAGGCAAACAGCGAACTTAACATAGTTGTGTAGGATCTACTCAATTGTACACCAATTGAGTGGACTCACAATTATTGCTTACCCTCGAGGAGATTCGAACCAGTTCATAACCGGACGCCAAATCATCAGCTTCAGCAATTGCATTAGGACTTAAAGATACCTGTTCTGACGTTTCAGGACCAGCAGTCTAACTATCGGTTCTTTTTGATTTTTCTTCTTTTGGAGGTTGTGTACCACCTTCATCTTTTTCATCTATATTGTCTTTGCTTGATGTCATAAATAAGTTTAATTTTTTTTTTCTATAGTTTTTTACCCAAAAGGGAGAAAACTCGAGTCAATAATTAAACATCATTTTACTTTCTAGGAGACCACCCGCGTTCCTCAAGTTGCTTAGAGAAGTACTCTTTACCAGGTTTAATAGAACTTTCAATGTGAATCACTCTGTTATCCACAAGTCTATCATCGACGTTAATAAGACGGTGAAGAGGTGGGCCTTGGTATTTAGCCCCGTGAATAACATAACGGTGACAATGGCGACAGACCGGAATCTGTTTTCTGCTTTCTTAAGGAAAGCATCCTTAACCAATTCACTTGTGATAAGTCTCTTTAAGCTGTTTTACGAACATGTCTAATATGATGCATTTCTATGTTACCCGAAGTAACACAGATTGCACAAGGCATATCGAAAGGAGCTCTGGCTCTTAAAGAAACCCAGCTGATGTAATCCACAAAATTTTAATGTGGAACATTAGGTTTTTCTTTCTTTTTTTTTAATGGGTAGTTGACAATCGTCCCAGCCTCACGACTAAGTAAAATTCTGTTTAACTCCCACCATCTTTTTTGTTTTAAGCAAGTGTCTCTACTATGGGCAAATGTTTCTAATTTATACCCTTTTTCAAAAGTCGAATATTTTCAATATCTTTATCGAATAAATTTCTATTGACGATGTTTTATAGGTCCCCCTCCCTTATATATGAGGTCTCCTGCCCCCCTCACGGGTCCCCCGAGGTCGCATACCCGTGAGGGACGCTTTAGCGTAATATGCGACCTTACCCGTGAGGGACGCTTTAGTGCGACCTTCGCACTAAAGCGTAATAAGCGCTAGGATTTTTGCGTGCGCAAAAATCCGACGCTAGGATTTTTGCGGACGCAAAAATCCGACGGAGGACGCGTAATTTGCGTACGCAAATTACGCGCTCGGAATTGGCGTATGCGTCGTAATTGGCGTACGCCAATTACGCCGGCGGATTTGGCCGTAGGCCTCCCCCGCCCCTGGCGGGACGGGTCCGACCCAATTCCGACTCTGCGAGCGAACCTACCCCCCCGAAGGGGGGGAGCGACGATCCCCTAAGGGGATCGTTCGCTCGCACTCGAAGGGACCCTCACGGGTCCC
>Ga0307980_1000616_pt1 | contig 16293 bp, 16 predicted proteins | sample OrgLakmetage1060_FD_201817 | JGI IMG/M metagenome (GOLD analysis project Ga0307980, IMG submission 201817) | Saline water microbial communities from Organic Lake, Antarctica - #1060 | ecosystem: Environmental > Aquatic > Non-marine Saline and Alkaline > Saline | place: Antarctica: Organic Lake... | reverse complement strand
GATGACCGCGGTGCGGACCTTGAAAAAATCGAGCAGCGTGCTGCTCTCGCTCTGGGTAGAAACGGTGACCCCGGACCGACTGCTGCTGCTCGAACTGGTCAGGCTGTGGCTGCTGCTGCTGCTATTGTATTGGGCATCCCCGTACCCGAAAGCAATATAGGCGAATCTGTAGCCGGTCCCGTTGGCGGTGCTGTCTGTATTCCAATCCCAGCCGTCGCTGTTGAACCCGGTCAGCTCGAACTGGTTGGTCCAGCTTGCGCCGCTCTCGTTTCCGTAGTGGCCGTAAGCAAAATTATTGAAAAAGCTGTCGGCGTTGGTCGTGCCGAGGCTCGAGATGTATTCGTAGAAATAGCCGGCCGCGGCTTGGGTCCCGTGGGAATCCACGGCGCCCATCATGCACACGTTGGCCCCGGATTCGTTGGCTGCGACCGAATTAAGGGCGTCGTTTACCGAGCCGCCAAAAATCGCCGCTTGCGGTAGGAATCCGACCCCGGTGACTTGCTCCGCGGAGTTTGTGGTTGTCGGGGTGGTGCCGGTTCCGCACTTGACTGACGCACCGCCGGTGGCGAGGGCCAAATAGCAGACCGCATCCGAACTTGCCCCTGAGCCGCCGACGGTGTGGGTCCAACCGTCGCTGTCTAAGCTCGTGACCGTGAGGTCCCAATCGACGGTGGTTTGAATCTGGCCGGGAATATCGGCGTTCGATATAAGGCAGCCGTTGTCGGTATCAACGCCCGAGGTCTTGTTGTCTGCCATGTAGTAGGCCACCCCGCTCTGGGTGATCGAACTGCCGGATTCGGACGCCCATCCGAAACTCAAAATCGCGTTGTCCTGTAGCGTTTGGTAGGCCTGCTTGGCGTTGCCAACGGAAAGCATACAAACCGCGTCTGGGGCGAACCCCACGCCCGTGATGGCTTGGGAGCCGCTAGCTGCCGGCGTGAAGTCGCCGGTCTTAGCTTCGCACTCGCTTCCGCCTATCAAGATCAGGATGGCGTTTTGGGTGCTGCCGTAGCTCCCGGTGATCTCCAGCCGGATGCCGTTTTCCAAGAACGTGTTGGTGAACCATTCCACGTTTATATCGGGCGGGTTGCCCTCGATCAGCTCCGCGATCCGACCCTGTACGATGTGTCGTACGGTGTCGGTGGTGCTGACGTTGTCGACCGAACCGACGGCGACGCAGTAGTCCGTCGTTCCGTCGGTAAAACCGATCGATAGGGAGGCCCCGGCTCGGTTGCTTTCGTCGGCCGTGCTCAGGGTCCAGGGGAGAATGACGATCGCGGCCTTTGGTGTGTCGCCACCGAAGTCGCTGATCGTAAAATCGAACGTACTGCCTGGGCCGGGTAGCTCAATGATGGCTGTCCGGACCTTGAAGTACTGGAGCCGTGTGCTGCTCTCGGATTGTGTACTAGCGGAGCTCATGGCCGACCTCGGTTAGCTCGCGGCGACTCCGTACGGCGTGGAGGTTGCCATGGGCGGTGATCTATTTGGTCTGGTAACCGAAGGTCACGGTCCCGACTCCGCCGCATCGCACGCACCGCTTGGTGACGGTCTCGCCGTTCGGCAATTTCTGCTTGATCGTGCGGTTGCCCTGGCACTTGGGACAAGCCCGGATGTTGTCACGCGAATTGCGATCTAGCATTGCTGGGTTTCCCTTCTGTTGGTGGTTGGATTGGACGTTAAAAAAAAGGGCCAGGGCGGTGGGCCACACGCCCGCCGCCCAGCCCTCGCCTGGATAGGCACGACTGATCGCGCCGTTTTGCTTTAGTTGCGACCGTTTTCTAGCTTTTCACGCCAAGCTGGGACCTCGTCTGCATAGCGTGGTTTTCTCGCGCTGTTCCAAGGATCGTTGAGCTGTCGGCCTTCCAACCGGTCGATGGTTTGCTCGCTTGGCAGCTTGCCCTTGATCATCCGAATCTGCTTGGCCTCTTGCTTGCGAAGCAACTCCAAGATCAGGGTTTTTAGCGTGTCGGGCGTCAGGGTAAACGTCCGGGTAGGGACCGGTTTCCAATCGGCGGACCGGGCCTTGATCGACGGTGCTCCGCGGGCTACCCGGTTGATCCGGTCGACGAGCTCTGGCTGGTCGGCGAGCGGGTCTTCGAGGTAGGCTTTCATTTCGCTCGGTTTGACCCGGAGGCGGATTCCCGGGATGGCTGGCATGCCGGTCATGGCTGGGCCCAAGTCGCGACCTCCGGTTTCCCGGTCGTGTAGCTGCTGGACCGACCACGCGCCGCGTATGTTGCCCTGTCGGAAAACGCTGAGCGTGAAGTTGCGACAATTGTTGTCACCGAACTCGACGGTAAACGGCTCGAGGCGGTTGGCTTTGGTTTCGGCGGCCGGCTTCGTTTTTTTGTCGGCCGTCTGGGTGGTTCCTTCAGTCATGGTTTGCTCCAGGCTGGGGACTGCTGCTCGCGGCAGCGTGGGCTGAAAACTTGCCCCCTAATTTACACCCGCGATTGCGGGTAACGCTAGGCGGGCCCCCATAGGCCGCGATGGGGCCCGCCCTGCGTACCGGCTACGCTGCTTAGGCCTGGGCGTCCGTAATGACGGCCGCTGCCGACCCGTCCTCGAGCTGTCCGCCGTAGCGGGCCCGTGCGGTCATCAGCATCAGGTTGTTGCGCGTGAGCTCTTTGCCTTCGGTCGTGACCTTGATGGTTAGGCCGAGGCGTCGATACATGCGGTAACGGGCCCAATTCGTGAACGCGACTTGCGCGTTGGTGAACTGCTCGTTTATCGCGAACGGGTGGCCGAGCAACATGTAGTCTTCGTGGGTCATGCCGAAGACGCGGCGCTCGTCGCTGGTACCGACCGGAATCGACCTTGCCCGTTGGTAGGTCGTCTCGTTGGCGGCGTAGGTGATGCGATTCGTCGGCGTGTTGGCTTTGTAGTTCTTCGGAACGCCAAAGAGCAAACCTTCGTAGTCGCCGACCTCGGGAGGTCCGCCGGCCCCGTTGGCACTGCTGACCGACGTGGTCCCGGAGGCATTCATCACGCCCTCGGGTTCTGTCGTGCCGTCGCCAACGGCGCACTGCTCATCGAGCCACGCCAGCAATTGCTGGCCGTACTGGGCCGCGATGATGCCGGAAACGTCGATGGGGCTATCGCTTAGGAAATCGAGCCCAATCTCGATCGAGCCGTCTACCACGAAGATCGTGGTGTCAAACGCCGAAATGAAGCTCGCCGTGTTGAACAACGGGATGGCGCTGTCGTCGGCGCCGCCGCTGTTGAACACTACGTTGCCGATCGAGCCGCCCTCGATCCGTCGGCCGCGGGTGATATTCACAACGTTGACCCGGGGGTAAATTTCCCCGTTCAAGATCGGGATCGTGATTACCATGTCGTCGAACGCGATGGGGGCGATTTCCAATCCGCCGCTCGTGCCGTCGTCGATCACCGCTTTGATTTCGCTCGGGGTGAGCTTGCGGCTATTGACGCCGATCGCGCCCGGGGTATCGATGCCGGTTCCGTGAATCGCCCCGCCCCACTTCATTTCGTGGAGGGCGTACTGGACGAGGTCCCGGTCGTGCTCGGTCATCCGCATGGCCGGCGGGATGCCGGCGTCGCCGCCCTTCTCGCTGCGAATCGCCCACTTCAGGTAGGCTCCGCAGACGGCCCGCTCGCAATCGCTGGCGGCGTCGATGATCCGCCCGCCCGCCTGGGCGCCTTCAGTCACCGGTTGTCCGGCGAACGGATGGGGCGCGCCTTTGCTGGTGACGGCGGGGAATCGCTGGCTGGTCTTGGATTTGTCGTAGCGATCATCCGCTCCTACGAGCCGCACGGCCGGCGTATCGATGCCCGCTTCACTGCCGGGGCTACCGGCAAACTCCAGCTCGAACCGCGACGCCTTCCGTTCGGTCGGCGGCGTGTTGCCACCCGTTGCGCCGGTGGCCGCTTTTCCACCGTTGGGCGCCGGATCGTTCTTCGGCGTTTCGGGGCCGCGTTGCTCCAACGCGTTCAGCCGTTCGCCTTGCTTGGTCTGATTCTCCAAAATCAGATCGAGCTTACTGGTGAACTGGTCGGCCTCTTTGGCCTGGGGATCCGCGGTGAGCTCCTCGAGCTTCGCTGCGGTAAGCGTGCCCTTCATCAGGGCGTCGGCAGCTGCCGACTTGAATTCATCGTCCGACGCGTTGGCGGCTGCCAGACCCGCGTCGACGAGCCACTTCTTAATGGCTGCGGTCAATTTCATGGGTCAATCTCCAAAAGGAAAAAACATCTAGCCGCTAAACGGCCGGCTAAAACTCGCCAATTGCCCGCCGGTACCCGGCCGCCCGCGCGTCCGCGTCGTGGGTCCGCAAAACGGCCCCGAGGGCGTTGGCACAAACTAACAACTGCTCGTTGGTTGCCGCGGTCAAAACGTGCCGCATGGCTGCCTCGATCGTCAGCTCTTCCGGCGTCGGTTCGGAACCGTCGGCGTTCGCCGGATCGGTGCCCGGCGTGTGGTCGGTTTTTGCGTGTCGCTGCTGGTTGTTCGGCGGCGCCCCAGTTGCGTGGTCCGGGCTGGGTGTCGGCGCCGGAGACGCGGGGTTTGCTGGGCCGCTCTTCGGCTGCGGATCGCTCGCGTTCTCGTCGTCGCCGCCCGCTTCGGTGAGGCATTCCTTCAGGCGGCCCTCGCACCCGCGAACCAATGCCATTTGGCTGCGGTTGAGCTCGGTGGTCTCGAGCTCGGCCAAATCGTCGACCGTTTCCTGGAGCCGTTCCCGGTTGCGGCGGCTGAGTGCCCTGCCTCGCTTCTCCAAAACAGCGGCCGGCGGCTGGCCCTCGCTTGCTGCCTCGCGGCCGCCCTGCGATGGAGCCTCATCGCCCTGCGAGGCCTTTTGCTTGGGGGCCGCCGGCCTTGTTTGCTTTTGGGTGGGCGTGCCCAGCCGTAGGCCGCGGGGCCGAAAGTTGCTATCGGAAAGCTGCACCTGATCGATCAGCTCTCGCTGCTCTTCGAGACGCTTCATAGCGTCGCGTAGGTGATCGCCCATGGTCTTGTTGTCGTCGCCCTCGTCGGCCAAGGTGCGCGCGAACGCGGTTAATTCATAGATGTGGGCCCCGCTGTAGCCCTTGGTTTGTTTGACGGCGAGCTTGAGGTCGTCGTGCTCGGCGGTCGGGAGCCATTTTTCGATCATCGCCTTGCGTGCTTCGGCGTCCGGCAAATCGAAATTCAGGACGTCGTGGAATCGGCCGGGCCGGTCGATGATCGCTTTGGGGAGCCGCTTGGGGTAGTTGGTCGTGAGAATGGTTAGCACGCCGGCGGTCTTGTTGATCCCGTCAAGCTCGGTTTTTAACGTGTCGATCGCGTAATCGCTGAGCCAGTTGTCGACGTCCTCGATGAACACGATGCTCGGGGCGGTTTCGCGGGCCAAATCCAAAGCCCTACAAATTCCGTTGACCGCCCCGCAGCGGTAGAAGTCGCGGGCGGAGACCCAAATGAACGTGGCTTTCGCGTCGTTCATCATGACCCGTCCGCTGAGCGTTTTGCCCGTTCCGGGCGGACCCATGAAAATCATGCCTCGGCTGGGCATTTCGTCGCCGCGTTCGTTGATCTGCTGGACGGCTCGAACCAAAGGCCCGCGGTTCTTCTCGGGTAAGAAAAGGTCGCCCCACCGGTCGCCTTTGCGTGGCAGGAACGTGCCGGTCAACGCGAACGCTTCCCCCTTCAGGAAGTTGTTCTCGACGGCCCAATTCCAAATATCGCGGATCGTGTCGCCGCCGCAGGTGGCTTCCGCGGAATACACAACCAAACTTAGCCCGCTCCAGCCTCCAGCGAACTTCAAAACGACGTTTTTGCCGTCCGCCCCTTTGAAAAACTGCAAGCCGTCCACGAGAAACGTGTCGCTTTGCCGGCTATTGAGCTGGATCACTTCATGGGTCGGGGGCTGTTCCTGCCCGTCGCTGGTGATGTTGCGGATGTCTTGTGACTCGAATTGTTGCTCCGCCATCACCGTTCGGGCGCCGGTCAAAACGCTGCCCATCCTGGCTTGGGGGACATGCGTGCCGGTGACGAAAATTTCCTTCACTTGGCAGCCTAGGAATCGGGAGACCCAGTCGTACTCTAGCCGGCTCGGCTCGAGGTGCTCTTGGCCTACGTCGAAGCCCTTGACCAAGTCGATCTGCTTGACGGTCGGCTTTTGGAAAGTCACCCCTGGGGCCTGCTTAGTGCGGTTGTCAAAGAGCCGCTTGGCGTGGCTTTTGAACGTCGGGCTGGCCAGCTTGCCCGCGGCGTAGAGCTCGATTTCGGCTTCTACGTTGCTCGGTACGCTTACGAGGCTGACTTCCATGATTTCGAACGCCTTGATCAGGAAGCCAAACATTGGCTCCCCGTCGTCGTCGAGTCGCTCTTCGTAGTCGAGGACCCGAAAGCCGTGGCTGATTCGCAGGGCGTTGCCGATAATCAACTTGGCCGCGTCGCTGGTCAAATCGTTGACGTCCAAGAGAGCGGTTGCCACGCGAAGCACTTTCTTGTCGTGCTGTAGCGTGGTGATCACGCCCCCCATCGGGAACGTGCTGATGTGCTGCCAAAGCAACGGGGCTTTCGGGTCGAGCTTCGCGCCCTCGGTTAAGAGGATGTCCTGGTCCCGGTCTTCGCGCGGGGTGGTGATGACGTGCTGCAAAACCATCAGCGTATTGGGCGGGGCCTGGACGCCTTTGGGCAAAATGTCCGCCGGCTCGGTCTGCTCGATCAGCTTGGCGGCTTTGCCTATGAACGCTTCGATGCGGTTTTGCGCGTCGCAGAAGGTGACCGTATTGGCCGCCCGTTTTAGCGACTCGTCGTCGATCACTAGGCTGTGCGGTAGCTCGTCGACCGAATCAAGAACTTGCCGCTGGTAGACGTCGGCCGTGCCGATGCCGTACCCGAAGGAGCCGGCTTGTTTGGCGCGGGGACCTGCCATCCGCCGTTGGGCGATAGCCTGCAGAAAGCTCTTATGTTTGGTGGTCACGGGTGTCTTCCCTCGTCAAATGGATCAGGACGGTTCGTCGCTCGGCGACCGGATTATTTGGTCGTGGGTTCTGCCGGTTGCTTGAGCTCGCGCCTTGCTCGCCGTCGCTGAATGCGTCGCACGGCGGGCGTCGTGGCGGGTTTGTATCCGGCTTGATCCATCCGGCTTTCCATCGTGCCCAAAATCACCCCGAGCTTCCGCTTTTGCTTCCGGTCGGCGGTGTCGTCCAACGACTCGACAAACCGCAGGATGCCGCGGGTGTTGCCGGTCTGAAGCTGCCCCGCTTCGATCGCCGGTGCCGGTCGTCGATCGGAGGCGACTCCCAGCTCTTCCGCTTTCTTCAGGGTGGTTTGGTAGAGAGCATCCAGGTCGCCGACCCCGGTGGTGTTCAGGTACCGAACCGTGCTGTCAAGGTTCAAACTCACGGCCATGGCTTATCTCCGCGTTAAGTGATGGTGCTGCTGCTGGCCGAGCTCGTGCTCTGGCTGGTCAGGCTGCTGGAAGTCTGGCTACTCTCGCTTGACGAGCTGCTCGAGTTTGCCGTTACGCTGCTCTCGGAACTGATCGACTGGCTGCTGCCACTGGTCGTCGACCAGGAGCTATTACTGGAACTTTGCGAGCTGGTTGAGCTCGACGTTTGGCTGGTCGACGTGCTTTGGCTGCTGCTCGAACTGCTGGCGCTGGTCCAGCTCCGCGTGCTGGTCGCGCTGCTACTCGGGCTACTGGTCGAGCTGCTGAGACTGGTCCAGCTCCGCGTGCTGGTCGTGTTCGAGCTTTGGCTCGTGCTGGTTTCGCTCGTGCTCGTCCCGCTCGATCGGCTGGAGCTGCTGGCACTGGACCGGCTGCTTTCCGACAAGCTGTGCGTCTGGCTGCTCGTGCTGCTGCTGCTCACCGAACTGCTCGAGCTGCTGGTCCGGCTCTGGCTGCTGCTGGTCAGGTCACTGACGCTTGTGGACGAACTGCTCAGGCTGGTCCAGCTTCGCGTGCTCGACCGGCTCGTGCTGGTCTGGCTGCTCAAGCTGCTAGCCGTGCTGGTTTCACTGCTGCTGCTCGGACTGCTGCTGCTGGAAGAGGAGCTTTGGCTGGTCCAGCTGCGGGTGCTCGTCGCGCTACTGCTCGGGCTGCTGCTCGAGCTGGAGGCGCTGGTCCAGCTCCGCGTGCTGGATTGGCTCGTGGTTTCGCTGCTCTGGCTGCTCGTGCTCGAGCTCAGCGTGCTCTGGCTGCTCGTGCTGGAGCTCAGGCTGGTCCAGCTGTGAGTACTCGACCGGCTGCTGCTCGTCTTGCTGCTGGTTTCGCTGCTGGCGGAGCTGGCCGTCGACGTGCTCGAGCTGCTGCTACTGCTGGTAACGCTCTGGCTGCTGCTGCTCTCTTCGACCGGGATGGAGATCGCGACTTCCATGGTCGGCTTGGGGATCGGCGACCGCTGCGGCTCGTTGGGGCTGGGCAGGGCCGTCGCGAAAAAGAGCTGGCCCATCTGGCTTTGGTAGCCGGCGTAGGTGTCGACGAGCTGGGCTTCGAACGACCGGTTGTCGTCGAGCTCGATCGTGAAGCTGGTAATCGTGCCGGCGAGAACTTGGCGGGTGACCAAGTCGCGGGGGTGCCGGGTGACGTCCCAAATGGTGATCGATCGACTGTCGTAGGTCACACCGGGGCTTAAAAAGAGCGTAATTTCTTGAGCCACCTTCGCGCCCCCCTGGTTCGTCGACAAAAAAACCCGGCGTGCTGTGGTCCAGGCATAGCTTGGGCCGGTGCGCGCCGGGCTTGGTTTCTAACCTCTGCTCGGTAGGTGTGAAAAATAACAGCCGCGTTCGCGGTTGTCAAATCATCTTCCGGGCGGGTGGGTTATTCAGGGGAGGTCAAGTCTTCGTCGATGTTGAGCTGGACCGTGCGGATCTGTCCCGCGTCGAGCTTGATTCGAACGGAAAACCAGCCGCTTTTTTTGGCTACGAGGGCTTCGGTCGTCGTGTGGCGGTAGCGTTCGATCGCTTCGGCGACCCGGTCGACGGCCAGAAGCTGCTGGCTAAAGTTAGCTTTTTCGCGGCTCACAGGCTTGGCACCCCGTCAAAGTCGCCGCCTCGGATTTTGCCGACGATTTCGCCGTACGCTTTGGGTTGCGGATTTGTGTTCGCGGTCGCGACCAAACCTGCGTGGTCCCAATCGATTGGTCTATTGTCGTCGGTGCCTTGGTGCCGGCGGTGCTCCGACACGAGCCACGCACAAAGGTCGCGGATAGCGTCCGCTTCGCTGGGCTCGTGCCGGAGGTCGCCTAGGCTGTAGCGGTGGTGGAGAGCCCGGGCCGTGTGGAGCCAGCCCAGCTGTTGCGGGGTTAACTGCAAATGGCCGCCGGCGAGCTTGGACGTGCGGCCGAGCACTTTGGGGATGCGGCGAAAGTTTAGCTCAGCTACGATCCCGAGCATGTCGTGCGAACTCTTGACTCGCATGGTCGGATTCCTTTCTGGCGGGCGCTTCAGTTGCGTGCTCCGGGGCGTTGGCGGCCTATCGCTGGCGGACTGGGTCGCCCGGCCACCGTTCTTCTGGAAAACGGCGGCCGGTCTCTTGCTGATAAATCTTGCGGAAAATCGCCAAGACGTAGTATTCCGTTTCCGGCGGTACCCGCTGGGGGCCCCAGAGGTCGGTCTTGTCCCATTCCTTTAGGTGCTCGACTTGGTAGCCGTAGGCGTCCGCCAATCGGCGGAACCAATCGGCGGTATATTTCCAGAAGCCGTGGCGGCGGCAGCTGTCGGCGGCCGGGACGGCGTGGGTCATCAGTCCCCCGAATGCACAGGCTTGGTGGGCGTTGGCGAACACCTGGAACTGGTTTGATTTGACGTGCTCGCTGGTCCCGAAATTCGTAACGACGTCCGCTTCCCCGCGGCCGAAGCCCGCTTCTGTTCGCACCGCCGCCCAATCGATCGGCTGGCTGAGATCCAACGGGATCGCGCCGCCCTTGCCGTTGGTATCGATTGCGACGTGCCGGATACCCAGAAACTCAAAATAGGGCTTCGCGGCCTGCAGCCGACGGGCCCCTTCCCCGGGGTCAAACTTCAGCCGCTGGTTGCCGAACTCTACCATTTGCATGCCTCGCAACGGCCGGCCGTAAAGGTCGAACGTCCGGAGCAATAGTTCGCGGCAGCCGTTGCGGTAGTGGATGCTCATCCCTGGTTCCTTCCGAGGTCGCGGCGTTGTCGCGGGTAAAGCGTGTGGTCTTGGCCGTCGTCGGCCCATCGTCGCAGGCGGCGGAACTTATAACCGCGGTAGAATCCGCCCGGTGGGACCTCGACCGCTTTGGCCCGCGGTTGCCCGCTGCCATCGGTGCGGGAAACTATCAGGGTGCCGTGGTCGGTACTGGTGACGCGGATTTGCATGGCGGGGCCTATTAATAAACGACCGGCTCGTCGCCGGGCGTGTGGCGGTTCCGGACTTGATGCAAAACCTCAAATCCGAATTCTCGCACGGCGGTGTCAAATAGGAAACCTTGAGCCAGCCCGAATTGCGGGCCAATGCTTCCGTCGTGCTCGATCAGGGTCCGCTTGGTGTGGGAATCCAGCAGGCGTTTGTACCCGGCTTCGACCGCTTGGCGGAGGGCCTCGTGCTTGGCTTCGACCTCGACAAACCACCGCAGCTCGGTGTCGAACTGGATTACGATCTTGACGCCGGCCTTGGTGGTCCGCTCCGCGACGCCTCGTGCTTCATCGAATTGTGCCATCGAGCACCCCCACTATGAACTTGAAAAACTCCGGGTCCCGCTCGGCGAATCCGGCGGCGTCGCTGTAAAGTAGCTGGACGCCCATGCTCGTGAGCTCGGTGCCGCCGTAGCCGTAGGTTTTTCCGGTATAGAGCGCGTTATGCAGGGCTACGTAGGCATCGCCGATGTTGTCCGGCGTGGGATTGGTCGGGTAGGTTTTCCCGGGGTGCCAATTCGAATCGAAAGCTCGGAGAAAGTCGTCCTCGTTGCCCTTCTCGAGTGGGTCGTAGCCGTGGCCCATCAAATCACGCAGGTTGCGGTCTTGGGTGCCTGATTTGGCGATTCGGTACTTAACGAACTCGTCGGCCCGGCGTCGGACCCCGGCGACCTCGTGCTCGATGTGGTGCCCCATTTCGTGGACTATGATGTCGGTCGTATCACTCGGGTTGATATTGATGCCGCGGCGATTGGGCTTCGTCGGCGCGTGGATCTCTCCGGCGTAGAAGGCCCGGGCGCCCGGTTCCGCGCTATGGACCCGCAGGTGGGTCAGGTTGCGGGTGTACTGCTGCGTTTCCCGCACGAAGACCGTCTTGCGGAAAAAGTCCCGACCGTCGCCGATGCGGTCGTTCATCGCCTTATCAAACTTGCCGGTGCTCCGCAAATAATTGTGCTGGTCCCGCCAATCGGTGAGCTCTTCGCCGACCTCTTGGACCCGCGACGTTACCATCCGATCGGTATTCAGCCGGGTGCGTTGCTTGACCGGTATGCTGAGCGGTTTGAGAATCTTGCCTCGCATCCCGTTGTGTAGCTTTTCGAGCTGGCCGCGCAGCTTAGCCAGCTCGGCGAGCTTGGCGTCAGCTTCGTTGTCGAGGTGCTCTATAAGCTGAGATAATACGCTTTGGGGCGGCGTGTACCCGGGTTGGAACATGTCGCCGAAGTCGTTGTCTATCACGGTCTGGCGTTTCGCGAACAGAGTCTGGATCTCGCTTTGGAGTTTTGCCTGCTTGACCTTATTATCGGCGATCTTGGCGGCCTCGCGTTCCGCGGCCTTGATTACCTTGTCTGCTTTGGTCTGGAGGCCTTTGTGCTTGGCGACGAGCGTATCGACCGGTGCTGCGTCCAGGGTCGCGTAGTCGGCTTGCGTTAAATCGATTTCGGGGGGCGTTTCATCCGGCGTTTCCGGCGGCGTTTCTGGTGGCACCAAACCGGGCCCCTCGAGGGCCTCGGCTACGATGTCGCTGATCACGCTGCACTGGCAGTTGATCCGCTCGCCGGCCGGTAGTCGTCCGTGTCCGGGGTACGGGATTTCGTAGCCGCTGAGCGTAAAATTAGCCCGCGGGCCGGCGGCCTGGGCGCCATCCATGCCGGCGTGGCTTGGTCGCGTGGTGCTGCCGAGCACCGAGACCCATTCCTTGCCCATCGGCAGCCCGGTTTCCTCGGCCGTGGCGGCGATGCCGGCCTCGTGCCCGGCGTTCAAGGCCCCCTTCATTTCGGTGCGCACAACGCGCGTGGCCCGCATTACGCTGTAGGCGGCGCCGAACCGGTCGTTGAGCGTGCCTGCCATCCGGCGTACGCTGTGGCCGTCTCGCAGCCCCCGCTCCAGCTCCTGCCGGATGCCGTTGGCCGTGGTGGTGTCGATTTCCTGCCAATAGGGCTTTTGGAACGTCTCGCGCAAAAATTGATCGACGGCTTCCCGGAACCACAGCGGTGCTTCCCCGACCTCGACCCCTTCCGGAAGGTCAAGCTCCAAACGCTCGAGTATCTCCTGGGCGGTGGTCTTGGTGCCGAGCTCCTGGACGGCCTTCTCGATCGTGTCCAACATGCGGACCTCGTCGGTGACGCCCTGGGCGAAACCTTCCGCTAGCCAGGGGGCGGTCGTTTCGACCGTGTCGATCAGGTTGGCTTCGGGGTCGAAAATCTGGCTGATTAGCCACCCGGCTTGGGCTTCGGCGTTGGCCGGGTCCGGTTCGAAATCCCGGAGGCTGCGTAGGCTCTCCGCTGCAGATCGCACGCTCCGGCGAAAGTGGGCCGCTAAAGAGCGACCCAACCCCCTTTCAACGCGCGTGGCGCTTTTGAGCGTGATGGCGTGAAGGCGGGCCCGCACGTTATCCGGCGGGACCTTCAAATCCGGCGGGTCGATCGACTCCTCGTCGGGGGGCGCCGGAGGCGCGGGGTCGATCGGTTCAGGTAGCGGCTGGCCGACGCCGGTGATCTCGTCGGCTTCCGCGGCGGAAATCCGCAGGGTGACCTGGAGGATCCGGCTGCCTTGCTTGGGTGTAATCTCCCGGCTCGCGATCTTGTTGACGACGCCTACGATGCCGCTAAGACCGCCCTGCTGGTTGAGCAATCGCGTCTGGTCGTCGCGCTCTTCCAATGGCGAAATGCCGAGCACATTAGCTCGGAACTCGTCGCGGGTCACGTCGTCGTTTTGCCGGGCGGCTTGCCATTCCTTAAGCTGCTGCTCGGGGTCCGTCGGGACGGCCGCCTCGAACCAAACGACGAGCCGCTTGGGTTCGGCGAACATGGGGCCGATGAAACCGGTGGCCGTCTCGCTGATCGCGCTCAAAAGCGGGTTGACGGCGTTGCCGCAGAAGTTCTTCTCGGCCTCGATCGCCTGGGCTCGGTTGCCGGCGGTGACTTCCCCAACGACGATCGGATTGACCTTGAATCCCTGCATGACCCGTTTTTTTACGATTTCGCCGCTGCTGGGCCAATCCATTTCTTGGGGCGTATTATGTAGCTTGTGGACGCCCTCGATTAGCCCGTCCAAAATCGCTGGATCACCCGCGTTCACGGTTGTATTCCAAATTTCGCGTACGGCACGGATCAACTGTCGCCGCTGGTACGGTTGGAGGACGGGGCGGCGGTCGCTCAGGCTGCCGTCTTCGCGGCGTACCTTGCCGATCGTCACGATCAAATTCGGGTTGATCCCCCGTTCGAACATGTCCTCTTGGCTGTCCTGGATGTAGTCGTCGACCCGGATCGCCTTGAGAATGGCCCGCAATGGGCTATAGGCGGTTTTCAGGTCAGACGGGTCCGGGAGAAAGGTCCTTGCGACGCTGCCCGGCGGCAGCGGTGTGCCGGTTGGCTTGCCGGGCATCCGCAGCTCGAAACCGGTAAACAGCCCTTTGTCGTGCTTGGGGATGATCCAGTTGCTCGGGACGGCCCAAATTTCGCCGTCGCCGGGCTTCCCGTTCTGAGCCGGGGTGTAGCCGCCGACCCAGTAGGCTTCCCCGGTCACGCAAAGGTTGGCGACCGTCATGTAGACGAACTCGAACTTCCGCTGAATCGGGTTTGGCCGGGCGAGTAGGTCTAGGGCCTCGTGCTGCTGGAACACCTGAAGCTCTTGGTTGCCCCGCGCAAACTTATGCATGGATTCGGGGAGGCTCTTGGCGAAAGTCAGCGGCTTGGTCCGCAGCCCTTTTTCGCGGTAGGCGGCCGTTCGAGCCGATGGGTTTGGTTCCGCGTTCTCGACCTCGCCGACGGCGCACGCTTGGCCGGCTGCCCGGCGGGCGATCGCGTCAACGCAAACGTAGACCCAAGACCGGAAGTGCTGGAAGCTCTGCCGGCTCCGGCTGCTGTTCGGGTCCTGCCCCAGGATCGCGTTTTGTGTCCCGGATACTATTTCGGACGCGTCGGGGGTTTTGCGATCGCTGATCACCGACCGCTGCCGGTTGAGCATCGCGTTCAATTGGGTTTGCTGGGCGTCCCGGTCTGCCTTGAAATCGATCACCTTAAGTCTCCCTCGTCAATGTGAGGTGTTTCGACGGACCGCACTTTGGCGGCCGTCTGGCGGGCGGTTTCGGCATCCAGTCGGGCTCGTTCGCGGGTTTCCCACGCCAACCAGAGTCGGTCGCGTGCCGCGAATATATCGTTTTCGGCTTGCAATCGTAGCACTTGACGCTCCGCGTCAGCGGTCCGTTCCTTTTCTGCCTGGATTTCCGACTCCAGGTAGTCGCGGTCGGTGGCCCACGCGGCGCGGTCGTGACGGTGCTCCTCTAGCAAGCGACGCAGCGTTTCTTTTGTGCGACGCTGCTCAGCCCTGGTTGTACGCAGCTGGTGGGCTATTCGCAAATAGCGCCGCAGCAACGCCAGGGCTGAGCTCGCGCCTTCCAGGCGACTGCTCATTGGTTCGATTCGCCGGACGGCGGGTTGATCAGGATAGACTGGGTTCGCGGCACCTGCTGCTGTTCGTTGCTGGGCGATTGCTGTGGCGCGGCGGACGCGGGTTGTTGGGGTTGGACGGGCCGCGGCTGCGCAGAAGGCGCGGGCTGTGGGGCGTCGCCACCAAACAAATTAATCATCGGGGCCTGGGGCTGGCCGGGCTGCATTGGCTGGGCCGGCGTGGCGCCGATCTCCTGCCTCACATCCCGCTCGAGCATCCGCACGGTCTCTTCGAGGTCGGTTCGTGGGAAGTCATGGGTGATCCGGGTCATGCGGATTTCGGGGGCGTTGGTTTCGGCGTTCTGGTCGATGTGGTAAACGGCGAAAAGAAAGCGGCCCTTCTGGCAGGCGTGATTTGCCGCGGCCTGTACTTCGGCGACGGCTTGCTGAAATTCTTCGGTCATCGGCGGGCTCCGGGAAATTGGGTAAATTGGCGGTCGTTTCTGGCCGCTTAGTCTACCCTGGCAGAGCCGCCCTGTAAATTCTGCCGGTCTGGCTCCGTCTGGCTATTCGTCCGCTGCGACTTGCCCGATGTCTACTCGCACTTCGTTCTGGGTTATTCGTCCGCTTCGGTGTGAGAGCGATAGGCCGCCCCTCGCACTTTGTTTTGGGTTATTCGTCCGCTTCGACCCAGGGTTCTTGACGTACTCCCCGTGGATAAATCCAGGGGATTCTTAGATTCAAACGGAAACAGCAGGCGAGGCCTGACTAACATTTCCTAAACAAACTTCCACTTGAATCCTGATACTGTTTTTGGTGTGTACTGTTTACCGTTGACGCTTTTGGCCGGAGTCTTGTTGCAGACTGCGGAAATTCGCTTTTCCTTTGACCTGTTCCCGCCTGCGGCGTCACTAATACTCTGGTAAACTTCCAGGTATTCTCCCGTCACACAACATATCTTCACTACCGACTTACTGTTAATCGCATTTGATCCGTACTTCTGTCGCCTTGTGTCAATTTGCTTAGATATTGAATCGGCTGACTTGACTGTCCCGGTTAGCGACTTTGCTATTTTCTCTTTCGTCTGTTTACTGCGAGGTTTGCCATTACGCATGTCCGAAAGCATCTTCTTGGTTTTCGGTGAATGGGATTTCCCCGTAAACGAAGCACTAGCCCCTGTGGCGATGTTGTAAAGCATTCCGAAGTCAAACGATTCGATCCACTTTTGCTCAATCGGTATTAAGTCCAGCTCAGATTCCTCTAAAACTGAAAACAACAACATTGATTCACCATGCTTGTTAAACGCATTTTGGAGATGATTATTCTTGTGTGTTCCTGATCTCAGATGGAATAGGTGGCAGCGTTTACGCGAATCAAAATCCACGGCAGACCCGATGTACTGCTTTTCCCCGCCCATGAAACGAATAGAGTAAATACATCTCATGCGGCAACCAACGCAACACAATGGTTCCAGATACGACCACACGTCGTGATGGCACGATGCAGCCGCACGTTCCTACGCGTTTCGTACAGTCGGTATTTGAAAGTGCGTCTCATGGCTCAGGTGTTCTTTTGGTTTTCGAC
>Ga0307980_1000615_pt1 | contig 16299 bp, 9 predicted proteins | sample OrgLakmetage1060_FD_201817 | JGI IMG/M metagenome (GOLD analysis project Ga0307980, IMG submission 201817) | Saline water microbial communities from Organic Lake, Antarctica - #1060 | ecosystem: Environmental > Aquatic > Non-marine Saline and Alkaline > Saline | place: Antarctica: Organic Lake... | reverse complement strand
AGTTTAAATGGGAAAAAGTCAAATGTATTAGATATAATATGAAATATGCCAGACTGGTCTGTGGGGTCACTGGCCTTGATTTTATCCGATTTATTCATGCGTATATATATATTGGCCGGCAAAAAAAGTGGGGGGGCATTTAAATAGATTTAATTGTAATTATTTCATCTGGGTTCCTCTCGAAATTGAAATAATTGATGATTTTGTCCGTGAAAATACCACTTGTGAGATATTTCATTTTGATTGGGTTTCTAATATCATCGGCCAAAAGGTCGATTAGCATGGCCATTTTGCCCTTCTCGACGATTAGTTTCTTGGCCTGGCAAAAATCCTGGGCCTTGTACTCACAGGGCACGTAGATGTTCTCCATGGTCATTTTGGCCGGCAATTTGCCCTCCACACAAAACTTGGGCACGATTTTCTCTAGCTTAGCTATGATATCTTTTTTCTTCATTCCGTGCATCTGCTTGATAACCTGTAAATCAAAATTATATATTGTGTTATCTATGATTTCTATGATATCTGCCTTGCCCTTTTGCCCTTTATAATACAGATTAGCTATCTGTGTATTTATTGTGTTTGCGTCCTCTTTATATTTGGACCCCAAAAGTGTTGTGATTGTGTTTTGGAGGTCAGACAAGCTCTGGCTGATGTGTTTGATATCGAGGACCTGCATTATTTTATTTCGCACTTTGGTGTTCTTCTCTTTTTCCACGTAATTATTAAATTCCACCAAGAATAACTGGTATAAGTAATTCTTGTACAGGCTTTCACCTAAGAGCACCGTACGGTCGTCCTTTTCGGGCTCTTGTAGCCCTACAATAAGCTTATTTATCTCGGGCGGGTAATAATTCAGGGCATAATGAAAGACTTGCTGGTCTTGCTTAATATACCCCTCATCATAATCATGCGTATAATATAAGAATTCATTATTATCTACTAGGCCCACACATTTGCCCTCGAATGTTTGGTGCTGGTAAAACACTATTAATTTATAGTTATTTATGTATTTATTTGACTTTTCGTCTAGCTTGTTTACTTCTTTTATGCGGTCGTTTATTTTTGCCGTCAGATCAGCCAGGGCCCTGAATGGCAGCTTGTGTTTACTCGGGTCAAAGGCCTCAAAATCAATACTTATACCATCTGCAACATTCATAGAATAATGCACGGGCAAGTAAATAGATGGGCCATTTGAGCACTCAATTAACAGGGCATAACATAAATTACGCATATTAATTAACTTGGTTTTAATTGTATATTCTTTGCTGTCTTCGAGCATCAGTTTCATGAAATTCAGGTCAATTGGCTGGTTGATTTTCCTGTTCTTTTGAATATACATATTAACCATTGAATAAAAATTCTTGATCACAGGAGACTTATAATCGAAAGTTTTATACAATGTCTCGGATTTGCTCAGGATTTTCACTGGGTCAGTGGCCACAATCACAGGATAATATCTATTTACTTGCTTAAACACGATTATATAAGTGATATTCCTGTTGGGCTGGCTGTTTTGCAGGATGCCATTATATACAGAATTAGTTATGTATAAATTGATATATTTCCCTGTGGTTTTTTCATCGTAGAGCATGAACGTGTATGTGTTTAGGACAAGGGCAGTTAGCTCAATGAATATCTTGTTCCAAAGGTCGCTATCATTGTATTTCTGGATGTAAATGTCGTCTATTTCATTTATAAAGATATTTTCAAGGGCCGAGATGAAACTACTCATTGTGTTGAAATATTTCAACAGTTTGCCATTCTCTATCATATTAAACAGCTTAGGGTCGTGTTTCAGGGCCCGTATAAAAGTATTTATCAGTTCCTTGATATCTGCGTCCAAAATATAGGCCAGGGCATATATATAACCTATGTTTTGCATATATTGAGAGTGCTGGTTGGTGCCCTGGATAAAATAATTGATGCCAGATTCGTCCAGTGTGCCATAAAAGAGGTCCTGTAGAGTGTCGTTTTGGGGAAGCCTAACACTGCGGCCCAGGTTAATATTTTTACCATAATTCATTACATGGCGCATCTTAAACTGCAAGCCCCGCAAGAATTTCTTGTTCTTCTCTAGATCTTCTGGAAGGAACTCGTGGCGCGTCAGGCATATATTATTAATTAGGTTTTTCTTGGACCCCTCTACATTTGTCAGGCGCTTGCCACAACAGGGCAAACAGTAAAATTTGGGGTGGATTCCAATAATAAAAGACAAATGTGGATATGCAGAATTTGGGCAGCCATAATATGCTGGCTTGTTTAGCGTGAAATTCCAGTATTTGGTTAGCTTTGATTTTTGTCTGTCCGACATTTGGTCTAGCTCGGCCTTTGTATATATGAAGGGTTGATGGGGGTTTTGGCAGGCGATTGAGTATAATTTATTGGTGTTATATTTCTTGAGCCGGTACAGGACAGGATCAACCTCTTGGAGCTTCTTGAGCTTCTTGTTCTTTTTATCGCTTTCAATGAAACGCTCTTGCTCTATCTTTTTAAACTCAGAGCTGCTTGTTAGCTGTAATATCAGGCCAGTGATATACATGTAGAAATTAGTGAATTCGCGTTCTTTTACATTGTGGATCTCAAATTTGACGTCTGTGGTTCTATGTTGCATAAAAACGGTGCGCCCATCATATAACTGCATCCATTTCTGGTAAAGAGTGCCGTTTGATAAAAACATATAATAGTTTTTTATAGATTCTAACTTAGCGGCCGCCAAGACCTTTTCAATGAGTGTACTGTCAAATTCCACGATGCCTTTACGAAACATAATCTCATGGCCCCTGATCTGTGTATAATTCTTTACAGTTAATATATTGGCATTTATATATGCCTCAAGGGCCACACGTATAAATTTGTATGCCCTGGGCTTAATTAGCTTCTTCCAGATCACACTCACGTTAATCGAGAAATAATAAACTGTTGCCTTTGTCAGTGGCACCACGGCCTGTTTGCTGTTTGATATCTCGCGGCTAAATTTGTTTATGTCCTCGATTATCTTGTCTGTGTGCTTTTTGGCCAATAGGAGCACTCTATCGAAGTCATAACCATCCTCTTCATTTAGATTCAGTTTAATATAATATTTGCCATTCTCCATCACATTCACAAATATATATTCCTTGTAATTAATGTTCCTGCTCATTTTGATGGCTATAATGAGCCCAGTTTTAAAGGCCGCTGGAAATGGCACGCGCTGCTTGTTCAAAATGAAGGCCTTACGCAAAAGGTACTTTTTGTTGTCCTTGCGTATATGGGCCACAATCTCGGGCACATAATAATTCGTGCGCAGTTTATCAAATAATATACGTAGGTTTATTAGCTGTTTAGACCCATATGCGGTGGACAAAATGACGTCTGTAATTGCCAGGTCTACTTTAATTGATGGATGTTCGCCCTCGATTATTTTGTCTATTTTCACCGCGTTCTTATAATTGTAATTTGCGATGGCTATCTGTTGATTATATTTAAATCTGATGTTTTGATTGGTGAAGGCAAGCATGGGGTATTTTTGATAGAGCACTCGTTCTGAGTCTATGTAATCATAGAAAATCTCGGGGGTCATCATGGGCCAGAATTTTATGATGAAACCATAATAATATAGTTCGAATTGGTAGTTATCAGACAAAAACTCGCGCATTTCAAGCCTATATGGCTCAATGAAATCAGCTAAATCAATAACATACACCTGTGAGTTATCTATGTTTATATAGTCAACTGTGGTGAAATAATCCAAGGACTCAACCTTTATATTCTTTCTGTTATTATATAATGATTTATCAATGGATGTATTAAATATAACCTGCTCATTGCCTATCTTCTTAAAATGCTTGAATATATTTATTTCGTATAGGTTATCAGATATTAAATTGTATGTATTATTTAAGAAATCATTATCATACCAGAATAAATATTGGCGGTAGCTTGGAATGCCCGAGATTAGCTGTATTTTCTCTTTTAGCTCACTGATTTTGTCTTCTGGGTAAATGCATATATCAAAGACCGGGGTTTTCTCGCCCACTTTAAAATTAGTGCTCAGGTCAAAATTCTCAACCACACTTATCTTTTTACTCATTTCACTCAAGGGGACCACCTCTCTATCTTCTAGGTCAAGATCAGCGAGATCAGCATCACTTATATTTATATCTTCAAGGCTAGAGCTATCAAGGCTCACAGCATTAAAATCCATTACTGCCCCATCAGTAAATAATTTCTTGTTAGTATATTCTATGTGGTCCAGGAAAGCCTGGTCTATTTCCTCAATATTGCCCACATCCTCACTGCCCTGACCAATATACCTTGGGCCGGCGATATATTGGCCAGAATCCCAATCTGTGTCTTCTTGAAGGCCCCCGCCAGTGGCCCCACTATCCTCATTCAAATGCCCTTCATTTACTTGTTCATCTGTGCGCAGTTTCACAATGAAATTATCGAGATTAAAGTCCTTCTTTGAGATAAACAGCTTATTCGGGCCCAGTTTGGTTTCGCCCAGTTTATCCCGCCATTTTTTGCCATAATAATCTTTTAGAGTGTCAACGACCCCCTTGGCCTTGGGGTTCTTTATAGCATCCCTTACATCGGCCGGCACATCACCCACTGCCACAAAATTATGGATGTGCCGCATATCTATTTTATCAGTGCCCAGGCCAGAAATACCCACCACATTAATATTAAGTGGGTTTTTAAGCAAATAATTAACCTTGGCCATTTATATACTTGATGAGTGATATTTTTTGAATAAAAAATATAATGGCTTTTTCGCCGAGTATATATACAATGATAGAGGTTGCCCTGTTAGTAATACTTACATTGGCACTCCTGTACATGCTTTTCGGGCCCGAGAATGCAGAGTATTTCAGGTATAAAACGGCCCAGGGCCATCATGTATATTTACTGAAGGGGTTTAGTAATAATAAAGAGGCCGGGAAAATCTTTATTTGGCTTGACGGCGTTTTGATTCGCTTTTTGGAGGGGCTCAAGGCTAAGTATAATATAAACCACTCTGAGGACCTGAAACAGCCATTTAGCCGGGCCTCTATTGTGCGCCGGCTCCTGCGAAATTACAATTATGAAAGTGTCTTCGAGCACCTTCCCACGGGCCAGGACGGCACTAGTTTCACGACTAATAAGGGCGACAAGCTCCATATGTGCATAAGGAAAAAAGGCCGGCCCCATATATTCGAGGACAAGAATTCAATAATATTTGTGGCCGTTCATGAAATGGCCCACATGGGGAATATTTACTGGAACCACAAGGAGGACTTTTGGGCCATTTTTAAGTTCCTCCTGGGTGAGGCAGTTGAGGCCGGCATTTACAGGCCAGTTAATTACAGGTTCACCCCCATGCATTATTGTGGGCTAAAAGTCGATTATAACCCATTATATGATGACACTTTATTTCATATCTAGGTGGGCGGGCCTACCTAGACAGGTAAAGAAGTTATCTCGCATTCAGTAATTTGGCTATTTAAGTTGCTTATCATTTCTTCTATATGAATGCTGCTGATTCCTAGTTTGTGTATGTGCCCGGCCTCACGCAAAGTATTATAATAAGTTAAATAAGAAAGCTGATGTTTATTTGACCTCACTGATGGCATAATTACAGCATCTATGCTAGAAAACACTATATTTATCATGGTTAAAGAGACAAAGATTATATTAAATGTGATATCACCCCCTGTATTTATATTATAGAGTAATGTGAGCCAGCTGCTCCCTCCTAGGGCAAAAGTAATGATTTTTAAGATTAACTGAACCCACTTATCCACACACCTGTATTTACGGCTTGCCCCTTCATGGATAATCGCCTTATTATAGCAGTGCATACAAATACTATACAGGGAATTTTGCTCGGCGCTAGATAGCTCATTTGTGTAATATCTCTGCTCTGGGATAAACACATTCTCTGGCGGCTTGTCGTGATTTTGCATCAAATTACAGCAAAAGCCCCCCATTTTATACTAGACGGCACACAAAAAAAAATTGAAATATGCAATTTAAGCAGTAAAGGCGCCAAGGTATAAAATGAATGTCAGTATAGATCAATTCTTTGATATTTTGCCCACTAGAAACGAATGGCCCTTAATCAGGCCCTTCAGTGATAAATTCCGGGCCGCCATTGAGGAGCGCCAGGAGCTGGTTTTTATGCCCATAGACTTCTATTCTAAGATCATTAGCGGCCGCCAGTATTATTTCGTGGTCTCATTGGCCCCTGGAGGTGTCAAATATGTGGTCATAATAGACAATTATAAGGTCTATTTGGACGTCGATCTAGAGACCCAGGTCGGGGGCCAAAAACTCGAGGATAAGATAGATGAGATCACCAAGGCCATATGTACATGGTCCGCCGAGAATTCTAGGTTCGCCAAGATAAATCGAGGGGATTTTACCTATAAGGTCATCGAGGCCAGTTCACTCAAGGCCCCAAAATTCTACTTTGGGCCCAGGAAATTCCTTAGACTGTTTTTTAAGAGCAAGTACCATTATAAGGACGCCAAGGCAGCCCTTTCTGGGGCCAAGTTTAATCTATATTCGAATGACTCAGATAGTGACCAGGCCATGTTCAAGCGCATCTTCAGAAACGCTAGCCTGAATGCCTCAAACTGGAACAAGGTAAAAAACTATGAGGTGGTGTCTGAAGATACTATACGCAACTGCTCCAAATGCTCAGAGATAAAAGAGGTGAATGAAAATTGCGAGGCCGAACACAGATATGAACAGGGCTTCCGTTGCGAGTCGTGTAATTATCCATTTCACACATGCTATAATTGCTATGTGCGCAAAAAACTGCTCCCACAGAACATGCGGGGCAAAAACGAGGCCATTTGCATAATGGCAAGTCTTGTGGATTTATCTCCGTGTAGTCCCTTGGAGCAAGATAAAATCAATCGCCAGTGTAATGACCAAAGCCTGATATCAATGGCCTGGGATATAGAAACCTATTCCAAAGACCAAACTGGTATGCTAGTCACGCATGATGTGGAAAACTATAAATTATATATGATTTCCCTTGTGTTTTACTGGCATAACTCGGATGTGCCCTTGTATAAAGTCTGCTTAGTAGACAAATTATGCAATGACGGCCCCGAATTATACGTCGAAAATAGTATCCTTGAGCACCACGCTAAGAAATATAAGATGGGCCTTGAGGATGCTAAAGCACAATTAGCCCAGAATATTTATATTGTTAATTGTGCTAATGAGAATGAGGTCATCAGGAATATGGGCCTCATCTTTGGGCGGTTCTCGCCTGATATAACTCTAGCATTTAATTGCTCAAAGTTTGATTGGCCGGTGCTCTTTGCAAAGGCCATCCAATATAGCCAGCTGGGCCTGTACAAGAATTATATGTGCATTGACGGCTGGTATAATGACAATATTGGAGAGATTAGGCCTATAGATGTCGCTGAGACTGATTACGGGCCAAATAACACGGGCGCAAGGCCCCATCTATATTTTAACAAGAATGAGCGAATCAAGGTTACTGCTGACCTTACTTTAGATAAGCTATTCGTGCCCAAATTTCGGGGCTTTGTAAATATAGATGTTATGATACTTTTGCGTATCATACACTCACGAGCAGAGGTGGGTAATAAATACAGTCTAAATTTTTACGTGCAAGAGGTCTATGGCCTTGGCGCCAAATATGATTTAGATTACAAAACCCAGTGGAAATATTATGAGAAATATGAGAAATATTTGCGCTGGCAAAGCCGTGTTGATCGCGGCGGTGAAAACAACAGGAAAGTCAAAAAGTACTTGCAGGAAAGGGGAATTAAGTATAAACAGTTCTTGGCCGAGCTTAAAAAGAAGAGAGACAAGAGCATGGCTGATATGACTGAAGAGGCCCTGTATTGTTTAACTGATAGTGAACACTGTCAAAGGCTAATATTGGGAAGTGGAAGGCTTCCATATTTATTAGCACTGTCAAATGTGACATACATTTCATTATTTGAGACATTTTGGCGGGCCGATGGTTCCAAGGTAAGAAATTATCTATATTACCAGGCCCAGAATGAGAATATTCTCATTAACCAAGATGTTGAGCACCAGGATATCAAGATTAAATATTCTGGGGCTAAAGTATATGAACCAACGACCGGGATGTCCAGAGTGCCTGTTGGTGCCCTGGATTTCTCGGCCCTATATCCATCAATCATGAGGGCCTACAATTGTAGTCCTGAAAAGGCAATAGTTGATGATGGGCGGCCAGAGACCTATGAAATAGTGGGAAAACTGGAGGCCGCTGGATATGAGCTTAAACGCGTTGAAACTCGAGGAATGGTAAAAAAGAAAGTCGAGGGCCAGATGTTTATGCGAGATAATGGACCAGATATTGAACAAGATGATCCAAATATCGAACAAAATAATGGGCCAAAAGTGGGCCAAATGATGGAAATTAGGGGCTGGCTTATCTGGCATCAAAATAAGGATGTGCCAGACGAGGCGCGCCCCCTAGAGTGTGTTGGGATATTCGCCAAATGTGTGGCGAATTTGATCAACCACAGGAAGCTCTATAAGAAGAAATTCGCCCTGTTAAAGGGCCTTATTGAGCGCATAGAAAAAGATGGCCCAGAATATGTGAAGGCCAATTTCACGAGCATCCTGGCCGAGCTGAGATACACAGAAAGCTATTTCCAGGATGAACTAGGCCTCACAATAGATGATTTGTCTGACCTAATTAAACTAAATATACATATGAATAATCATAATTCGGCCCAGTTAGCCGTCAAGGTTATATGTAATACGTTTTATGGCCAACAGGGGTCTGTAGATTCACCCTTATACCATTTACTGGTGGCCGCTTCAATCCCACATTTTGGAAGGCAAAGCATCGAGAAAGTGTCAAAAATAATCGACGAAAACAACTTTGTGGTCCATTATGGGGATACTGATTCAAATTACATTTCCTGTCAATTGAGTAAATTCGATGATATTAGGGCTGTATTTGATGAATACATGAACGCCCTGCTGTCTATGAACGGCATGGCCATAGAGGATATCGTGCCATTAAGGGCCCAGGATAAAGGGGTCGAAAAGGCCGTGTTTGAGGCCATTGGGCCGGCCAAGGACGAATACGCTGGCAAAATGGCCCAGGCCATGGCAGGCTTTCGGGCCGCCAGAAACAGTTCCTTAATGAAGGGACACGTCCAAGGACACGTCCAAGAATGTGCCCAAGGGAATGTTCAACCATTAGCCAGAATAGATAATCTCTTGGCTAAGTATAAACACTTATATCTTGGGCTTGCTCAGGATGTATATAAGATAATAAAAAGCCAAGGCTGCGAAGGGATATTTCATAATGATCCATGCGCGGCCTCGGTTGTGATACTTGCGCTCAGAGAAGAGTTTTGGACCCAGATGGTACAGCTTACGCGCTTGTACATTTTGGACCTGCAAGATTATATTAATGAGTTCTTCAGGGAAGAGACCAAGACACCTTACTTATGTATAGTCATTGAAGAGGTGTTGTGGCCCATTATACTTTTGGGCAAGAAAAAATATGCGGGCATAGAGCATGTGGATAAGGAAATATTCCGTGTGGAGCCCAACAAGATATTCAAACGTGGGGTCGAAATGATCAAACAGGGCCAGACAAAGCTCAACAAGACTATCGGTAACGAAATCTTGATGAGAATCCTGGGCCTGGATAATTTCGCGACCATAGAATATCATGTTATGGAGATTGCTGAATATTATTTTAAGCAGCAATGGCCGATCGAGAGTTATGTCCTTTCGGCCAAGATTAAGACGACCACAAATAACGTCTCTCTGGGCAAATTCAGGGCTCGTATGCAAGCACTTTACGAGGCCCAAACTGACCCAGAACTGGCCCAAATAGTTAAGCCGCCAGATTATAATGATAATTTCAAGTATGTCTTGATCAAAATGCCCAAATATACCATCATTGGGAATATCAGCAAAGAGGTCCAGAAAGGCGACAGGATGCTGTATTTTGATCATTACAAATATTTGACGGAAAATGGCCTTGATTTGCCCATGGACCCCAAATATTATTACGGGGCCCAAGATTTCAAGGCCACCATAGATCACGAGCATTACGTTGAAAAGCTCTGTATTGGCACTCTAGCCCGATTTCTTACATATGATAAGAAATTCTGGCCAGGGGTATATGATGAAAGCCAAAGCTATGCTGAATATGATAAGAAGATCATAGCTAACATCAAGAAATTCTTGAACAAAGAATTTAGCCCATTATTTAATAATGGCGTGAATACAGCGGTCGTTGAGCTGCTTAAACGGGGCACGAAAGAGGTCCAGCTGGGCCTGAGCGCATATGAACTCGGCGCCGAAGAGCCTCAAATACAGGCCCTTATGAGTCTATACGGCGAATATATAGAGCCGGCCAATCCAAAGATAAAAGAGGCCCATGAAAGCCAATATGGCCCAGGACCAGGCACAATAGAATATCTTGAACATTTATGCGGGGCCGGGAAGGCCTACATTCAAGATTGGATGGCCAATTACAAGGCCCTGCGCCAGAAATACAAGGCCCCAGTGCCCTCGTCATTTGTGCGGCAAGTGACCGAGGAATGCCGTGTGCAAACGGCGGCCATTGATGCAGAGGTTTCGGCATTCAATAATAATTTCAAAGAAGAGTTCCTTAGATATAATAGGATTATCTTGGGATGCCTAAATGAGGTTAATACAAAGGTTGCTGTTGGGGCCCTGGACCTTGATGATGCAGCTGATCGTGCATTTGAGTATTTGGCGGCCCAGGGGCTTGTAAGTGGCAAATTGGCCACTTTAACGGGTGAATTTGCCCGTAAACTAGAGGCATATAAGCCCATTTATGTGCGCAAAGAGGCCCTGAGCCAGTTAATTGGGGGCCTTGGCAAATAATATAATTGGTGGGCCCATATTTTTTAGCAGGCAAAAAGCCCACAACTGTCCCATGCGAGGTAGCCCTCCAGTGAGACTTGCCCAACTCTAAGCGGGCATGGCGGGTCTCGCGAAGTGAGGTTCCCCCCAAAAGGGAACACCGCCCTTTTATTATTATTGTTATTTTTTTTTTCTAATTAATATACTTAAGATGAACAATATTTTGGTAGCGATTTTGGTAGTATTATTCATTATCGTGCTATACAAATGGGTCTTTTGTGCAGGTTATGGCCAAAGGGGTATGGATTATGCATATAATTATTATGAGTCAAAGATGCAAAAGCCAGAGATTGACCCAATTGGCCCTGCGCCTCTTGTTGATGCAGGGGCTGGTGGTGCAGGTGGCGTTGAGCCTTTTACACATGCAGGCCCAGGTGTTGGACATCCAAGTGATATTACTGGAGATGATATATACCCTGGAGATAGCAGCTATGGGCAGTTTGTACAAGATATTGGTGTGGAGGCCAACATCAAAAATAGCCATGCTAATTACATAGAGGACCTCGAGTGTATCACTAATAAAAGTGGGGGCATTGAGGGTAAACTTAATAATATGGATAGTGATTTTGGCTCTTCTGGTCTAAATGTCTCTTTTGTGGGCATGCGATACCCACAGGGCGTTGCAGTAAATAACCCAGAGAAGATCATCGATATCGACAAGAGTTTGTATAATAAACCGGGCAGTTATACATTTAGAATCTAAAGTGGGCGGCCTGGCTTTTCAGTGAAACTAAAACTTCCATAAGAAGGCCAATGCGCATCAATTTGGGCAAAAAGGTCCTCTTTTTTGCCCAACAAAAAAAAGCAGCTCGACGCGCCGACACTATTTCACCTCTTCTTTCTTGGTGAAACGGTGCATAATTGTACCGCATTTTGGGCATTCACATTTTATTTGCCCCCGTTTGCCATCTTTACTTACATCAGCAGCAATAATTTCCATATCAATATAATGGCCCTTTTTGGGCTTGCACTTGAAACAGTACATGTTTTTCTTTGTATCTCCCTTTTTATACTTTGGCATTTATATACCAAGTGAGATATTTTATTTTGAATAATGATAAAATAAAATAACCTTGTTGGCGCCCAAGTTTCCACTATTCTGGTTGACCATTTCGCCGTTCACCTCAAAATATCTATTGGGGGCGCGTAATAGTTTACATTTGAAGGGTCCACCGGCCAATTCGCCTGGCTTTTTGCCCACATCAAACGGGCCCGTTGGATTTACGCTATTAATTTGGGCCGCCAACCGGTATTTGCGGGCCTGTCCCTGGCCAAATGGGACATGCAAATATTCGGGTGGGCTGAAGTCAACAGGCGGAGGGTCATCAAAAACCAGCACAAACACTTCTCTGAGCATCGTTAAATACTCCTCGCGCACAATATTTTGGCCCCGGTTACAATAGCCACATATATAATCATCCACCATTGTGCCGGCCCTCAAGAAGCTGTCCATGTCAAAAGTATACTGGCCCCCAATCATCCTCAAATAATTATTCATATTATCAATTAAGGGCTTTTCTTCAACATATAATTTAGTGACTGAATCACAATCAAGGCATATCATTCTATACCTTATTCTGATCAAGAAGACGTCAGTTACACAGGGCTCATCAAATTTTATATTATCTGGCTGCAAAAACACTATTATGTCATTTAGCATAGAGAATATGGTTTGGGACTTGCGCCTCTTTTTTTTCTTGATGAGCATGTGCGAGAAATTATCATATAGCTGGTTTATAAGGGCGTTGGTTTCCAGGGGCCCATTGATTGGCAATTTGATTATATTCACGAAATTTATGAAATATATGCCGAAATTATTACCTTCATTTGTATAATGCTGTTCCATTTGGCCTATTTTGCCTAAGAAGGCTGGCAGGCTACACAGGCCCTGTATAATGGCACAGAAGGTATTAAAGTTCTTCTGGCCAGGCTTTATACCAAAAGCCGGCAATAATAGGCGTTTTTTAAGTGGGATCATTCAGTGAGGTTAATTTAACTAATTATAAGTATATTCAATTATTCGCCAATATCAGTATGTATGATGATTTCCCATAAAGTTACTCATATTTAATACGAAATAATGGCGAGTGACGTGCCTCAACGTATTTCTTTTAAGAATAAATAAATACCATTAACAAAATGGCCATTTTTCCTATAGCAGTATCTGTTTAAAGTTACCAAAAGGCATATTTCACGACCAATAAAGCCCAAGGCTTGGTTGTAAAGTTCTGCTTTCTTAGTGCGCCTGATAAGTACGGTAAAATGATCTTCATCTCTGCAATTATTGTATTGATTCTTATATGTGGGCCGGGTTATGGGGGCATGATAATTGAGAGCATTTCTGACCCCCTCATTGGGTATTTGGAGCTTTAATCTCCCCTCCTGGACCTCAAGGAGAAGGCCCACAAGCTCGAGTTGGTAGTTTGTCCTCTTGGGAGTAGCCATATATAGGGTGATATATAAAAAATTGAATTTTCATCCCCAGTATTATTTGCTTTCAATTCGCTCGATCACACACGTTTTTCAGTTTTCACACGCATTTTTCACATTCACAATTTTATTAACTATGAATTCTCAATTTGAAGATATCGTCAAAAATGATCAGACGGACGAAACTATGGAAGAAGCTTATTGGTATGATGGTGCTTGCTCTGTCTTTGAAGGTCACCAAGGTATACCTTCTGGTGCTCCTGCCCAATTTGTTGAAGGTTATAAACGTATCATGAAGTACGTTCATGAGGGTTATAAGGTTGCCAAATTGTTTGAGCAATATAAGCAGGGTAAGGCGGATAATGAGACAAGTTCAGTTACCGAGAGTGTTGATTGGTCTCCTTATGTCCATGCCTATATTATTGGTAGCTATTCTTCAACATTCTACACCGGACAAGGAGAAAAGTTTGAGCAACCTGATTATTTTGAGTGGGAAACAGACACTATTGATCAAGCTGAAGAGCAGGAGGAATATGATGAGGATTATGATGAGGATTATGAAACGGCCCAGGAAGAATTTTTAGAGGAACAGAAAGGTGGTGCTAAAAAGTATGTTGCTAAAAAGTATGTTGCTAAGGATACTAGCAAAAAGGAAAGTGAACCTAATGTTGAGGTTGGTGAAAAGAAAGAGAAGTCTTTCTCTTTCAGTTTCAGTAATTCATCATCCGAAACACCAGGGGATTCCTCTTTGCCTGTTGAATCTACATCGAATCCAAGTGCAAGTTCAAACTTACTTATTGACTTTTCAAATGATGATTTTAAACCTCAGGGTTTTTCGCCATTTGATAGTGATAAGTCCAGCTCTGAACCCAAACTTGCCGAAAATGTGGATTTGTTCAGTACTTTTATGCCCGAGAAGGAAGAAATCGCCTTCGAAGAGAAGGAGGAGGAAAGAGAGGAAATTATTGTAACTAATGAGAAAGGGAATGAAGAAATCGCCTTCGAAAAGAAGGAGGAGGAAGGAGAGGAAAAGTCGTTCTATCTTGAAAAAGATGATGGGATCAAGCCTGTTGGATCTGGTTTTGACGTTGAGAAGCCTGTGGAATCTAGTTCTGATAATATTCAGGATATTGTTGATGATGAGGTGTCTGGCACTATCATTAATAATAAACTGGAGATTATCGGTGGGACTATATTCCATTATGGTAACTTTGCTGATACAACCTCATGGGTTCAATTGGCTCCTAGAATTAGAAACAGGATGGTCGTTATGATGAAAATCTTTAAATCTGTATATAAACAGGTCATATTTAAGGATGGTCTTGTAAATTTCACGGAATATCTCGTACCGAGTGATATGGATATGTTCCGCTCTATTGTAGCGGCGCTTGATTCGTCGATTAGTGGTCGTGAAGTGATTGCTGTTGTGCTTATGTCTGCTTTATTTAAGGTATCACCTACCTTAACTGAACATTTGCACGGTGCAACAATCATGGAAAGGATTGTTAATGAATCTGGTTTGGATATTGTCTATACCACTCCGACAGGATTTGTGAAGGATTACATGGTGCCATTCTAAGATGAGACCAAAAAAAAACCATTAAACATTGTTTTTTTTTACATGTTCCATTCTCTATCGTAATTGCTGAATGCTGTATTCTCACCATATGCTGGCTCAGACAAATAATTGTCTGGTTGTACATATGATTCAATCTTATCAAACTCACTCAAATCTGGGTCAATAGATTGAAGGCCTTTGGTAATAACTGTCCCCTTTGGTGCTTTCAATAAATGTTTAGTAAGTGCCATTTTGACTATATTTGATGAGCTTACTAATAATAATAATTGCCGAGATAATGTGGTATTGAAGACATTAAGTAATCCATGTTCCGCGCCTATTATGAAGGGCACATTGATAGGCGAGCGGCGCATTTTTTGCACAATACGTTCATTGCCATCATTATTTCTATTTCTTGTGTAATACTCTTTATTTGTCAAGAATATATTTTCGCTCAATACATCAGTTATAAATTTAAAGTTTTTCTGTAAGAGCTTGTCTTCCCCCATTACATTACCCCTTAATAATGCTAGTAAATTACGGAAACTGTGTGGATTATTGTTTATATAATCATGATATGGATTTACTATCATATGTAATAATCCCAAATAAGGGTCTTGTTCTTGTGGAGCACCTGCTGGACCTGCTGGAGCTGGTATGAGTGGATTTTCACATAATTTTTGGGCCACAAAATATCCATAACTCGAATCACCATAAACGGTTTTAACGGCCATCCTTTCAAATGAATAAGCAAAATTAATTATATTCGATAGTGGTATCTTATCTGATAGATAACTCACTTTAATTGGAACCACATTCATATCTAATAAATTGGTGATTCGAATAAAATTTGTATCCAAATTATCAGCAAATAAGTAATTATTAATCGTTTCTAGAGACTCTTCCTTGTCTTGTGTTTCCGTTAATCTTATGACCATTTCTACATTAACCCCAACATTAAGTTGATATGTTGGCAAGAGGAACCTGTCTCTAATTGATGCATTAGATCGATCATGTGTGAGATTTATGGATGAAATTAGAGAGTTCCTGGGTATATAACCAGAAGCAGCCAATAAAGCCCCCATTGGGGTCCTACGCATGTGAGTAGATATCCCATGCGAGCATAAGAATTGAGTGCCCGCAAGGTTAGCTCCTGAAACATAATAAAATACTTCTAAATTGTCACCCCTAAAAACATTTTCTGCACGATTATTACTGAATGCTAATCGAGCGGCACTTGATGCTGCATAAATATATTGACCTATACCGGGTACTACAGCAATATAATTTTCATCATGATAAGCGTGTCGATGCATCGTTGCTTGTGGTAATTTAGTGACAGTTATGTCATGTGCAAATTTAATAAGTTTTTGAAATGCTTCAATATAAGATTTAGCCCCGGCCTCGTCTATTGA
>Ga0307980_1000612_pt1 | contig 16335 bp, 4 predicted proteins | sample OrgLakmetage1060_FD_201817 | JGI IMG/M metagenome (GOLD analysis project Ga0307980, IMG submission 201817) | Saline water microbial communities from Organic Lake, Antarctica - #1060 | ecosystem: Environmental > Aquatic > Non-marine Saline and Alkaline > Saline | place: Antarctica: Organic Lake... | reverse complement strand
TGCGTTTTCTGGTTCTGCAACGATGCAAGAAATTTGGCAACTAGGAACACAGTGGCCAGCGTTTGCAGCTTTAGAGGCTGACTATGTTCAGTCGTTAAATACCATTACGGTTGCTCATAAACTTTTTAAACCACAAGACATTATCAGACAGACAAACGGTGCCTGGACAATTCAAGACGTGAACCTTGCTCCCACAAACGGGCCTTATGACGTAACTGGAGTAAGTGGTGGAGGCTCGGATGCTAGTAAGGCTCCGAATGTCTCTAAGTATGTTTTAACTGTTTTTAATCTAGATACTGGCCTGGAGTCTTTACCAGGAACTCCACTTGGAATTTCAAACGCATCACTTCACCCCTTGCCTACTTCACCAATAATTGTGGATAATCCGTTTGCTACAATTGGAAAAAGGTCAGTCATAAATTACTACAAGACAGACGGTTATGGAAAAGACTTTGGTTTTATTGGTTCAAGAGATTCAAACCTTTCTTTTAGAGACATAGGCATCGAGCCTGATTATTCTGTGACTCCACCAGCGGAAACAGAGTTTTTCAAATTAGACGCATTGGACGCAGAGATTACAAACTTTCCTGACGTTGTTTCTATAGTTAAACAAAGAAAAATCTTTGCGAATTTTGATTCTGATTCTGAAGCTATTGCTGCAAGTAGGATTGGAGACTATGAGAACTTTACAGTTCATAATCCTATCTTAGACGACGATGCTATTTTTACAAAAATCTCTGGCCTTAGACTAAACGAAGTCAGACACATCTTAGAACTAAGAGTTCCAGTTGTGTTCACTGCAAGTGGAGAATGGGTTTTAGGAAATGAAGGCGATGCTTTGACACCTTCAAACATAAACCCACGTCAGCACTCTTACAATGGTTCAAGCAAAGTAAAACCTGTAGTGATCGGTTCAACTGCTCTTTACGTTCAGGCTCGTGAAACAATAATCAGAGACTTAGGTTTTGATTTTAATGTTGACGGTTACTCTGGAAATGACTTAACAGTTTTTTCTTCTCACTTGTTTGACGACTACACGATTAAGTCTATGGACTATCAACAAATACCACATTCTATTTTGTGGGTGGTTCGTTCAGACGGAGTTCTTTTAAGTTTAACTTACATTAAAGAACAACAAATTTTTGCTTGGTGCCAACACGACTTAAGTGGTGGACTAGTAGAACAGGTGGTCACTGTCCCTGAAGGAAGTGAAGACTCTGTTTATTTAGTTGTAAAAAGAAAGGTCAATGGTTTTGACTTAAGATACATCGAACGTCTTGAAAAAAGAAACATTGTTCAAGACAACACTGTTCCTTTTATGGACGCTCACCTTTCTTATAATGGCTGGAACACTGACGAAGACATCGGTCTTACGATTGAACAAGATGTGGCTGGACCTGAAGACTGGACTTATGGTCAAGAGTTAAGGCTTACAAGAAATGGTGCTTTGACATTTTCAGAAGCAGACATTGGAAACGAGTACCACTTTCCTTACACTGAAGAAGGCGAGCCAAGAGTTTTAAAATTTAAAGTCGAACGCTATGAGTCTGGCGACGCAGGAACTCAAGTCTATGGGACCGTAAATAAAACAGTTCCACTTTCTTTGAGGTCTGAAATTACAAGCAATTGGGGTAGGGCTGTAGACAGAGTCGAAGGGCTTGTTCACTTAGAAGGTAAATCAGTTTCAATTCTTGGTGACGGTTTTGTTGTGGGTTCTCCATTTAACAATGACTATGAAGAGTATCTTATTGAAAATGGTGGTCTTGATTTAGATAAGCCTTACGTCGAGATTTATGTTGGCCTTCCTTACACGTCAGACTATGAATCACTTTCTATTGATTCAACTAAGTCAGAAACATTGATCGACAAAAAAGCAATTATAAATTCAGTTACTCTTGATGTTTTAGAAACTCGTGGTCTTTGGGTTGGAAACAAAGAACCTCAAGGGAGCGACAAGACTCAACACTTAAATGAAATAAAGCCTAGATCAACTGAACATTATGACGAAAAAACAAAGCTTAAAACAGAAGCAGTTGACGTGACAATTCAGGCCAATTGGGAAGGAAAGGGAAAAGTTTTTGTTCGACAAATTGACCCTTTACCTGCGACAATCTTAGCAGTTGCACCAAACGGAAAATTTCCATTTAATAAGGGAGGCGAGTAATGGCTGACAAGAAAGGACCAGGCTTAGACGTTGGACTCGCTTCTATTTTTTCAGCCGCTTCAAGTTTTGCAGGCTCTTATTATGATTCTCAAATGCAAAAGATTGCAGCCGAAATGCAAGCTCAACAAGCCGAGTTTAATGCTAAAATGGCCGAGTATCAAAGCCGTGAAGCTATTAGGCAAGGCGAAGAAGAAGCTAAAAGCTATCAGGATAAAATTGAAGGTTTAATTGGAACTCAAAGGTCTTCGGCTGCGGCTCAAGGAATTGTTGTTGATTATGGTTCAGCTAAAACAATTGTCGATCAAACTTACGAGGACGGTATCGAAGACGTTCAAACTATTAGAAACAACGCATGGAAGCGTGCTTATGGTTTCGATGTTCAAGCTGCTCAATACAGACTAGGTGCAAAGATTCAATTGGCTCAATCAAAATTCAATGCCACTTCTACTTTGGTTGCTGGAGGTTTAGACGCTGTAAACACTGGAGTGAGAACTTACTCTTCTCTTTCCAGGGTGAGCAAGTCTGGTTCTAGAAGCGACACTGACAACCAGGCTGCAACCGAAACTCTTATCGGACAAGGGGAGCGATAATGCCACAAATTCCTAAGAAACAATTTGGAGTTCAAGAAGCTCAAGCTCCAACAATTAGAAGCAATGTTCGAGGACCACAAGTCAATGCACGTTCACAACAAATAAACCAATCTGTTCGTGGAATCATTCGTGCTGCAACCGACATTGAAGAAAATGAAATTAAGAACGCAAATAGAGTTGCGGCTTTTGAAACTGACATTGCTCTTGGTGAATTAGAAAACAAGATTCTTTATGAAAGAGAAAACGGTCTTTTAAATACCAAAGGTAAAAATGCAATTGGAATCGACAAGAACTATCAAGAACAGTGGAAGACTGGTGTCGAAGAAATTAAAAAAGGTTTGTCAAACGACGACCAAGTCGCAGCCTTTGAAAAGAACTTTAGAACTAGACAGAACAATCATTATAGAACTTTAAACAAACACATGACGGTTCAAGTGGACGCTCACGACAAGCAGGTGACTTCTACTTATGTGAACCAGGCAAGAAGTGAAGCAATTAAAAACTTCAACAACCCTGAACTGATTGCTCAAAGTTTAGAGAAGCAGCAAAACGCAATTCAGGCTATGGGTGAAAAGTATGGACAAGGTTCCAACGTCATTAAGTTTGCAAAGCAGGCTTCAGTTTCACAAACACATTTAGGAGTTGTAAACAAATTCTTAAACTCTGGTGGAGACCAAGAAGCTAAGGCTTACTTTGAAAACATCAAAGAGACAATGACAGAAGACGATCTTTCAAAAGCAACAAAACTTTTAGAAGAAGGAACCTTAACTGGTGACGCTCAACGTGCGGTTGATGCAAACTTTCAAAAGACTGGTGACGCTTCTGACCTTTTAGGTATGGCAAGAAGTATCAAGGACGAGAAGCTAAGAGACGAAGTCGTAAAAAGAACTAAGTCAAGATTATCAGACATTAAATCAGCTCGTCAGTTTGAACAAGAAGACAATTTCAATACGGCTTACGGTGTTGTTGAACAAACTCAAAGCATGGACTCAATACCAGTTGAGGTAAGAGCAGGGTTAAGCCTTAGAGATAAGCAAGCCCTGGAGAAAAGGGTTCAGCAATTAAAGTCTGGTGAAGTTGTAGAGACTGACCTTGACGTTTATTATGAGCTAGATCAAATGGCTGGAGACCCAAAGACCAGGACTAAGTTTAAAGACATGAACTTAATGACTAAAAGAAACTCACTTTCAAACGCTGACTTTAAAAGGTTCTCGTCAATGCAACGTGAGCTTCGTTCTGGAAAGATGTCAGATAAAACTCAAAAACTTTTAGACGGTATCCAAACACAAAAAGATGTTGTGAATACGGCTTTAATGGAAATGGGAATACCTTATTCTGGAAAAAAAGCTAAGAGCGAAACAGTTGAAAGAGCAAACCTTTTCAGACATGAAGTTGATAAGCGAGTCATTCAGCTTCAAACAAAACTTGGAAGAAAAGCAACTACTGAAGAAGTAAGACAAATTGTTGAGCCTTTAAAAGTAGAAGCTGTCAAAGGTGCTGCTTGGTATAATCCTTTAGGAAGCGATGAAAAGCGTGGCTTTGAACTTAAGATTGACGATGTTCCTGGCGACGATGTGAAAAAAATAATTGATGTGTATTTAAGAAGACAGGGAAGACAACCTCGACCTGACGAGATTCTAAATGCCTACAAAGCGAAACTGTCCGCAGGGAATAACTAATGGCTGATTTTAATGAATACGATGCGTTCGTTCCTAAAGCGGACAACCTAGAAACTCAAGAGCAGACAAGCAGAGAAGAGACTCTTCCAACGGAAGCGGTCACACCTCCAGAAACTCCAGTTGTTGAAAACGAATACGACGCTTTTGTTGACGAGAGTGACGGTCGAACTGAATTTCAGCAAGCTCAAATTGTTGCCAAAGATTCAAACCCTGACCGCATGGCTGAAGCCGATAAGGTCGCAAAGGCTTACGGAGTAGAGACTTCTTTTGCTGAAAAGAATCTTGAAGAGCTTAAGAAAGAAAACAATTTAGAGTTTGATCGAATTGCAAAAGACAACCCTTTAACAACTAAGTATTTATCAAACCCAACCAATGCCTCAATTTCTAAAGACGATGTTGAACATTTAAAAAAAGTTGAAAATGCTTACAAGGCAATTAGACCTTACGAGCCTGACAATGAAAGTTACTTTGGAACATTGGGTTCGGCTGCTCAATCAGGAATGGAAGACGTTGGTTCAAGTGCAATGTATCTTGGACTTGCTTACGGTCTTACAAATGACGACGCTGTCTATGAATCTTTGGCAACTTTGTCAAAAAGAAAACAAGAGTATCAAGCCAATCGTCCTGACTTTCTAAAAGAGTTTCAACAAAGAACTTCTGAAGAAGCTCAAGACATCACGACTGAATGGAAGAGATTTAAAAGTTCTTTCGGTGCTTTAAGAGAAGGAAAAATCTTAGAGGGTTTGGGAAAGTTTGCTGGCGGTGGAGCAATGACCGTTGGTGAAACTCTTGATTGGATTCAAGTTGCAGCTAAAAGACCTAAAGCTGTTTTGGCTGTAGGTACAGAATCACTTGCATTTTCTGCTCCGTCATTAGCCCTTGGTGTGGCTGGTGCAAAAGTTGGTGGAGTAGCTGGTGCGGCTGGCGGTTCAGTCATTCCAGGTTTAGGAACTGCGGCTGGTGGTATTGTTGGAACAGTTGCAGGTGGAGCAAGTGGAGTTTTTGCTGGTTCAACTGCGGTCGAAGTTGGTGCTTGGATAAACCAAGAACTTCAAAACCGTGGTGTCGATACTACAGACCCACAAGCAATCAAAGGCGCATTTCAAAATAAGAAGTTTATTCAAAACATTATAGATCAAGCTGAAAGAAAAGGTGTGACCACTGCGGCTGTAGACACACTCTTTACATTGACTGGTGCTAAATTTATTAAGTCTGGAGCAGGTAGAGGATTCGGAAGAAAGATTGTTCAAGGAGCTAAAGGAACAGCCGTTGAAACCGCTGGTGAAGTAACCAGTGAAGCGGCTGGACAAGTTGCAGCTTACACGGGTGATTTTTCAAAGATCGACATAAACGACGTTCTTATGGAGGGTATGGCTGGCCTTGGAACATCGACGGTCACTGCGACTGGAGTTCAGGCAATCAAACGTTCTAAACAAGGTGTTGAAGTTGCTCGTGAGAAGTATTCAAAAGACCCTGTAAATGCTGCGACTGAACTTACTGAAGACGCTAAGGTTGCTCAAGATTCTTTGGTTGAAGCTAAGTCTTTAGAAGAAACCATGAACGCAGTTGCAGAATCTAAGACTCAAGAGCGTTCACCAGAAAAGATCAAAGAAATGATCGGTGACGACAATAAGAAAGTTTATTTTCAAAAAGAAGAGTTCGACAAGTATTGGTCTGAACGTGGTGAGTCTCCAGTTGAAAAGGCAAAAGAGCTTTTAGCAATGGAATCTTACGAATCGGCTGATACAACTGGACAAAAGATTGAAGTTCCAATGGCTGAATTTGTTTCACAGTTTGCGGGGGTTGAAGAGCATAAAGCTCTTTTAAATCTTGTAGCAACCAAGCCTGACGGTATGAACCCGAACCAGGCAATTGGACAAATTTTGTCGCTTCAAGAAAATCTTACAAAAATTTCTGAAGACGCTCGCATTATGTCGGAGCAAAAGAAAGTCATTCAGGACGGTGAGAAAGCTGTCAGAAGCTCTTTAAATGAAATGGCAAGAGAAGCAGGGGTTGATGTAAATAGAATTGACCTTGAGCCGCTTGTGGCTTTTTATAAGACATTAGCTGAAAGGTCTGAAACAGGTTTGTCACCAAAAGCTTTCATGCAAAGATTCGGTCTCACCTTGAGGCAAGGAACAGACGCTCAAGCGAATACAGAATTTGAACAAGATCAAGGCTTGCAATACGGAGCAAAAGAGCTTAAAATAACAGCAAGCGAAGGAAAGGAAAATGGACAAGAAGGAACAGGACAATCAGGGAGTGGACAGCTTCAAGAGCCGACACCAGGAAGCTCAACGAGCTTGGGCGAACAGGCTCAAGCGGCAATCACAGAACCCCTCGACAACACCCCTAAAGGAAGAAGTTTCTCAACCAGAGTCCGAGAAGCCGCAAGAGACTACTTCGCAAGAAACAACCTAGAATACGACCAGCAAAAAGAATACGTTAAAGTCGATAAGGAAAGGGCTACAAGAATAGCTCAAGCCTTTGAAGAAATGAAGCATGACCCTTCAGACCCTTTGGTCAAAGAAGCGTATGCTAAAATGATCGACGAGACTTTGGCTCAATACCAAGTCATAAAAGAATCTGGTCTTGTGATCGAAGTTATTCAGCCAGGACAAGACGACCCTTACGGTGGAGTTTCACAAAACTTAATTGACGATGTCGAGCAGAACAATCACATGTGGCTTTACCCGACTGATTCTGGTTTTGGAACATTAGGAGAAATTTCAGACAACCCTTTACTTGAAATGACTGAAGAGTATTTGGGTGATTTTCAAATGACTGCAAATGATGTGTTCCGTGTGGTGCATGACTACTTCGGTCACGTTAAAGAAGGCAATGGTTTCCGTGCAAGGGGTGAAGAGAACGCTTGGCAATCTCACGTTCGTATGTATTCACCACTTGCTGCAAGAGCAATGACAACCGAGACTCGTGGTCAAAACTCTTGGCTTAACTACGGTCCTTTTGGTGAAGCAAATAGAACGGCTGGAATTGAAGACACAGTTTTCGCAGATCAAAAAGTTGGTCTCTTACCTGAATGGGTTATGACTGAAGGTTTGGACCGTGGTCTGAACAAAAGAGAGGCTAAAGAGTTTTTTCAATCGAACGCATGGAATGAAGAAGGGTATATGCTTCAGGATGCTGAAGAGTCTGAAGAATACCCTGGAACATATATTGTTGAAGCGTATGACAAGGACGGCTCCAAAGTTGGTGAAGCGAGAGTTTTTGAAGAAGACGGAGTATTAAGACCAGACGATGTAAATTTTGATGTTGCTATAGAAATAAAAGAAGAGCATAGAAGAAAAGGTATTGGTTCAGAGTTATACAAAATAGCTGAGAGACAACTGGGTATGCCTATTATGCACCGATCTAATCAATCAAGAATGGGTGCGGCACTTTCAGGTGATAGGGCACGTCTAGGTGAAGGGTTAAATTTTTCTGAAATAGAATCTAAGTTTGAAAAGTTTGAGAATGAAATTGTTTATAAAGATTTTAAAGATGAAAAAGATTTTCTCAAAAAAGCGAAGCCAGCTCAAATAAAAAAATACTATAAGTTAAAAGCTGAAAATGATTTTGCTCAAAGATTAAAAGAAGGTGACTCTTTAGAAACAATTGCTCAAGACATGGTTGAGATGATGGAAAGTAAAAAACCTGACCCGATGTTTTTTAAAGACCCTGTCTCTACTCTTGAAGGTAAAGTGCGAAAAGCAAAAGAAAACCTTCCACAATGGGAGAAAAAGGCGAGCTTTGAATATGTAGAAGACACTGAACGTAAAGGCAAGTTTTGGTTGCATGACCCTAAGACTGGCAAAAGGTTGTCACCTGATAAGTATTTAAACTTCGCTTGGCAAATGGGAAGCCAACACCCAAAAGATAAGGCTATTGAAATAGTTGCTAAGATTAAAAAAGAATTAAAAGAAAACAAAGTAAAACTTGTTGAAGCTAAAAAAGACAAAAGTAAAACTGAATTTGAACAGGCTAGTGATGCTTATGAACTTCTTTATAAAAATTATATTTCTGAAATTTTAAAACTAAATTCAGACAGACAGTCTTTCATTAAAAAGAAGGGTATTAAGAAGAAGGGTGACTCTAATAAAGCAAGACTTGCTCGTGCTGAACAATTGGGTTTTGACACAAGCAAAGTTTTGCTACATGGAACAAGATCAAAATTTAAAGAATTTAAGGCGAGTCGTGACGGCTTATCTGGTCCTGGTGTTTACTTTTTCAGTAACCCTAAAAATGCTAATCCTGAAAACTATTCTCTAGATGGCGGTACAGTTATAAAAGCCTACGCAAAAAAAGGTAAGTATTTAAACCTGACCGAATACTCTGAGCAAGGTCTTAAGGATATAGCAGAAAGTTTAGGTCTTAACCCTGATAAGGTTCTTGCTAGAAAGAAAGAGCTTGTTGAGGGTTCTAAAAAGAGAGCAATTGATTTTTTTGATCGAGCCAAAGCAAAAAGAGATGAGAAGGGTAAAGAACCGTTTACTAAAGCTGAAGAAAAAAGAATGAAAGAAGGTGCTATTTGGGACCCTTATAGTAACAATCAGATAATTCAAGATGTTCGGTCAATGGCCAAAGAGAAAGGCATTGAAGGTAAGGATGAGTTTTATCAGTTTCTTCAAGACAAGGGTTACCTCGGAATAGACAATATCTTGAATGAACAAGAAGTCCGAACAGTCTTTGACCCTAAGAACATTCGTTCAGTCGATGCGAAGTTTGATCTTGATAAGGCTGACTCTGCAAACATTTTCAACCAAGAGACTAAAGGTCGAATCATGTTTAACGACGATAAGAAATTCATTATTGAACTCTTTGAAGCTGCGGACAAGTCAACATTTCATCACGAAACTGGTCACTACTTCTTAGAGGTTTTGACTTCTATGGTTAAGAGTAACCAGGCACCAGCTTCTTTGGTTGAAGACTTCAATACAATAAAAGAATACTTAGGTGTTGAGGGTGACGCTGCCTTTACAACTGAACAACATGAACTTTTTGCACGTTCTTACGAGCAGTATTTGCGTGAAGGTAAAGCTCCAAGCTCCGCTTTAAGAAGAGCGTTTAACACTTTTAAGGCATGGCTTGTAAACATTTATAAAACGGCTAATGACTTAAATGCTCCAATCAATGACGAGATTAGAAATGTGTTTGACCGTATGCTTGCAACTGACCAAGAGATTGACCAGGCACGATCAGCCGTTGGAGACCAGGCTTTATTTACAGACCCGATTGCCGTTGGTATGACAAAAGACCAGGCTGAAAAATACAGGTTTGCAAAAGCCGATTCTGAACTTAAAGCTGAAGAGCAACTTTTTAAAGATCATTTTGAACAGATCGAAAAAGAAGAGACAAAGTTTTGGAAAGATGCACTTAATGAGGAAAAAGAAATTGTTGAGGCTCAAGTAAATCAGTCAGTGATTTATAGAGTGCTTGCTCACTTGCGCTATGGAAAGATGCCCGACGGAAGTCCGCTTCCTGAAGGCAATGTTCCTTTTAAATTAGACCTTGAGTTTTTAGAAAAGAATTATGACAAGAAAGTTTTAGAGGCTTTGCCAAAGTCTACTTACAAAAAAGAAGGTGGAATCGACCCTGAAATAGTTGCAGCAATGTATGGGTTTGAAGACGCTGACAACATGATTACAACTTTGGTGAACGCTCCTAAAAGAGAAGACCTTATTGAAGAAATTGCGACTAGAAATTTAAGGGAACGTGAAGGCGACCCATTAACTAAAGAAGACATCGAAGCCATTGCAATTGAGTATGTGAACAATGAAGACAGATTCAAGCGTATAAGAATGGAGTATGAATTTCTTGCAGAGAACAACCCGACTTTAGTTAAGAGTCTTACAAAACGTGTGACTCAAAGACCAACACCTGATTCAACAATGAGAGAACAGGCTAAAAAACACATTCAGTCTTTAAAGGTAAAGCAGCTTAAGCCTAATAACTTCAGGCTTGCAGAACGTCGTTACGCAAAAGAAGCTGGTATTGCACTTGCTGAAGGTGACTTTGAAGCAGCGTTTTTGGCAAAGCAAAACGAGCTTATGAGTTCTTATCTTTATAAGTTTGCAAGAGAAGAGCAGACAAGATTTAAAAAAGACCGTGACTGGTCAAAGCGTATTTTCGAGAAAGACGAAAAGATTGCAAAGACCAGAGACATTGATTTTGTTATGACGGCAAGAGCAATACTTGCACGTTATGGTCTAGCTAAATCTGCTTTAACTCCACAAGAATTTATAAACAACTTAGAAGAGTATCACCCTGAAGCCTTTGCAGGAATGGCATCTTTGATTAAGCATTTAGTTAAAGACCCGAAGCACCACACTGAAATGACCCTTCAAGACTACAACGATTTAATGGACGGAATAAGAGCCTTGTGGGGTATGGCCAAAGAATCAAGAGAGATTGAAATTGACGGTCAGAAAATAACTATTCAAGCTGCGGCTGACGAACTCATTGGTCAAATTGACGAGCATGGGACTGGCAAATTAAAAGAAGGTTTTAAGGAAACAATAACAGACCAGGAAAAAACCAAGTGGAATTTATTAAGTGGTTTAGCTTCCGTGACTAAAGTTGAGCAGCTTGTAAGGATGCTTGACCTTGGTGACGCTAATGGACCTTTTAGAAAATACTTGTTTACAAGAATGAGTGAAGGCTTGGACTTATACAAAGTTAAAGAAGAAGAGTATCTTAAAAAATTCCTAGACCTTTCAAAGCCAGTTAAAGAAAGAGTTGATTTAAAAAAGAAAATAGCTTCTCCAGAAATAGGATTCACTTTTAAAAACAAGGGTGAGATTTTAGGAGCTTTACTTCACATTGGTAACGAGTCGAACAGAAGAAAACTTTTGCTTGGTCGTGAATGGGCTTTTCTAGACGAGAACGGAATCTTGCAAGACCAGAAGTGGAATCAGTTTATTGACAGAATGATCGAGGACGGAACTCTTACCAAAGAAGACTTTGATTACATTCAAGCTGTTTGGGACTTGATTGAAGAGATAAAACCAGACGCTCAAAAAGCGCAAAAGAAAATTGTTGGTTATTATTTTAACGAGATAAAACCAGACGCTTTTACAAACAAGTTTGGAACTTACCGTGGAGGTTATGCACCAGCAGCAATTGATTTTGATGAAACTATTAGGCTTAAGTCTAAGGTTGATTATCAACAAGAAATGGACTCAATGGTCATAAACCCAACACCGTTTGCTGGTGGGGACGGTCACTCTAAAGACAGAACCGATGCGGCTTACCCTTTAGATTTAAACCTTACAAACCTTACAAAACATTTCAGTGATGTTCTAAGGTACACTTATGTTAAGCCAACAATTGTTGACGCTCACAAGATTCTTACGAACCCTGAATTTTCTGCAAGGCTTAATGAGTTTGATAGGACTTTGATTAAAGATGTGTTTGCTAAAGTCCTGGCAAGAACGGACAAAGACTCTCTTTATGACGACGGCAAGAACTTGCCTAAAGTTTTAAGTGATTCGGCTTCGTACATGAAACAGTTTGCTTCAATGAACATTTTCTTCTTGAACATTAAGAACACTTTGGAAATGCCTTTTGATTTAATTCCTGCGGCTAAGAAATTTATGCCTGAAGGTGGAGCAAGAAAACTTGGGCCAAAGATTTTTAAAGCTATGACTTCAGGGAAAGAAATGACAGCCGAAATTCACGAGTTGTCAAACGCAATGAAGACTAGAGACTTAGGTCAAGTTTATGAAATGTATCAAGAGACTCAAAAACTTTTCAATGAAATGACCACTAGAGAGAAGGCACAAAAAAAAGGAAAAGAGATTGCTTTTGTAACACAAATGTATACGCAGTCTTTAATGGAGAGCTCAACTTGGATGGCTTCTTATGAACTCTTTATTGAACAAGGCTTGTCAAATGACGAAGCTGTCAGACAGTCAGATGCAATCATAAGAATGGCTTTTGGTGATAGGCGTTCAATCAACACAACAACAATTGAAGCAAGTAAAATTTTAAATACTTTTCAAATGTTCATGCCTTGGTTTTTAGCAAAACTAAACAACTTAAGAACTGACGGTTACATTGCAGCCAAACAGTACGACACAATTATGGGCAAGGCTTATGCTTACGGTGCGACTTACTTCTGGCATGTTGGAATCTTAGGTCTAGGCTCTGAACTTCTAGGGTTGGCTTTGTCTGGAGAAATGGACGAAGACGACGACGGTTCAGTGGTTGACGACATCTTATACACTGCAATTTTATCGCAGCCTAAAATGGCGGCAATGATGGTTCCTTTGGTTGGACCGATTGGTGGTTCAGTGATAAATAACCTTGCTGATGATAAGCCTTTCAACGACAGAATAGGAGCTTCACCAGCCTTAGAGGTTACGGCTCAAGCAATGTATGGACCGTTTAAAGAGCTTCAAAAAGGCGATAACATGGACCCAACAAGGTTTACTTCTGCAACACTACTTACGGCTAGTGCTGTGACTGGACTTCCATTGTTGCCTTTAGCTAAACCAATTAAGTATTTAAAGAAGGTTGACGAGGGTGACGCAGAACCTTCAGGACCAATTGATTTTATGCGTGGGTTGATAACAGGAAAATAATTTGCGCAATTTGTTTTTCATCTATAAACTTTTGACAAGGGGAATTTAATGTCATTTAAAACTGAAGTCATAAAAAATGATTATGTAGGCAACGACTCAATTGCAACTTATGCTTATGGCTTTAAGATTGACAAAGAAGAACACTTAAGAGTCATAGCTTTTACTGACGATAATGTCGAAACAGTTTTGGTTCTTAATACTGATTACACTGTTTCTGGTGTTGGTAAAAAAAACGGTGGTTCAATTACTCTTTTAGCAAGTGGTAAAGATTACCTAGACACTGGAACTGCAAACCTTGCTACTGGTTACAATCTTTTAATTAAGTCAAATGCCGAATACAAACAAGAGACTGACATTAGAAACAACGGTGACTTCTTTCCTGAAGTTCACGAAGACACTTTTGATTATTCAAGACGACTAGATTTACAACTGTTTGAAACAGTAAAGCGTTGTGTTCAGTTGAAGGAATCTGAAGACGCTGAAGTCAAGATCGAGAGAGGTTCTTTTGGTGAAGTTCTAAGGTGGAACAACCAAAGAAACCTTGAAGGTGTATTGCTTGGAGCGGTTGCTTTTTCAAATTCTTACGATGATTTAAGTGACAAGCCTGACATTGCTGTACTTGCACCTGTTCAATCTGTTGCCTCAAAAACTGGTGCGGTTACTCTTGTAAAAGGTGACGTTGGCTTAGGTAATGTTGACAACACTTCTGATAGTGACAAACCTGTTTCAAGTGACCAACAAGCAGCACTTAATTTAAAAGCCGATGCTTCAGATGTTTCAAATGTAACAAACACAAGTGACGCTCAAAAAGTTGCAAGTGGTCCAATCAAAGATGCACTAGATGCTTTAACTTTAAAAGGTTTGGCTGACGTTGATGGATCTGGTTTTACTACAGTTTCAGTTGTGACTTATAACCCTTCAACTCAAGAGTTTGAAGCTGGTGCTAGTGGTGGCGGCGGAGCGGTTGATTCTGTCAACGGTGAAATTGGTGTTGTTGTTTTGGATAAGTCTGACATAGGTCTTGGAAATGTTGACAACACATCGGATGCAAATAAACCCGTATCAAGTGCGACTCAAACAGCATTGAACGCTAAAGCTGACGACGCTGATTTAACTTCAGGTCTGGCATTAAAAGCAAACAGTGCCGACCTAGGAGCGGTTGCAACTTCAAATTCTTACAATGACATTGATGACAAACCTTCAATACCCAATTCAATCAGTCAGTTGTTTGGAATACATAACCATATTCTTGCAACTGGGAATTATGTCACGGATGCTTTCAGTCAGTATTTAAGTTTTAAAAATTGCACTCAATTGAAACTTGGTTTAGCTGGTGCCTTTAGAGGACAAGTTATTTTCTTAGGTTCAAGTCCAGTGGGTGAAAGTGTTCCCATTGTAAATTCAGATGACTCACCAGTTGGAACATGGGAAGCGACGGCTGATTCTTTTGGTGTTTTGGTTTGTGAAGAAATTGACACAGTCACTTACCAATGGAGAATTGTTGATCTTAAATCTAGCGGTGCAAGTGGCGGTGGCTCCAAGAACTACATAGACCAAGACTCTGCTGAATTAGAATCGGGAGTAGGAAACTGGTTAAGTGATAATGGCAGTGGTGCAGTGGATACAGACTTTGTTGTCACCGTAACAGACACAGAAAACATTGCAGGTGCGCAGTCTTTAGTGATTGAAAAAGCTGCTTCCAATACTCAAGATAGTTTTGCAAAATGCTTAACCACTGCAATTGATTTAACAGACAGAGGCAAAACATTATACGGTTCATTTTCTTATGACGCTACAGCAACAAATTATGTAAGTGGTGATTTAATTGTTCAAGTTTATGATGTCACAAACTCTTCAGTTTTATACTCAAGTGCAAGTGAAGGTTTAGAAATACTTAAAACAAAAGGTCGTTTTAACTTTACAGCACTATTAGAAAACACCACAGCTTCAATTGAATTACGGATTGTGTGTGCTTCAACAAACGCTCTAGCATACGATGTAATTTTTGATGAATTTAAATTAGGCCCTGCTTCTCAGGTGTCTACGATTTATAGAAACTCAACAGTTATTGATTTGGCTGGTAGTGGTGATTTTACTGCGGGAAAACTAAGAGTGTCTAGAGTGGGCACACTTGTGAGTGTAAGAATGATAAATGAATTATTTTTTAGTTCAAATTCTTCTCCCAGTTCATTAGCTGGAGTCATTCCAGAGTGGGCATTGCCTGATGTTTTAATTGCAAACATTTACACTGCTTTTGGTACGATTATTGGTAGAATTACAGTCGGTGATGCTGGAGATTTTGGATTAGAGTTTAAAAATTTCTCAGGGACTTTAATTAATCGCACATCAATATCAGGCTTCGGTGGCGTCACTTACAATGTAGAAGACAACCTATCTCCGACAGTCACAGAGAATGAGTTGAGTTTGCAGACAATGAAGACAGAAGTGGTTATAGCTTCAACACAAACAGTTTCATCCACTTCACCAACTAAAGTGAATTTCAACACAATAATTGAGGACACTCATGGAGCTTTTAATACATCTTCTAATAGATACAATGTATTAAAAACGGGTAGAACAAGAGTAGAAGTTTCATTAGGTATCTCTAGTTTTTCGGCAGGGGAAAGACTTAGAATTTCAGTTTACAAAAACGGTACACTTGAAAAAACGGCTAGACGTACAACAGACGCTGCAACTTTTGAACAAGAATTTAACACAACTGTTAAAGCTGTTAAAGGTGATTACTTAGAAATTTATGTAGAGTCAGACAGTGATTCTAGTTACACAATCTCAAACACTCCATCAGGCTGTTATGCTTACTTTGAATCGGTCCCTGACTTCACAACCCTCGGTGTTGTTAATGGTGGTGGAATCATTAGCGGTTCAAATTCAAACGGCAGCTGGATTAAGTTTCCAGATGGAACAATGATATGTAAGCATGAGTTATCTGTGCCAGCGATAACTGCAACATTCGGCACTTTATTTAGAAGCACAAGCGCTGCGACTTGGACTTTCCCACAAGTTTTTGTGGGGGATTCGCCGAGTGTTTCCGGAAATGATAAAAACTCGAGTCAGGTTTGGGGGGCGTTTTCTGCAAACTTAACTTCGGCTACGGCTACTGGAATTTTCATAGAAAGCCTCTCCGGATCTAGAACTTTTGTATTAACAGCAATAGGAAGGTGGAAAACTTAAGTGTCTGAAGAAAGAATACATGTCACTACTATCATAATACCTACAGCTACTACAGTATATTTAAGAGTATCTGGTACAGGGGGAGGCTTATTTAGTGCTGAAGCTAACCTTAAGATAGTTAAACTTAA
>Ga0307980_1000610_pt1 | contig 16376 bp, 21 predicted proteins | sample OrgLakmetage1060_FD_201817 | JGI IMG/M metagenome (GOLD analysis project Ga0307980, IMG submission 201817) | Saline water microbial communities from Organic Lake, Antarctica - #1060 | ecosystem: Environmental > Aquatic > Non-marine Saline and Alkaline > Saline | place: Antarctica: Organic Lake... | reverse complement strand
GAACCATTAGATAATAGAGTGTTGACTAGTTAGGGGCCCTTCTGTCGGGATTCCGTGCTCGCATCACCGGGCCAATTATCTCGATCACTAGTATAGAATGACTCGTAAATTTCAATACTTATCAACCCGGGTGTATAACAACACACCTGGAACAACGATTAGGGCCTACAGCACAGAGAGCAGAGATCAAGCGATCTTAACAGACACCATCGAATGGCTGTTCGGCGTATCAAGATTCTTCATCCAATCAGCACAACTGCCCGTATGGAAGCCCACCATCGATGCATCCAATAATACGCATCTAGTCGTCAGCCTATACGACACTGATACCAAAATCAATTACCCCGTGACAATCCAGTTGTCCGTTTCAGACAACGAATTCTACACGTTCCAGAAAGTGGTCACCGAACTCAACACCAACATCGCTACCCTTTGGGGAACCATTCCTGATACAGTGGGTGATGGGCCCGTGTTCTCCTTCCGAAATAACCTCTTTAGCTTGACCACTACCGACGATTTCAGGGGCAAGTACACGATTTTCTTCAACCAGCCAATGCACCAATTGTTAAACACGTTTGAGTATGTCGAGATATATGCAACTCAGCCATCGTTGGTCCAATATGCGGAGGTTATGTTGGAGAACGATACTGAGACGCAGTACGGCACAACCGTCTTGGAGTGGAGCCCTATCTCGCGTATCATGTTGCAAACACAGGGTATTCCAGTAGAGCCCGAATCAACCCCCGAGCTGGTGGGTGACAACTCGAGCACCAACCGCAACACATAGCTAATTCTAGAAGATTATAAGATTTACGTTGACGACAGCTCGTGTACTCAGATCATTAGTTATGAATCACAGAACCGCATCAGGTGGCACAGCATGAACGACGTACCATCATTCAGTCAATTCAGCATATATTGTCAGTGGGTTGACTATCAGGGAATCACTCATCCTATCGCACTCAACTTCCAGAACAAGTTTGAGGTAAGATTTGCCTTCACTCAAGACTGATAAAATATAATAATCTTTACAATGAATATAGAAAGATGAATACTTCAGCTTTACCAATTTAGCAAATAGTTGACAAAAAATTGCAATTCATGAAGCTCCAAGACGTAGCTCTAGGCACACATGCGGGGTATAAAACCTACAGACGTAAGGTTGCCAAACAAAACGGTGCAGATTCTGCCCTTCTGGATGAGAGACAATTTTCAATCATTCCTTCTCTTGGGGCCATCAGTTCTAAACCATATACATACTACAAACTGCCAATTCGTATTCTTGGAGGTGCTGGTGATGGTAATGATCTTAAGGCTGGTGCTGTTGCATAGGGAGTTGTTGACAATGTAAACCTTCAAAACCTCAGACGCATCAACAAGTTACGAAATAAGTTGGGAACAAAACCAATATGTGCAAACCGTATGAACCAATCAGTTGAAGTCAGTATCAACAAGAAGCCATTCAACACTAACAACATCGCCAAGGAGTGTGACCTGATGTCTGTCTCTGAAACTAGGGCAGTACTTTCAGAGATCAGCCCTTCATTTAAAGCTGACAACTGTGTGAACTACAGTGCCCTCACAGATACCAGTAGAAACGTGTTGCACTGGGGCGTTGATTTGCCACCAGGTGATGAGTTCACTTCAAGAGGTGCCTCTGGTAACAACTTCCGCGTGGTCTACAATGGGTCAGGTGACATAGGAAATGGCTATGTAGATGCCACATTTTACATTAAGGAAGCTTTGGTAGCTCGCCCCCTCCAATATCGTTCATTGTCGCCAAACCCATTTTTTGATGTGGATAATCTAGATATCAAGATAATTTACAACGCCAACCCTTTCCAGTGGCTCTTGGCTATGACCAACCCAACTTGGACAGCCATTGCTCAACCTCTCAAAACTATTGACGTAAGCATTCTCTACGACGAGTATCAACTATCGGATTTACTCCCCAAGCCAACTGAGGCACTTGTGTATAACGCACCTAAAATTGACTACCAAGAAGCACCAATGACTGACGCTGTTGCAAATGGTGTTTCAGGCACATACCACTCACAGAATTACAGAAAGACAGGTGTTCCATCTTTGATTGCTGTATGTCTTGTTGACAGAGACTATGACAGAAACTATCACGTGCCTCATCGTACTTTGGAGATTCAAGGACTTACTTTCCGCGTGAACAATGAAGACGACAAACTTAGTGACCTGAACAACAATCCCGAACTACTGTACGAACTTTCAAGAGACCGTGGGTATAACCTCTCACTTACGAACTTTACAAACTCCCTTTATGATGCAGGCGCACCTGGATCGAACGCCTCGAACGGATGGTTCTTGTTCAAAGTAAGTGACTTCGGAACAGCTTCTCAGTACATGCAATCCAACGTATACTCTGAGTTTAATGTTGAGTTCCAAATCTTATGGAAGAACTCCACAGGTGTTGATTTTCCCAGTGGTTTCCTCTTCAAGATGCATTTGATTTACGATGAGGTCCTCGTAAAGCAAGACCGCATGTACACAATTGAGTCAGCATTGATTCCACCCAGCCGTCTACTTGAGTCAATTGGTAATGCTCCGATCGTGTTCGATGATGATAAGTCAAAGAACGTGCTTGGTGGTAACAAGTTCTTTAACATGCTGAAGAGGGGATTCAACCGCGTAAAAGACATTATACAAAATCCAAAGACCAAACAAGCAATCCGTGAGATCCGTAACTTGCCAGGCATATCCGATTTCGTAGGCGATTCCACAACTGCTGGTCGTGTAGCAAACACCCTTGGTTATGGCGCTATGCCAATGAATGGGAGCGGTATGAATCATCTAGGTATGGGAGTGAATCATATAGGTCGTGGAAAACGAAAAGCACCCGCTAAAAGGTCAAAGCGTGGGGGCCGTTTAGTGTCCGACGAAGATCTCCTCTCGCAACTCTAAATGAATTTCTAAGTGATATTTAAATGTCATGTAGAAGTATAAGTATTATGAATACAGTGAACCAAGATCTGATTACCAAAATCTTAACCAAGAGAGGAGCGGAACAGTCTATTGTTGACAACTCCCGATTGAAGGAGAGATTGAATGAGGACAAAACACTCCGAGATTTGGAGGAACAGACCAAGAAGCAGGACATTATTCTCAAGTCTGGATTCCAGGAGACAATGGACCGATTTAAAACCAAGCGTACCATGGCATCCATCAATACATTGCTGAAACGATTGAATTCACACGTGAAAAACAGGCAAAATATCATAAGTGAGCTAAATTCTTTGCTCAGGCTGGTGGACCGTGACGTACAACTGGATGATGGCCAGAAACGAAATATTATTAAACAGCTTCAGGGTCTCAAACTTGACCAACGCGGATATACATCGACGCAAACCCTTAAATATGTCCAACTTGGTAACCGCATTGTCAAAGGGTTATTTGATTCAGACAAGTCATCATTAGGAACAAAGTTTGATAATGATCATTCTGTAGAAGACATGGCAAGAAAGAGCTTTATTAAGAAAGACCAGTCAGTCGATGAGATGCTTAAGCAAGCTTATGAGATGGCTACTAAACAAATTGAGTTAAGTGGGTAGTCAAAAAGAAGAAAACCAACTAAAAAAGATATTGACAAGCAGATGGAAAAGATAGTTAGTGCTCGACTTGGTATGATCGGAGATGAACTAATGGATAAATAGATTATTGAGAACTCGCCACCCAATGCAACTGATCCCAATGCGGAAATGGCCATGATGGGAGAAGAAGAGTTACCATCCCAGCGACTGAACATCGCGACACTCCCATTCATTGCCAAAATATCTAGTATCAAAACAGCCGACCTCGAAGGATTAAAGGATATAGCCAACCGTTTTGGTATGCGTTACGATCCAGGAGTAGAAGAGGAGTCGCTACGATATAGACTCTTGCATAAAGAATTACTGAGTAAGGATAACAGGGAAATGTTCCCTGAACTGATACTTGACGAAATCAATATGGCGAATGAGGACGAACTGAGAAAATTGGCTCAAATACTACGAGTAGACTTCAATCTAATGAGAAACTTAGATCAGATGCGTCATCGTCTCCGCCAGGCCATTGCTCTTGATTTAAGTAGTCCATCTAGAGGCGTGTCAGTCAAAGATAGAACGGACCAATTGCGTGGAAACCCATCAGATAACACTCCGTCATCTATGCAACGATTGGAACAAAATCTTCAATATGAGTTGGAACAAATGGGTTCTGAGATTCAAGCACGTGAAAATCGTAGTAAGAAAGATGTGGAAGGTTTTGATAAAAATGAATTTAGTAACGTATATCTGGACAGCAGAGCAAAACGACGTGGTGACAAACCTTATGAAAGTATAGCAAGTCGTGTAGGTAACCGAGGCAAACAGAGTGCTGTTGAACTAAGAGATACACCGAGAGGCAAGCAGAGTGCTGTTGAACTAAGAGAAGATGAAAATAATGGCCTGACAGATTGGGAAGTTGATAGTTTTGACGCTGATCGTGACAGGGGAGAGGCATAGCTACCACAATTGAATTAGGCGGGTGAGGCGGGTGAGGCGGGTGAGGCGGGTGAGGCGGGTGAGGCGGGTGAGGCGGGTGATGGGAGAGATGCGTCTTTTCTATCTGGCTTATTTGACACAGACGCTAGTCTTCTTGAAGGCACTGGCAAGGGAGTCATGAGTATCAAGAACTTGGACAAGGTGCTGTCAGAACTTGCTAACGAGTTGGCCAGCATGATGGTATAAATAATTTCAACCAGCTGATTTATAAATCGGCTCATTGAACAATTAAACTAATAACGTTATCGTATGATGTATCATACTTATCTCTCAAGCTCTTCATCAAGGCGTAGAACTCATCGTTGCTCAGTTCTGGATGGTTGGCTCGCATGACTGAATAACGCCCGCACACAGAGCTTGATTTATCCTTCTTGTTCTGCATCTGATGTGGTGAATAATCGACATTGACACCAGCATCCAACAACATTGATATTAAAGTGTTCTGTCGTTCATTATACAAGTTTTGTGGGTCGCCTTTGGGTTTCTGGCTGTCGATCTTGTCACCGTATGGATCGAAGAAATAAACGGTGTTATTGCTTGGATCATAAGTCAGTGCTACGAAATGACCCATGACACCATCTTCGCTTTCCATACTCGGATAGTACAGCACCACACCGTTTGACTGTTGAAACAGCGACTGGATTGTTGGGTATCTGCCATGAGTCAGCTCGTCGTATTCAATTACTGGTACAGGCTTACCATAAATTTGCGTAGAAAGTTGCTTCAATTGATTAAAACTTAATGGTGTCATCTTTGTTTCAGCTAATAGTTCATCCATCGTTATACTATTAATTGAGATACATAATCTTGTTCGATACAACACCGTGGAATGTGCGGTTGATCATAATATATCCAAACCTAGACAGCTCCTTATGCACACTCATCAAACGCTGGGTCTGGCTCTTGTCCCACTGCAAATAATTCCTCATGAAATACATCAGAGCCTTAGGTTGCGTTTTCTTAAACACCACGACATCCGTACTTTCGTTCAAAAGCGTACGTGTCTTGTGTGAATTGGTTAAATGATGCTGGATGACAATCATGTTGACGTTGTTCTTGCGTTCACTCACAGCTATATAGTTGGCTAGGAAGTATGATTTCGCTTCACGGATGCTATCGAATGCTTCAATGTCATCCAGAACGAACAGCGTTGGGTTGTTTTTGTCCACCATGTCTTCGAATTTCTTGGTAATCTTGTACCCCTTGGTTTTTGCCTTCCGTGTAGGCTTCATCTTATCAAGTGCTATTTCCATTTCCATTTGCTCCTCTGGACTGAACTCACTCTTACGATGCTTGAACTTGATCTTCTTTTCCTTGTATATTGCCATCTGTGTCTCATAGTCTCCATCGCCATCAACCTTGACCATGTCATCGATATCAACATAGGTTGACATTTTGGCGAATTCTGGGTCTTCCTTGTTGCAAATAAAGAAGATCCTTGATTTAGGTATACCCATAAGTGAGAATACTTTGATCATTTGTCGGGACCATGTGCTTTTCCCTGATCCAGCCATACCCGATACGTAGATGACCCATCTTTGGCCGTTAAGATTGAACACTAACGGGATAAACTCACCACTGTCATTTATTTTCAAGGTTTGCATAGGCCGTTGATTGCTCAAATCATCATTGATTAATTCAATTAACTTCTCTTTGAGAGCATCGTGGTTCTTGGCATATCTAGTTTCCGTCTTTCCGAACTTGAATTCGAGGTGTTCCAATGTGATGTCATCCTTGGTAATGGGTTTCTGGTCATTGTTTTCGGTGTAGTATACAAGCTTGTTTCGCTCCTTGTTTTTATAGTACTTGCGCATTGCAATCGCATTACTATCTGGTGATTTATCATAGGATAAAGCCATCTATATAACCTATAATACATAATAAAAATGGGTAAGAATGGGGACCATAAGGCAAAACGAGGCTACTTCACCCCACAAATAATTTCCAATGTAGTTTTTCCGAAACTTTATCACTGGCTCATACTACCCAGTTCATCCTTGACCGATCTTTACGTAATGGAAATCAATAAAAAATAATTCATAGGGATATTTTTATTGCCCAGTTATATATATAGAATGGTTACTAAGAAGGAATTACAAGCCCTCCGCAAGAAGTACATCAAGAGAATTGACGACATGCTCGCATCAGTGTCAAAACAAGGTGGTTGCCAACAAGGTGGATCCAGGTTAGGTGACTGGTTAAAGAGAACTGGTAGGAATGCCGTTGGTTATCTCAAGTCTGATCAAGCAAAGAAACTAGCTAGAAGTGCCCGAAATGCATCTTTCGCACCTGATTGGATGAAAGACGGTAGCGCTTTGGGCGATCTTGCGGGACGATTTGGATATGGAAAAACTGGTGGTAAACGCAAGAAGCCAGCATAGAAACGCCCATTGACTGAGTACCAGAAGTTCGTTAAGAAGATGCGTCTTCAAGGCTACGACCTAAAATCTATCGGAAAAGCATGGAAGCAAATGAAGGGTGAATATTGAGATTAGTTGATTGGTGTATAAATACCTCAACCAATAGTTTAATGAACGGTGGACACTAAGTGATGGGAAATTATAAACTATATAGAATGATTTATTGTGTGAACAATTTTCTTACACTAAGTTATTAAACAATGTCAATCTCAAATTTGACCGTAAACAATGGACTAAAACTGAATTGCGCATCATTAAGTGCAACTGATAGCGTATCAACTGGTACATCCAGTGTCGGTGACCATATAGAATGGACTGATAACACGAATTTTAATTGGAAGATTGAAAAGAATGTTTCTGCGCTTGGCTTCTACGTCCGTAATGTCGGTACCAGTCAGCCATATCCATCCGTTCCACCGATTTTTATGTCATCCGATGGCCATATTCATGCCCAAAATTTAACGATTAACTCAGTTGCACCAAGCCATTTGCCCGTGGCTGGTGGATCAGTTGATTGGAGTGGTAGCGGGGCATCATTAGCTGTATCTGCTCCAGGCGTCCTAACAACTGACCTTGTGATCGTGACAACAAAGACACCAAGCGATCAAAGCAGTGCCGTTTTTAGTCATGCCATTCCAACAGCAAATACCGTGACTCTCCATCTTGAAGGAGCTGATGCGACCAATACATCGAGTCATCAATATGTCGTCTACCGTGGCCTTGCGTAAGATTCTTGATTAAATATAGCAATATTGTGATTCATTGAGTTACAGTATTAAATCTATTCCAACTATATAATGGAAGTGGCAAGTATCCCTGCTGGAGTCTACGCGGGTTCTGCGTTGGTGCCAATTGTGTACAAAGTTAGTTGTTGGCTATGGGGTCAATGCAATGACCTAAGCCATAGAAGAAAACTAGTGCTCATCCTGCCAAAACGTGCTGGAAAGAGTGCATTGAATCGAAATCTCACAGGATCATCTGATCGTCTTATGATATGTGACCTGGATGAGGTGATGAAATCGCAAGCCGAGCCAGATAAAGTATTGAATTTGGAATTGGCGGAGAAGAAGAATGACATGTCTACAGCAAAGATAATGAAACTGGAGATGTTAAGAAAGACTGTTGACTATGTGAAGGAGGTATGGCTTGGTAAAAACCGTCAAAATCGCACCTTGTTCCTGTCGTCGGATATTGACGTCTGTCGTTCTATCTTCAAAAATAGCTCTATATGTCTTGCTTTGCCAAGCGACAAACTATACAAAGAGATGTGTGAGAATATGAGTAAAGAAGACGCCGAAACATTGAGACAGAGTAGACTGGAGTACATGAAGGCGTACAACCCCGAGCAATACGTTGTTTACAATAGTTTTGAGGGGTTGAATGAGCTTGTGAGACACACTTATGATTTGTCCTTTAGGGCTTGAGTTTGATTACTGATCGATTTATCAATCAATCGTTAATCTATTTAGTCTGTTTCAGTTCATTTACCATCCGAATTATCCGCGTTTTTTTATCATCAGATAATGAATACCAAACAATTGGCCTTTACTCATCTTTGAATTCAAAGGTTCCATATTCAAGAATTCCATATTAAATCCCATCTCAATAAAAAATCCATATTCATAAAGCAAGTCAATATAGTACTTTGGACTATGAAATCCCTCTTCAATCATATGAGAGTAATTACTATTTTCTATTATTTGTTTGGCCTGGGTTGGAAATATGTAGCGACATTTATTTGACATAAAATAGGAATTTGGTGTTTCATCAGTACAAAAATCAGAATCTACTAAATCAATTGGATCATCGCTGTTTGACAATGTATAGGCAATCGGATGATTAACATTAACTTTGTATATGCCTTCACCTTTGATAGCATCAATTTCTTTCTCATCAACCTCGATTTTGCCAATCTCTATCATATTATCAATTTTACTGCATGGATATTCTTTAAAATAAATAGTATGCTTGAGATTCAATATCAATTCCAGTGCTCTAGTACGTAACCATTGAATAAAGTCCAATTCTTTTACTTCTCCGCGGTAAAAATAATCTATAAACTCATTGTACAGTTTTCGGTCTGGATCCATATGCCCAAAAATACCTAGATTATTTAATGGTATATCTGCTGGATCAATTAATTCAATTGATTTCATTTGCACATACGGCATTGTATCAGGTCCACTATTATCCTCAATCACGTACAAGATAAAGCGATATGTGTCTGAATTATCCGACTGATTATATCCAAAATATCCATCATCAATTGTTTGGCAAACAACTACTTCCATATATATTTTGGTTCGATAATCTATATTTAATATCAACGTAGTATATAATGAATAGCAAATACTTAGATGAAGATTTGTTCAATCGTGTTGAATTGGTAGCCAAAAAGAAGGTTAAGAATGAAGAACTACGTATGAATTACATAGATAAGATGTATGAGGAGCTAGGCGGGCGATTTGCAGAAGAGGAGAGTGATTCAGAAGCAGAACTTGAAGCAATAGTAGAAAATATTAAGGAGTCAGACAGTGATTCAGACATAGACACAGAAGTGGAGTTACCACATGAGTCGCCTAAAAACGCACCCGATTCACCAGCACATAGTTCGGATGTACAAGTAGGAGAGCTCAAAGTGTCAGATGATGAGGCATTCAGATGGATGGTTCAAGTTGGCGACACGAATATACATTTTGGGCAATCAGACCAACCCATTATATGGGAGCTCAATGGTTCAATTAATAGAATTAAAAATCGGTACATGAAACAGCTCGATAAGGAGAGATCTGAGAATCCAACCTGTAATGAGTTCTGGGAATTAAATATGTTATGGACCAAGACACAAGACACAATTGAAGCTCAATTTGAAATCGCTAAAGACTGTGCGGAAATGAGGTTGTATACAATTATGCTTTGATATCATCAACTCATCAGTCAATTTGGCTGATGGGTTAATACTTTACCATGTGAAACACAAGCTTTTCTTTTTGTAGTATTTATATTAAGTAATTCTTAATCGACAATATCCTGCAAGTGAAGAGGAATACTGTTTCTTTTCATGTAGGGATTAAGATGAATCCATGAATCACTATGTGAGAAAAAAAGTCCAGGTATTCTTTGCCAACCGTCAGCAATAAGTGCTTGAGATTCCGTCTCGGTCGGTTCATGGATTGGACTGGCTATTATAATGTAAGGATGATCTTGTGATTTATAAACTTCCATGTGTTTAATCGATTTGTACTTCAATGACTGTACATTAGCAAACCTTTCGACATTGCGAGGAAATACATCAATCAATTTCAAAACGTGATAGATACTGACAAAACTATTTCGGTTGTTGATGACAGTGTCTTGTTGATCTAATCGATTACTGCAATACTTGCTCCAAAAAGTCCATTCGAATATATTGGGATATTGTGTTTGATCAGCAAGTTTTACCTGATTCATTTATACTATAATAATTGAATTTATTCCACGGCATTATTCAACTGTTTTTTTTTCCAATTTCCGGATTTTTGATACATTAAATTTCTTGTAATGAATTGTGTCAATGTACTTTGAATCTTTATTTACCGACCCCATTTAACGAAGAGCTGGTAGTGGTTGTCAGTTTCTTCAATCTTGAAGCCATGCAGAAAAATACTTTCGGTGGGATGTGATTTTCCATTAACTGACTCATACAGGTCGTACAACTTGTAGGCTTGTATAATTAATTGCTTCATGGTTGGCTTTTTAATCAATCGTGACATTTCAATATTGGTGTCTTCTAATGGCTCTCCATACTTGTTACCCATGATTACATTTACTTTGGCATCCGATGGTAGCATAGGCACGATGTATTCTTCCTTTTCATCGGCATCGAGCTTTTTGAATAGTTTCTTGATAGTTTTTAGGCTAGCTACGTTACTCCCTAGCTTTTCATCTAGCATGTCATGTAATTGATCATACAAGTGGTTGATATTGAATTCTTTACTAAACTGAGTTGTGTCCATGTTTCTAATTAGTAGTATCCGTTAAGCTTAAAGTGTTTTTAAACTATATTTATGTATTTAAAGAAAATTTAGTTTTTGTAATCATTCCGCCTTGGCTTCCTTATTGGGCTTACTATCGGTCTTGAGGGCATCTGCTAACATGGCCAGAACATCTTGATCCAGCTTCCCACCCATTTTCTTTTGCAGTGCTTTAGTTTTATGCTTTCTAGTTTTTTCGTGTCCACTTTTGTTACAGTATGATAGATCAATATTACAACATGGGCACGTATATCTCAGTTTTGAGCGTTCCTTATACTTTTCCTTGTTGTCTTTGTAATATTTACTCATGTAGTTTGATTTGTTGGTTGGCATTTTTTTAGTATATAATATAATATCATTATTCCTTTATATGTTTTAACATGGTTTTTATCATATTAGAACATTTATACTTCATACAGATTTCACTTTATTGCAATGATAGACACGCAGAGTGCCCTCTTTATTTGGCCCGTGCTCCTCATATAGTGCATTGAGCTCATGGTATGTCTTCTTGTCAGATACAATGGCTACTTCACCATTTGCGAGGATAAATCCGTCGGTTTGAACACGCACCACATTATCGGGGTTGAAATTGTCCAACATTGAGAGAATACCATCGCGCCCGTATCCAGTTACAAATGGTAGAATCCTGGCGAATGGAGTCTTGAATCGCTCATCGGGGTCAGTGTATAAGAATTTGAGCTCTTTGTTCTTTTGCACAATACAACCCACGTCTGTGAAGTTTGATATATCTGGCGCAGAACGCTCATACCTGGCTTTGCGTTTACGTTCACACAGCTTCCCCCACAATGAATTTAAAACGAGTTTAGCATAGGGAACCTTGTGCCATTTCATATCATACAAGACACGAATAAAATTACGAAATATACCAGAGCCACGCATACATTTAATATATTGCATCGCATTTGTCTTGCCATCTTGAATTAGTACAGGTTCCAGGTCTAGCTCTCGTGCAGACTGGAGGTCTACGTTGGTGTAATAATTGTTCTTATTAAATCTATAGAAAGGATGGTCACCCTTAATTTTTGCACGGTATATACCCATTGGGATCTTATCAGTGGGGATAGACTCAAGTGTGGTGAATTTAGGACGTGAAATGGGAAAATAGTGCTTAGAATCCATGATGTTAGGATAGAATGATTCATAATCATACGAATGACAATCTTTATGTATACCCTTGATTGCATGAATGACACCTCCCATGGTGGCTTGAGATATCCAATAACCTTCTGTTGCATCGATTGAAGGTGGGTAAGGAATGTTCTTGGTGACGTAGTGAAAAATCATCATTGCTACATCAGCTGGTTTATATTTGCTAATATCAACAATCTCTTTCTTCATCTTCAGTCGACTGGCCAATTGACGATTGAATTCTTGGCACCTGCTCATTTCTTGTAGATAAAATTCATACGTGGTTCCTTTATAGTCCATCGGTACATCGACAATATTTGCCTTTTCCTTGAACTCAGTCATTTCGTCAGTTCCGTCATGAATAATCATTGCTTCACCTCTTTTATCCCGTACCACCAATCGTATTGTCATTGGATAATAATAGCCCTTTGATGGGATTGGCTTGAATTTTTTTGGTTCTACATGCTCGGTTGTCTTTTTTAGATGCAGTTCTTTAAAGTATGATGGATTGGTCCAACTTTGCGTCTGCTCGTCGTCGCCCTCCAGATAGAGATTGGCTTGGAGAGCATCTGATACCAACTTGAGCTTTTCGTCTGGTACTGGATCACGTCTTTTCACCTTGAGGAACCGTTTTAGCTGTGATGGTGTTTTCCAAGGTAAATCACCATTACACAACTGATATAATGACATCCATAGACAATCTTTTGATGTTGGGTCATCGCCTGAGACTCGCTTTGGAATTGCACGGATGATTAAAGCCCAGTCCTTAAACGTCTTCTGATCAAGTGCAGTTGCTTCATCGCCATAGTATATTGATGGATCCCATAACTACGGTTCACTCTTTACACCAAAGCTTTGACCATGGCGACGGGCGCCGATCGTCTTGTCATAATTACCTGTCCATTGGAACATTACATTTTCACCCTTTTCCTTATACCAACGTTGTTGAATAGATTTGATCTTATTAATAATATCCTTTTTCGTTCTTCTCTTATTATCTGTTGGATAGAGCATTACAACAGGCTTTCCGTGCGCTTTTGCTTTCGTGATTCGCGTCGCTAATTTGAATGAGTTTTTCGCACTCGGCATCGTTACTATACTTATATTCATATTTCTTTAAGTGGATTCAACTATAATTTTCTATATTAAGTGGATTCAACTATAATTTTCTATATTAAACCACTTAAATAAATACGAATACAATATATTAGATGGAAAATCAAATTAAGGTATGTATTAGCGGGGAGGCATTCGATAACTGTAATATCACCGTTAATATTGAAAAAAGAAGCGAAACGAAGTCATCCGTCGAGACTGAATAGTATGAAACAAAGATGAAGCTAATGGAGATGAGGATGAAGCAGATGGCAAGCATGCTTGAGACATATGATACTATGATCCAGCAATTGCAAAGCGAAAATACCCAACTTATCGAGTGCGTCATTAAGTCTAACGTAAGACCCATTATTGTGACAAAAGACAAGGTGAAAGACAAGGTAGAAGTAAACGTTGAGAAGAAAGAGGAAAGCTTAAAAGACCTCATGTCTGAGTTCACAGGCAATGATATATTTTCCGATAGCTATGATGAGAATGAAGCAGACGATGATTTGGAGGAAGCTTTCAGTGTATTCGATTGATTTGCCCATGGACTGGTCAATACTCTATTATCTAATGGTTCTATTAATTATTCTATTATGTTGGTAGCCGTTTTGCTGATTCTGCTAAATGGTGGTGAATCTTGGGGATACGTTAGGTCTCTATATAGAACCCCAACGTATCCCCAAGATTCACCACCATTTACAGACCACTAACTACCCAACATATGGACAATGTATAATGCATTGTATGGGGCGATCATGCCGTTCCCCATGGAAGCCTATTTTCTTGACGTCTAGCGGGTTGTCGCGGGTCATCGGTTACTGGATTAAGAACTGGTTCGAATAATTGATACGATTTAATAATGCATACTATGTAATAATAAATCTTACAACTGAGAAGCCATTCTTCTAACGGTTGACTCACCAAGCAACTTGACCAGCTCAGCTCTGCTTTTCCACTCGAAATCTGATTTCTTTGGGTACCCTTTATATTCGATCAGATATTCAACCTTGTTCCTCTTTTTGCGTTTTTGCCTAAATCTATATATTTCAAATTCGCCTTCATCTAATTCTGGTTTGGTCTGATTTCTAGCTATCAATAATTGGTTCTTTGTGTAGGCCACGTTTGGATAACCTTCAATAACGTATAGCGGTGGCAGACCAGGAGTCAGTAAAACGTCATCAATAACTGCTGGGTCACTCCATCTTAAATCGCCAGTTCTGAATCGTTCAGTAATTGATATATTACCAATAGCTCGAGGTTTGTCTAGCTGGACATGCACTACAGACCCGACATCAAGCAGGTCACATGAACTGCCTTGGCACACTGGATCACTCATGGGGATTTCCTTCGGCTTTCTGTTAAAGTTATCATTCATGAACTTGCGCAGTCGTGGTAAATTCTTGACCCATTCCCTGTTTGGCTTACCTGTTTCGATCTCGGCGAGATTCATTCGATAGTTAAGGGCCTTACCGATGAATTGATTCCATTTCTCAACAATTGCTTGCTGTCGGTGCCTTGCTGTCTTGGCTGTTCTTACACCACGGCTATTTTCATTTACATACTTCTTAAATTCATCTTTAAATTCAGACCCATCATCAACCTAGAACATGTAAGGAATATTGAGATACTTCCGTTTGTATATCCTCTTGAGTGCGTTCACAACGGTTGACGACTCCTTGTCGGTTATTGGCTCGAAATCGGATGATCTGGTGGCAATATCCACAGCCACGAGTAAGTATTTGTACTTGCCATCATTGGGTAAGTACAGCAGATCAAGCTGATGTATCCCATCTTTGTTAGAGCTAGAGTGTTTGGGTATATTGAAGCCTTTGTCTCGGGTTGGCTCTCGGGTCATCTGTGCAACAAATTTTTCAAGACTCGTTTGGTTGGGCTTTTTCCCGATATTAAAAAAGGCGGAGTCAGACATTATATTATTACATTAGATAATCACCAGAGAAACATTAACGATAACCAGCTGGGTGTGTATGGTTCGGCAACCTTTAGAGCTTCACGTTTGGACGTTATTCCATTGAAATGTCGTTTGATGTAGTTGCGTCTCCTAGACTAAGAGCCATGATCGTAATCACTGTACAATCCAAGTGTGTCTTTGAATTGTTCATATGCTGTCCCATTCTTTCGTATTCCACCGAAGGAGGCAATGAATTTACCAGTATTTGCATCGTATGCATCGTATTTTTTCTCTGGATTCTTTGACTTGTATAAGTTCATGAGCTTCATTATAATACTGTTGTCGTTATTTATTTACCAAGTCTAAATACAGCTGGGCGAAATACCGGGTTTGTTCGAAGCTAGTGTCTACGTCCTTTGACATTGGGTTGTAGAGCACATTGGCATCCCAAAATGTAGCATTGTAGGGATCATTGAGTTCATCAAAACTAAATCCTATGAACTGTCTGAATCTCGTCTTTGTTCTGTCACCTTTGTATTTCAAGTATTCTGGTTCGAATAGTGTGCGTTTCCCGAAGCATACTTTAACCCCGTTGACGGTTACACCATATAGGAAATCGCCCTATGCGTGCCTTATTAGATCTCCTATTTCGTTTACTCCTTTTGATATACTATCTATTTCCATTATATAACTAGATGACAGAATCAAATGAATTTGGATTAGCCCAACAAATGATGAGCGAATTGAAAAATGAAGCAAGTAATGACGGGAATGAAATCATAAAACTAGCACATGAGATTGTAAAGGAGGTTGAAGATGGTAAGATAGACGCACTTGTAGCTACTCATAAGGTTGGCGGTTGTTTCAAAGCTCTTGATAGCCGTATGCAAATTATGAGGGAAATGCAGAATTTCGCACAGACTTCACTGGCGGAGTTCGATGATCACGCCAAAACCACTCATGAGCTCGTGGATAAGCTGGTCAAGATGTCCGAAAGCAAGGAGAAATCAGATGATGTAGTAGTGGTGGACTGAATATAATAATTTAAATGATGCATAATATGTAGCATGTAAATTGTATAAACCAATAAGGGGGGTAACAAGTGCATGATCGTATGATATGGGGTGGCTGGGGTGCAATGAATAAGGCTTACTGTGGGAAGGGCATAACTGCGCCATAGAAAGCAATATATCCATACCATATGTTGGGTAGTTAGTGGTCTGTAAATGGTGGT
>Ga0307980_1000606_pt1 | contig 16447 bp, 22 predicted proteins | sample OrgLakmetage1060_FD_201817 | JGI IMG/M metagenome (GOLD analysis project Ga0307980, IMG submission 201817) | Saline water microbial communities from Organic Lake, Antarctica - #1060 | ecosystem: Environmental > Aquatic > Non-marine Saline and Alkaline > Saline | place: Antarctica: Organic Lake... | reverse complement strand
GTCCAATCTTACCATCATGCCTCTAATTTTGTCAATCTCTATCATTATGTTTTTGGCTTCTTTTAGTGTATTTCGTCTCATCTCATATCTCCCTGTTACTTAATTACTTATTGGTTAAACTTTATTATTTTTTAATTAGTCTCTTGAGTATCTTTAAATCATTGTATCCTATTGATTTAAGCTCATGTAATAAGTCTCTATACTCTTCAGGTGTTGCAGGTCTAGTCTCTTGCAAAAAGTAATTGTAGTCACCTTCTGAATGCTGCCCCATGTGAGCATAGCACTGATTACGGTTGCGCTGGTCTGTTCCTAAAAATACCGCATCAATACTATCTTTAAATTGACCTTGTTTTACTACTCTAAATACTATCTCAGTCATTTTATGCCGCCTTTATGTTTGACTCTTCAGCCATTAATAATTCAACTAAATCAGTTAAATCACGTCTTAATAATAATAATAATTGACTTAGCTCGTGTCTTCTTTGTGCCTTAATCCATTCACTCGTTTCGTTCGTTTCATTGTGATTAAATAGTGCTTCTGTACTTCTGATTTGATTTACTAGCTCCTGTACGTTCATACTTTATCCTTTGTTTGGGTTATATTATTATATCGGTTGTTTGATAAATAACTTTAGCGATAATTAGTAAATAATTCACTAATACTCCAATTGGTTCATTATTGAGTCTGTATTTATGTATTCATAGACTTCGTCTTCATCTATGCTTAGTTCTCTCGTAGTCTCACCGTCTTGATCTGTAATAAATATCATAGCGTTCTCAATCAATAAGCTGAACTCTCGATGGTTGTAAGGTCTTCCCCATGCCTCACCTGAATGACTTTCGTCTTGAATAGTCGCATCAAATACTAGAGTTGCGCCGCATTCGTAAGGACTGAAAAAGTCGTAAGTGTCTGTTATATCTAGCTCTATTTCTCTCATTTTATGCCCCTAGCCTTATTTCTTTAAGAGCAGTATTTAATACGCTCCACTGTTTATTAGTCGCTTGATAAGCCTCTCTTAACCTGATCTTAAGCTTAGAGTGCTCTTTTTTCGTCATCATATTGTAAAAATACTCATCATTTTCAACTATCATTAATAACTCGTCGTCGCTGTATTTATATAAAGATTGTCTCATTTTAACCACCTTTAGTTTTTTAGGGTAAATATCTGTAATTACTCTCATACTGTATTCGTTTACAGTGTATGTAAATGAGTCACCTTGATTCGAGATACACTCATAAAGAGGTAAGTAATACTCTGAATATCCTTCTCTATGTAGTCCCACAAACTTAAATTCTTTAAAATCACTGATTACTCTTAGTTCAAAGTCGCTGAAGATAGGGTTTTTTCTTAGTTGACCGTTCTTTTTAAATGTATTGTCTAATAAATATTTGATACGCTTAGCTTGATGGTCCGCTGTAATGTTATAACCCTCTTCAGGCATTGAGTTATGAAAATGATTTACTAGTTCTATTCTATCCATAGGACATTTAAGTCCAGTCTCTCCGATAGCCTTGCGCAAATAAATTATCTCATGCTCAGTAAAGGGTGAATTTACATACTGTACTTTTTCATCAATTACGCCCATCCACTTTAATAATGTTTTATTTTTCTTCATTTTAAACCGCCTTTTTGAATGCCTCAAGAGCGTGTTTTGTGATTGTATCAACGTGGATCTTAAAGATCTCATTATCAAAATGAGTCCCATCCCATCCTAGTATATCTCCCGAACCGATGTCCGAGCCGTACCATATTAAATTGTCTATGTTTCCTTCAGTATCTAAAAGAGAGATTTTAAACTGTCCTTGAAGAGTATAAGAGTATAGCTCCAATTTGTTTGGGCCATAGAATGCTATGAGTTTTGCCTCTTGATCATATATTTTCATTTTAAACCACCTTGTCTAATTGAGTTATATAAATAGCTAATTTAGAATTGATTTTAGTCATCATGTGCAGAGATTCAATCTTAAATGCATGTTGAACAAGGTCATCTATTTCTGTATCAAAATAACACATTGGTTGACCTGCAAGCTGTTCAACGTCTACCATTTTTTCGAGTATCATAATTTTTAAAGTCTCTAATTTTGTTTTATTTGTCATCTCATATCTCCCTGTTACTTAATTACTTATCGGTTAAACTTTAAAAAATTATTTTCCTTCCAGTTCCGCCAAAATTAAAACCGTTCCGGCTATTAATGCTGCTACTGGTCCGAAGTAAATCATTATTCCAATTATTAGTATTAAGTTTATCATTTTTAATTCTCCCTGTTACTTAGTTACCCTTATCTATAAGCAATCGGCGTGCCAACTCGTAACCCCCTTATATTTGATTTGAAGAGGAGATGGTGTCTAACTTGTGGGCGAAAAATGCAACACTTTCGCTAAGTGCCTGAAATCATTGAGCTTTTTCCTGCGCCTATTAAGTTGACGATTTCACCCTATTGGTCACTTGTTGCGCAACTGTTTCGCGCCTTTAAAGGGGTCACTACGGCGTGCGAATAGCTTTCGGGTGTATTAGGTAGGGGCGATTGTTTGCGCCGCTTAGAAGGGGAATTAGGGGGCAACCTAGTCCCTTTTTGCGTTTTCGACATCAACTAGACTAGGGAGGGGATTTTTGGGATCTTAACGATTTCAGCTACTTAGCTCTATTATATAGTCTAGTTTTACGTTATTAACATAAATAAGACTATTACTACCCATAGAGAGTTACACTTAATTCGTATAAGTCAGAAGAGTTTGTGAAAGTCTAGTTGATGTTAATAACAGAAAAGTAGACGTGAAATACGACCTAAGTACTTGAAATCATTACAATCGATAAAGTGAAGTACGTATCATAGTATATAACACTTGACACCCAACTCTATTTATGTTATACTATTATCATGAAAATAACAAAAGAACAAAAAATAAATCAACTGGAAGCTATGGCACAATACTATGCGGATAAATCAGCAAAGTTTCGCAAAGAAGCGGAGTGGATAAGAGATAGGGACCTAATAATACACGAATGGGTGAGAAATGATCCAGGAATGAGAAGGAAATGGAACGGCGCAACTAATCTACATGAGATGTTCTTAAGCTTCATGGGACTAGAAGAAAATAAGATTTCTAAAGTTATGTTTGGCAGATTATTGACAGAGTCGGGTATTTTTAAGAGACGAAATGGAAGGGAAGGGAAAGAATGGAAGCTAAAGGGATAACCACCGACCGTAGATTCACAGTGAATGAGGATGGAGAAGTGGTTGACAGGGCTATATTGAGTCCATCTCTATCATTCTATCTTAAAGACGATATATTAATGAAACTATCTGTTCTTATAGAACGAGCAGACGTGATGCATATACCGAGCAGAATAATAACATATAAGAACTCACTTAAAACTATGTATATTAATAATGTAACTTATATAATCAATACGGATAAATACGATCCATCTCTAGTCAGGCTATTAGGCAAATTGATGATAGATAAAGAGTCTTTACACCCTAAGTTATTGAAAGCAATTAAGTTATAATGAGACAATATTTTCAATTCACTATGCCGCAACAATCGTGCCAAACGCCCACAACCCCTGACCCCCGTGCCAAACGCCTACAACCCGCGCCCACACACGCGTTGCTGTTAATGATAATCGTTCTCAATAGGGGGCAACCTGTAGGGACCCTCCTTCACCGGCGCTGTTAAAACGTTGGCACGATTGTTGCAGATGCAAGATTGATGCCGAGGTGGGGGCGATTGGGGGGATCGGTTGCGGGCTAAATGCGAAAAACCAGAAATGGAAAAGAAAAATTGGTATGTACCTCGGCAAAAATTTTGACCCTATTTGCAACCTATAGAATCTGTAAGTAGTTGAAATCATTGAGGTAATCGTAAATGGATGTTTGGGGAGGGAGCCGCGTTAAGCCAGATCAAACGTATGCGATTTGGGGGCGGCGGTGGCCTCCGAAATTTATGGATAATTTGAGGGACGCCTCAGTGTCCCGAAATCCGACTTGGGAGGCCAGTGGGACATTTTGTATTATAAGTATGGAGGTACTCACTATGGGGCTAGATGAAAAGGATTTGGAAGCTATGGAGGCGATAGTTTCGCAAACTATGGGGCAGTACGAAAAGGTGTTTGGAAGTGGGCTGACTAAGTCGGAATTTATGAAATTGGCGCAAAAAGAGTTGGAGCGAAAAAGGCAAGATTGGATAGAATCGCGCATAGCCCATCATTCCATTTCTGAATTAATGACACTTGTTACCGCGATCGAAAATTATAGAAAAGAAAAGCCAGCTAAGGTAAAGAAAAATGTCAGAAAAAAGTAATAAAGATAGGTTAATGACTAAAGAAGAATATGAAGAGTTTGATATAATAGTTTCTATGGAAGAGTATAAGAAATTGTTATATGAAATAGCTAAACGATTAAAGGTTGTTAATGAAAGATTAGCAAAGTTAGAGGTAATCATATATGGTAAATAATTCAATAATTCCAATTAAGGTTAAGGAAGAGGCTAAAAGGCTTTACTTTAATTATTGGTCTCCGCGAGAAATAAGTGATTTTCTGCAGCAAAATTACGAAACAGTTAGAAAATGGGTAACCCGATACGATTGGTATAAGGAACGAGAGGCTACTATAAAGGATGAGCTTTCAGATTTGGCGAATAGAAGGGCCCATCAAATGAATAAGGTTATGACTGATGGGCTTGATGCAATGATTGAAGCTGTGGCTAATGCTAAGAAGGGTGCCACGACAATTGATGATGCCGAGAAGATTTCCAAAATGATTGCCAATATAGATAAATTATATAGATTGCAAACTGGAAAGCCTACGGAAATTAAGGAAGAACGCAAATACACAAGCGTGGAACATAAGGCTCTTGGCACTAAAGAGAGTTTATTAAAGGCCCTTAAAGATGATCCTTTCATGGATGTTGAATACGAAGATGTCACTAATAAAAATATCGAAGAGTAATGTTACAAGCCTATGCCAGTATAGGCGAAATAAATGTGCATTAGAGCGCATAAAAAGAAGAAATAAATATGTAGCATACTGCATATTAACTATTTATTTCTTCTTAATGGGAGCAATTATTAAATGGCTGTAGCTGAAGATTATGCAGAACGAATAGCATCCTTAAATAATATATGGATGCCGCACGCTGGGCAAATGTCAATAGGTAAGGCCCTATTCAATGATGGCAAGAAAAGAGTATTCGTACAATGTGGGAGAAAATTCGGAAAATCGGAAATAGCAATCTACTGCGTACTGAGATGGGCATTTATGAACCCAGGTCAAGAATGTTACTACATTGGGCCGTATAGGAAGCAGACTAAAAGGATTGCTTGGCGAAGACTTAAAAGGATGATAGCTCAGCTACCTAAAAAGTATATTAAAAGAATTGGTAACAATAATGATTTAGAGATTGAGTTTGAAAATGGATCTATAATCTATCTTGATGGATCTGATAACGCCGAATCTGATAGGGGCCTTTCAGTGGATTTTCTTGTATATGAGGAATTTAAGGACTTTAAGCCTGAGTATCATGTAGGGATGGAACCTAATCTTGCCATTGTGGATGCACCACTTCTAATAATTGGAACTCCACCAGATCATGAATGTCAGTACACAGAAATAGCAGATAGTTGTAAGGCAAACGTTTCAGGAACGGATTTTTGGATTTCCCTACCTTCTGCCACTAATCCCCATATCTCACATGCGTACTTAGAAAGGAAACAAGAGGAGCTTAAAGAGAAGGGAGAACATGATGTTTGGATGCGAGAGTACATGGGAGTATTCGTTAAAGGTGGATCAGGATCAATCTTCCCAATGCTTGATAAGAGTAAGCATGTATACGATCACGACCTATTACATAGATTACACATTAGAAAAGATGCCAGCAAATTACAATGGTATTGTGTAGTCGATCCAGGGTCAGCTACGGCATTCGCAGGACTTATAGCTGCCATAGATCCTTATAATAGGAATATTTATTTATTGGACGAAGTATATGAGTCTGGAGCCGATTCAACCAGTACTGGGATAATTTGGCCTAAACTTCAATCTAAAATGTTAGACGTTAATCCAGGCGTTGATCCTAAAGGAGATACCTGGCAGAGGGTATACGATCAGGCCGCCCTATGGTTTATGGCAGAAGTATATTCCCAATTCCAAGTAAGCTTCTACAGAACAAATAAGGTAGACAGTAATAAGGAAGACGGTATATCGCTAATTAAAGATTTACTCCTACATAAACGACTATTTATAAGTGATAGGTGTGAAAATCTATACAAAGAAATGGAGGGGTACATAAAGGACTCAAAAGGAAAAGTCCCTAAAAAGAATGATCATTTAATCGACTCGTTACGATATTTGCTTTGGGCCGATTCTTATGAGTTCATACCCATCTCAATTCCTGAGAAAGAAACTAGCAATAGAAGGGGCTATTCCATACATAAGGACCCTACCTTAGATGATGATATCTGGTAAAGGACATAATTTATTATAAATATGAACATAGCAGCATTAATAATATCCGTACTATCATTAATAATAGCCCTGGGATGTGCAGTAGCGATCCTAGTACAAAGATTCTCCACTCATCAAATAGAAATTCTAGATTCTGCTAAAATACAAAAGCAGATGGAAGAGATGGATAAACAGGACAAAAAAATGAATGCAAAAATTAAAGAAATCGAAAACAACGATAACTGGCTGTAATTTATGAGTAGTTCATTTGATCAGTTTTATTCGGATATGCAAACAGGGGCTGACAGAAGCCCAATTAAACCTCTTTACGCATGCAATTATAAAGATGAAGAAAAATTACATAAATGGATTAAAGAAACATTTCAATCCCTTATGAATGAACATGAAGATAGAATTAGAGAAGTATCTGAAAATCATCGCCTATATAAGGGTGAAATTTCCAACTCTTCTTTAAATGGCACTAGAGGAGATGGGTTTCAATCCACAAACACTTTTATAAAAGATGAAGAGTTATTTGTCAATTATATGAAGCAGTTAACGGATGAACAGGTTAATAAGATTACTGAAGTTAAGCCTGCGGTAGATGTATTGCCAGTTCATGATGAGCATGATGATAAAGTAGGCGCAAAAATATCAAAGTCTATAATTGATACGCGCTTTTATGAGGGAAATTTCGATAAGACTGTCAGACAGCTCACAAGGCGCACAAAAATAGCAGGTGAAGATTATATCCATATCTTTTGGAATAAGGATAAGGGAGCCGTTCATCCGTCTGTACAGGGCGATAAAAAGGTGCCACTTCTAGGCGAAGACGGTAAGCCAGAAAAAGATGATGATGGAAAAATAATTTATATTGATAAAGATTTAAAAATTGGCGAAGTTGATTGGGAATTGGTAGATACTAGACACGTTTTACCAGAACCTTCAGATGATTATAAGGATGCGAATTGGGTCATTAGATTGAAGCGCGAATATGTTCATGATCTTCGTTTGGAATATCCAGACAAGGCAGGCAAGATAAAGGCTATGAAAGCCGACGGCACTTCAATTAACGGAATGACTGAAACCCATCTACGAAGTATGGAAATGAGGGATCAAACACTAGTTCTCTGTTTATATCACAAGAAACATAAAAATCTGAAAAACGGGTATTTTGCAAAGGCCACAATGGATTGTGTACTAGAGCAAGGGGATTTTCCTTACAATATGGAAGGATTACCGTTTGTAAAAAGATCAGATAAAGAGATAGAAGGGGAAGCACATGCTCAATCGTTCATGCATGATGTTAAAGCTTTACAGGCACTTGAAATAGATATGACATCTATGATGATGCAGAATTTAAAACTATGTTCATATCCAAAATGGTTTGTGGATCAAGGATCTGTATCTACACAATCTCTCGGATCTGGAAGAACCGTAGTAAGTGTTAGACAAGGGTCAAGAAGACCAGAATTATCCGCTCCTCCTACTATTCCTTCTGATTTATTTAATTTTAGAGAAGATAATAGAAATCAAATGCGCCTATTAAGTACAGGGGGCATGAATGAGCCAGGACAACCGCCAAAAGGTATTACAGCCGGAGTTGCGCTACAATATTTAAATGAGGAAGAAAATAAGAGGTATAATACTGACATAGCCGGCCATTTCGATATGATAAAGGAATCGGCTGAAATGATATTAAGCCTTGCGCATCAATATTATGATGAAGATGATGGAAGATTTTTAAGGGTGTTGGGCAAGAATAATGAACATACGGCCATAAGCTTTAAAAAAATAGATCCGAATAAACCATACGACATTAGATTATCGCATACAACAGGATTGCCGGAAACTAAGTCAGCTAAGGTACAAACAGTTATAGACTTGGCTACTCAGTTTGAAGGTCTTTTTAGTAAAGAACAAATAATTGATTTATTGGAGCTAGGTAATTCTAATAAAATGTATGACCAAGCTACGGCTGCCGTTAAATCTGCTGAGTCTACTTTAGAGGATTTACTACAAGGCAATACTGTTATGGAAGCACAGGCTTATGAAAATCTAATAGTATCCTGGAAGGTATTTACAGCTGACATACAAAAAAGAAGTTTTAAAGAGAATGTACCAGAAAATATTAGACAGGCAGTATTAGATTACATAGGTACTATGGAAATGTTAATGATAGAGAAAGCAAATATAAATACGATGTTTGCCCAAGAAATGGCACAATTATCGCTATTTCCTTGCGTATTTAACATGCCTCCAGCTCCTACAGTTGATCCAGCTATGATGGATGGAACGGAGGGTGCTCCAGGAACACAACCTATGATTGATCCAGCTACTAGCGCCGGATCGGAGGCTGCGTTACCACAAGAAGAGCAGATGGGCCTTAAAAAGAGATCAGATGCAAATTTTTAAGTTATAGTGGACATAATATATTATTATTATCGGGGTAAAGCTAAATAAGGAGCCTTAAGATTATGAGTGATGTGAGTGATGAAGTTGGTGAAGTAAGTTTTGATGAGGTATCAGATACGGCAGAGGAAACAACAGAGGTTTCTTTTGATTCGGTAGAAGATGTGCCCGAAAAGGTAGAAGCTGATTCACAAGACGCGGAAGTGGTAGAAGATGAAGATGAAGAGCAACCTACCATCTCTGATAAAGAAGTAGAAGCCGACCTAAAATTAATGAAGGCTAGAATGGGGGACGCTGAGTATGATATGCCAGAAGATGCCCTATTTACTCAGAAAGTTAATGGGGAAGATACGGAAGTAACTCTTCGTGACCTTTTGAATAACTACTCTGGAAAAGTGGATTATACAAGAAAGTATAATGAATTTGGCAAGGAAAAACAGGGGCTGCAAAAAGAAAAGTATGAATTTGATAATAGAATCAATACTTTTGTATCTAAAGCCTCGGAAAATAAGTTAGATGCGTTAGCGTATTTAGCGGAAACCGCGGGAGCAGATCCGGTGGCATTTATAAAAGAATTTAAACAAGGATTAATTCCTGACCTTGAATCATACCTAAACATGAGCGAAATCGAACGTGATGCGTATGATGCTAAACAGGAATTAGACATAATGAAGAAAAGTCAAACGACTAAAGCTTCTAACGAGGAATATTTGCAAGAGTATGAGGCTCTTGAAACCGAAATAACTTCTCAAATAGAAGATTTAGGAATTGAACAATCTGAATATGTTGCGGCATACGACCGCTTGGTAGAATCTGGACATATAGCTTCAGATCAAATAGGACCGGACACTGTAGCCCAATGGATTGGGATGGAGAATAGGGTAAACCTAGTTGATGCAGAGCTTGCAAAAATAGATTCAAACCTCGCTGACGATGTTGCATTGATAGAAGACCTAGTACGAACCTCGCTTGAGAGTGGACTTGATGAAGAAACCACTATTGAAGTGATTAACGAGATGTATGGGCAACCTTCTAAAGAAGCACAATCGGCAAGCAAAAAGGCTAGACAGCATTTACGCAGTCCAGCTAACAATGACACTACATCCTACAATCAGAATAGGTCTGATTCAGAGGATGTAGGTCCGATAGACTTTGATGACATATAACTTAGGAGGTTATTTCAAATGGCAAAGACATGGAATTTAACTAGTGCTTCCAACTTATTTAAAACTAAGTTCGGTAAGCTCTCAGAAAACGTATATAACTCTAGCACAGTATTACTAGCTAGAACTAAAAAATCTTATAACTTTACTGGTGATTCACTATTCATTCCAGTTCCTGTTGCATTTCAGGGCGGTGTGGGTTCAGGATCTCTACCAAAGGCAAACGCTGCAAACGCTGGTAAGGCATTACTTACTCGTAAAGCAGTTTACGCTAGGGTGAAAATCTCTAGAGAGGCTATAAAAGCTTCATCTAATGACGAAGGTGCTTTCGTTAAAGGATTAAAGCATGTTGTTCAAAAAGGCGTTGAGTCTTATATGAGAAACATGAGCAGAATCCTTTTTAATGATGGAAGTGGTGCTTTAGGTACCGCCGATTCTTCTGAAACTGCGCCTGCTAGTGGACAGCTTGAAGTAGTTATAACAGCCGCTACTTTTAAAGAAGCTAACTTTGAAGAGAATGATTATGTAAATATTGGTACTTCTACTGATTTACAAGAAATAGTTGCGGTTGATCCTGCTACTAGAACTATTACTCTTGAAGCTGTTACTGGCTCCCTACCAACTCTAACAGGAGATCAAGTGATCTATATGCAGGGTTCTAAAGATGCAGATCCACAGGGCCTTAAAGGTGTTTGCGATGCTACTTCAGGTACTTTGTATAATATACCGGTAGGTCGTAGATGGCAGGCAACTCAGATAGACGCTAGTGGTGCAGCTATTACTGAAGATTTGATGGACCAAGGAGTTTTAGAAATACAACGTAAATCAGGTAAAGTAGTTAACTTAGTTATAACTTCTTTTAATCAATTCAGAAAGATTAAAGCCTTAAGCGTTTCTCAGAAACGATATAATATAGAGCCAAGAGATAAAAAGCTTATTGGTAAAGTATCTATGTCAGGTATTGAGTTAATGACTTCTACTGGAGCAGTTCCAATAGTTCCAGAAAGATTCTGTGAAAATGATAGAGTTTACTTACTTAATGATAACTTTATCGAAATTCATCACGCACCAGACTTCGGTTGGTTCGATGACGATGGTACAGTTTTCTTAAGAGAAGCTGATAGCGATTCTTATGAAGCTAGATATGGTGGATACCTAGAAGTATTTATCACACCTACTTTCCAAGGCGTTATAACTGGCTTAGCACTGTAAGTTAATTTTATAGGTACGATATCGTCGGAGATATCTGCCTTCTTTGGGGAGAAAGGTGTGCAATCGTATATCTACTCCCCTTTTTTTATTTGTAATGAATTGAAGGGACATAATTTATTATAATTAGGAGTGAATGGGATGTTAAATAGGGAACAGGAGATATTAAATAGACTTGAGGTGATAAACAACAAGCTAAATATCATTATTACACAAAATTCCGTTCAGGAACACAGAATAACTAAATTAGAAGAAACACAGTCTGGGGTTATAAAATTTACTGGTACCGCGCTTTTAGCGAGTATTGGGGCATTAGGTAGCGCCGCCTTTAAATTGTTAATGGGAACAGGGAAATTATAATATGGATTTTATGAAAATGTTAGAAATGATGAAAAAGGGGCAAGCTAAAACACCTCAAATGGCTGGGAAGGCTAGTTCAATTATGGGAGCCGATAATATGACGGGCGCCGAAAAGCTAACTGGTGGCCTATCAGCCGCAATGGAAGGTGGATCGCTAATAAATACGAACGCCAAAGATTCCGGCGGATACACCGATGCCACCTCTTCCGCGATGGATGGAGCTATGAAGGGCGCAAAAATCGGAGGACCTCCGGGAGCGGTAATAGGCGGTCTCGTGGGGATCGTAAAAGGCATACAGAATAGAAGAACAGAACATAGGAATAATCAAACAATGTTAGGTAATGCTGGAAGGCAACAAGCCGCAGATTCATATTCTGCGTTTGATAATATAATAGGGAGAATAAGGTAATATGGACAAAGCAGAAATAAAAAAGAAAATGGCCGAATTACAGGCTGAATTAGATAAAGTAAGTGATAAGAGCGATATAGCTATAAAAATGGCTCCAGCTAGAGCCGGCGCTATGAAAGTACTTGAAAAGGGCGATATGGCGATGAAAAAGGCTATGGTTCTTCAGAAACTTAAGAAAAAGAAGAGTAAATAAGTCGTATGGGCACTAAAAGATGTGCTCACCTAATTAGACGTATTAGACAACGTAGTGATAATTTGGACTATGGGTCTGAAGCGGGTATTGGTGACGAGCAGATAGTTGATTATATAAACGATGGTCTAGCTAAACTTCAATCTGAAATTGCAGAACAACATTCCGAAGCTTTTGGAACTTCTGCCTTATTACAACTAGTTACAGGAGTTGAAGAGTACGACCTACCAGACGATATGTTGGAAGGCGCTGGATTACTATTAGTTGAGCATAAATTTACATCCGGCTTCTACAGAAAACTTAAAAAACTATCAATGATTGAAAGATCTGATGGATCTACCTATGATCCGTCGGGTTATATAAGAAAGGGCCGTAAAATCTATCTACGTCCAATTCCTTCGAGAAGTTCTCAGGATGAATTACGTATAGAATATGTTAGGAAATGGGACCGGATAGGGGTTAGGCGCGGAATAATAACCGAGGTTGAGCTTGAAAATGCAGATGAAATTATAAATATAGATATGGATACGAAGAGTTACTCTACTGGAGAGCTTTTTAGAAATGATGATCTGAAAGGAGCTGACATTACCGCAATTCTAGACTCTGATCACATCTGCATTGTGGATAGAAATGGCAACTTTTTGGCGCGAAATATTCCAATAAATTCGGACATAAGTAGTGCTACAGGAACGGACTCCCTCCGTATTTCGATACCATCTCATGTACTTCTTACTGGAGAACAAATTCCAGTAGGATCTTTTGTTATATGTGAAAAGGATACATCTTCTCACCAACTAGAGCTGGATAGAACAATGGAGCGATTTTTAATAGAATTCGCAGTTTGGCGCCTAAAATCGCAAGATGCATCTAATGAAGCTTATGAACAACAGGGGTATTTGACGAGCATAAAGAATGACATATTAGCAGCATACGCTATGATGGACGAAACTGTTCAATATATTACAGAGTTACCGGAGTAAATAAATATGCCTAAAAATGATCCAAATCAGACTAAATTGTTTGGGCCGAAAAAGGGCTTAAATAGAGCAGAGTCTCCCCTAAGAAGAGCGCAACCAAGCGGACCGAATTACGGCGCTCCAGAATTTGCTACAGAATTTAAAAACTTTTTTATAGACCCAAAAGACGGTATAATGAAACTACGCCCAGGATTTGCGCTCGTAAATAAATTCATACCATCTCCTCAAATAGGTGAATTAGGTATTTCTAGATTTAATAACTATGATAAGAATGGAGATGCACAACCTATCTTAATTTGCTTAGGTAGAGATAATTCTCATATAGTAAGAAAGGGTAGAGTTAAAATATCTGCGTCGGATGCTTTCAATCATAAGTTAACTATTATTTTTCATCCAGTAACTGGTAGATACGAAATTGTTAATACAAATACATCTTCTGGAGTAGAATTAGATAGATTAAGTATTGCAGATACGACTTTAACTGATTTAAATTCACAATTAACTGGACTTACCATATCTGGAACTTCTGACTTATATAATGATGAAACTTATGATATGGATGATGTAGATATAAGCAGCTTATTTCCAGTTATAGATATGGAAGTCACGCAGGTTTCGGATAATGAATTAGCGTTTGATGTTATAGAGCCTTTAATCAGTCTAGTTGATTTATCTACAGCAGACTTAGATACTGAATCTAGTACAATAGCTACATTTTCAGAAGTAAATAATGTTCTTTACATAGCTATTAAAGGCTTACCAATTTTAAAATATGATGAAGAAGGTAGTATAAGTAAAGCTGGACTACCTGATCCAGAAATTATTACTGGAGATAAGAGTAGTGTATTTACAATTGGTAGTAATTTTACTCGTGGACAAATATTAAATAGAGATGAAGATGATTTTTGGGAAGATAGTGGACTATCTGAGGAAGAATCAGACAACAATGAAGTTTTATATAGATTTATAAATGATAGTTCAGATACATTGGGAATTACTGAACCTACAAACAATACTGCAAGAAAATATGCAATAGCTATACAAAGAAAAAATTTATTATCTAACGCAATAGGTAACGAAAATGAACAAAGACAGGTAGAAAAAGTAAATTTATCTAATGAAGAAATTGATTTTATTGAGTCTACAAATGCATCTTCTCAGAATACATCTTCTACAAATAATACTACTTTTGGCACTCCAAAGGATTATGAAAATGTTCCTAGTATAACCGTTGCCTCGCTTATAAGTGGGTCAGGATGGTCAGGGAATTCTGTTCCAATCACAGCAGGTGGATATGAATTGGCCAATGGTGATGGATCGGTATGGGATAAAGTATCTTCTATCAGAATTTCTAGTAGTAAATCTTTTAGAAAAGAAGATATAGGTAAGGACCTATTTTTTAGAATTAGGTTAGTAAGTAAACTAACGTCTTCTTTAGCTTTCTCCCCATTTACAGATTCACATCAATATACTATCAGCGAATATCTAGTTTCAGGAAAATTATTGGAGTCTGTTAGTGGAACCGAAATTTCAAAAGAATTGACTTTTTATTTACAGCCAGGAGGATTAGAGGGTGTAAAAACTTTCTGTAATTACGATAAAATTTTATATAATACAAATGAGGACCTTCCTGGGCCAGATGTATGGGCATCAGATATTTTAACGGATGATATAAGAGATGGATTAGTTGGTATAAACTTCCTTCCTGGGTATGCTACATTTGATACATTTATAAATATTTATAGATCCGACGATGTAGATAGAGCTGCGGATGTTGGGTCTTCCGACGCTGAAGTATCTTATGATGAAGACGGTTATCCAGCGGGCTCGTTTCACTTAGTAACTCAAATACCCTCGGCAGGAGGAGGAACTTTCATTCCTGTAAAATTTTACGATTGGTTTGATTTTAATAAGTTGGGGTCCACTTATGAATTTGTAAATCCAGTAGGAGTAACAAATAATTCAGATGATTCCTTAATAGACCATTCTTCTTTACCTAAAGGAAATATAATTAAATCTTATAACGGAAGAATGTATATAACAGGAGATCCTAATGCAGTTAACACGGTATATGGAACTAGTTTAGTTTACGGGCCGGAAGTTTATAATGCTACTGGGGATGACTCATTTGAAATTAAAGATGATATAGGAGATTTCATAACTGGAATGGCGCCCCTGGGAGATGCCTTCGCAATCCTTAAATCCAATTCTGCTCATTTGATACAAGGGGATTTCGCAACAAATACTATAAGAAGAGATATTATAGTAGCCGAAGGATATGGATGTACTTCTCACCACTCTATAGCACAAGTTAAAGATGGTATAGCCTTTTTAAGTGAGGAAGGAGTTGTTTATTGGCAATATAATTCAAAACCTAGAATGATGGGATCTGTTTATTTAAGTAGGGAAGCGGGGTCGGAACCAGTGTCTCGAATCCGGGACTATCTATTTGATAAAACATTAGATATGCGAAGGGCTATAGGATTTAATGATTTTAAAAAAGAATTGTATCTACTACATATTCCTAGAACTACGGAGAAGTCGGCTGGTCTTTTCGCATCAAATGAAGAGGAAGGAATTACTTTAGTCTATGATTATGTAAATGATATGTGGTTTGAGTATGAAAGGTGTGAATTTAAGGGCGGAATGGCCTATGTAGGCGACACCCTTTATCGCGCCAACTCTATAGGAAATGGATCAAGTATTATAGGGACAACCCTTAATCGCGAATGGAATACACAGACCCTGTATGATTTTCAAGATAACTTTGATTTAATACCATATCAGTACGACTCTGATTGGGAATCCTTCTTAGAGCCGTCAATACTTAAAAAACCTATGCATATTAAGGTGTTTGGATACAATTTATATGAGGATGTTAAAATTTCAGGAATTGGGTTAGATTTGACGGGCGGCTTTAATATGCGAGTTGAAATGTACAAGGATTACAGAGATTACGCTCTTCACACTAAGAATTACGCACAACTTACAGAGCGCAAAATAGAGGCGAGAATAAAGTGTAAATCGCAAGTTTTGAAATCGGCAAAAGTGTCCATATCTAACATAGATTCACGTCTATTCAAGTGCCCATGCATTATGGGTATTGAGGTTGAGTATCAGATAGCACACAGAGGATTTCAAAGAGAATCTAAGTCTTCTTAAGGGACATTTTTTATTATAACTGTAGGGGGAATGACGAATTGATTAAGAATTTACCACCAGAATTTAGAGATTTAGAGATTCATATACAACAATTGTTGACGGATGTGGCTGAGCTTA